>Ga0172381_10007557_pt1 | contig 10735 bp, 7 predicted proteins | sample Leawel6488metaG_FD_119754 | JGI IMG/M metagenome (GOLD analysis project Ga0172381, IMG submission 119754) | Leachate microbial communities from a municipal landfill in Southern Ontario, Canada - Leachate well 64-88 metaG | ecosystem: Engineered > Solid waste > Landfill > Unclassified | place... | reverse complement strand
TTAATAATATTTCAAAATTATCCTCGGCAATTGCTTCCTTGTCAATTTTGTACATAACTTGTGGTGCAAACTTACCAGGTGTTTGGCATTTTATTCCTGTGCATTTGGGAATAATTTTTTGTTTAATTGGTTTTTGTTTTTTATCTGCAGATAAATTTTATTTAGCACTTTTAGCGTCTTTACCAGTAATAATTTTTTATGGGCCTCTATTTGTTTTTTATGGATTAAGTTTAGCTGTTTTCGCGCTATTCAAGTTTTTTAAAGCAAAGGAGGAAATTTTAAAAGTATCAAGCTACTTTTTAATTGCATTGTTTTTATTAGTACCGATAAGCTATGTAATTTTAATAGTATCACCATTATCTGGTCTAACAGAGTTCGTTGCTTCAAAAGCGTTTTATGTCTCTTTCACCGGCTTTAATATCTCCCAATTTTATTTTTATAACATAATCCCAATATGGACAATTTTGTTATCTGTTTTAGGGATTCGGTTTATTTTTGAAAAAAGAAAATGGCTTTTGGCGACTTTTTTGTTGGGAATAGTTTATTGGATTTTTTATTCGTTCAGTATTTATAGATTTGTGATAGAATATGAGCGGGTTGTATTTTTTGTGTCTATAATCGTAACTATAATTTCTGGTTTTGGTTTAGCTTGGTTGGAAAAATATTTTAAAAACTTTAAATTCCCTGTTTTTAAATATATAGAAATTGGAGCAATAATTTTATTTTTATTAATGATGCCTTTTTATACCAGAATAAATAATTGGGAAAAATTAATATTAGTAAATCCGCAAAACGGAGTAAAATCTTTTCCGAAATCTCCAGCAAATAATTATTTGGCAGAGGATGACTTGAAAATATTCGAAAACATTAAAAGCAAAAAGTTTTTGAGTATTCCGTGGAAGGGTACGGTAATAGGAGTAGCCACTGAAAACTATCCCGTTGTGGTGAAACAAGGGAATATACGCATTGGTAAAGAAGAAACAATTAGCAAGTTCTTAAATTCTGACTGCAAAACCAAAAAAAATATGGCAAAAAATATGAAGCTGGACTATGTTTATATATATGATTTTGACTGTCCTGGCTTTGAAAAAGTAAATAGAAGTCAAGAGGATATTATATTTTATAAGGTTGATATAAATTAAACTTGTCTATGTATAAAACATTAAATAATTAATTTTAAAATATGAAGAGAATACTTATTACGGGCGGAGCAGGTTTTATCGGCTCAAATATTGCTCAAGAACTTATAAAGCGGGGAGATGATGTAAAGATCATAGATAATCTTACAACAGGGAAGGTAACAAATATAAAAAATATACTTGATAAAATAAAATTTATACAGGGGGACATAAGGGACCTTAACTTACTTAAAAAGTTGATGAAAGAAGTGGACTATGTGTTCCATCAGGCAGCCATTCCGAGCGTTCCAAGAAGCGTAAAAGACCCAATAGCATCAAATAGGACAAATGTTGAGGGAACCTTAAATGTTTTAGTCGCTGCAAAAGACAATAATGTAAAAAAAGTTATATATGCGTCTTCTTCCTCCGTATATGGCGACACTCTTACCTTGCCAAAAGTTGAAACAATGAAGCCAAACCCATTATCGTCATATGCTGTAACAAAGTTAACCGGGGAATATTATTGTAAAGTCTTCTATAAAATTTACGGTTTGCGAACAATCTCACTTCGTTATTTCAATGTTTTTGGCAGAAATCAAGATCCTGCATCAGAATATGCTGCAGTAATCCCAAAATTTATAACAGGAGTTTTAAGTAATAAACCACTAATAATCTATGGGGATGGAAAACAAACAAGAGATTTCACTTTTATAAAAGATGTTGTGCAAGCAAATATAAAAGCAGCAGAAAGCAGTAAAGGGGATGGCGAAGTATTGAATATCGCAAGAGGAGAGAGGATAACGATTAATGAACTTTCAGAGATGATAATCAATATGGTTGGAAAAAAAATAAAACCCCTTTATGATAAACCAAGGCCAGGGGATATTAAACATAGCCTGGCAGATGTTTCAAGGGCAAAAGAGTTGATCGGGTATATACCAGAATATTCTTTGAAAGAAGGATTGAAGAACACCATTGATTTTTATTTAACATGAATTATAAAATTATTTAATATTATTTCTAAAAATAATAAAGATAATGAACACTGTGCAAAGAATCATAAAAAACACGGTGGCATTATTTGCCGCTCAATTTGTCGTTGCAATATTATCGCTTGTATTATCTGTTTTAATCGCCCGAACCTTAGGGGATGTTGAATTTGGAAAATATTCCTTTGTCCTTGCTTTTACGGCAATATTTGCTGTTTTTTCGGAGTTAGGATATAACACACTATTAATCAGAGAAGTTGCGAGAGATAAATCCCAAGCAGGTAAATACCTAAATAATATCCTAATCATGCGGGTATTGCTGTCTTTTGTAATATTTGCGTTGATTACAATTACAATTAACCTTATGGATTACCCCGCAGATACAAAGAATATTGTGTATCTCCTCGGTATTTACGCGCTTATAATCTCCATTTCTGCCGTCTTTAAGGCTATATTTCGTGCTTTTGAGAAGATGGAATATGAAGCAGCCATCACAATATTCACAAACATAATGAGGGTCTCTTCGGGAATATTAGTTTTGTTTTTGGGTTATGGGCTGTTAGGACTTGCTTTAGTCTTTATCTTCTCTGGTGTTTTTGATATTTTAATCAGCTTTTTAATTTGTGGAAAAAGGTTTGTGAAACCGAAAATAGAAGTGGATTTTGATTTTTGGAAGAGCACGATAAAAATTGCGCTGCCACTCAGTATGTTGTCAATCTTTGGTTTGATATATGTGCGGATAGACACGGTAATGCTCTCAATGATGGAGGGTGATGCTGTTGTTGGTTGGTATAACGCTTCCTACAACTTAGTTTTAGGATTCAAGCCAATCCCGTCATTATTCCTAAATGCTATCTTTCCATTAATGGCAGGTTATTTTGTGTATTCAATGGGCTCATTAAAAATAGCATATGAAAAAGCATCTAAATTCTTGTTGATAATTGGTTTGCCTCTTGCAGTAGGAATAACTTTACTCGCGGATAGATTTATACTTATTCTTTATGGCGTGCAATTTTATCCTTCAATAATCGTGCTTCAGATATTGGCGTGGGATATTTTGTTGATATTTCTATATGGACCATTGGGTAACGTACTTGTTTCTATAAACAAACAAAATCAAATGGCTGCCGTTGCAGGGATGAGTGCTTTATTGAATGTTATCTTGAACTTAATCTTGATCCCGCCTCTAAGCTATGTCGGCGCAGCAATTGCCACTATAATCACTGAGATAACTCTTTTTGCAGTGTATTTCTATTTGGTCTCTAAATATCTCCATACATTCTTTTTGCATAAACTTATTGCTAAGCCTTTAATCGCTTGCTTAGTTATGGGTCTTTTTATCTATTTCTATACTACGATGAATCTACCTCTGATTATAATTTTATCCATAATTATATATTTTGTAGTATTTTATTTAATCGGAGGATTTTCCAAAGATGACATTGACTTGATCTGTCAAGTATCTAAGATGTCAAAGGTAGGAGTCAATAAAATAAATGAACGGGAATAATAAGGCTTTTCCACAGAACCCGAGTTTTCGTCTACTCATTTGTAGCAAGTCCAATTAAAGCATTTACATATACTTGAGAATATGCATCAGTAGAAAATTTACGTCTTGTCCATTCTCTAATCTTCATTCTTTTTTCTTTGTCATATTTCAGAAAGGGAACAATTTTCTTAATTATTTCATCATCGTTATCCATATCATTTAGTATGATTCCATAATTATTCTCGCTAATTTCTTTTGGATACTTAGCAACTATTTTTGTTGTGAGTACCGGGAGACCTGCAGCCAAATATTCACCAAATTTTCCAGGGGATGCGGCCTCATTCATCAAATGGTTATGCCTAAGTAATACTCCTAAATCAGAAGCATTCAGGTATTTTCCAATTTCCTCATGATCTACTTGGGTTAGGATATATTCATCGTCTGAAAGATTCAATTTATCAATAAACTCTTTTACTATGTTATGGTCCTCTTTTCTTACCAAAAGAATCAAAAACGCATTTTCTGCTACTTTATTTTTTATCAATTTAAAAATTTCAATTGTCCTATATACATTTTGCCAGCTATAATATGCATTCCCAGTATATATTATTACAAATTTATCCTGTAGATTTAATTTTTCCCTTATGTTTACTCTTGTATTCTCTGAAAAATAAATTTTATCAATATCAACCCCTGTTGGAATAACACTTATTTTTTCCTTAATTTTGATTTTCGGATACCTTTTATCTAGCAAATCTTTTAACTCTTCTGTGACTGTTAGTATATAATCTGTTTTATTCAGTTGATTTGGTAATTCTCTAATATGCTTCTCCATTCCACTTATTACCTCTTTGTAAAAATTTTCTTTGTATGGATGTTCCGTGAGGTATTCCTTTTCATATAGGGGATCACCCTCCAATTCAATCATATATTTTATTCTTTTTTTGAATAACTTCTTTAATAAAACGAAAATATTTGGGGGTTGTTTTCTAAGATGGATAACTAGCTGTTCGTTTGTAATAGCTTTTGTCAGAAAGAAAAAAAGGGTAATTATTGGAGAAAGTCCTGGAAGGGTAATTATAATGTTTATATAATCAAATTTTCTATAATGTTTTACAAGACGATATTGTTTTACATACGTGGGTAGAGATAGAAAGGTTACCATTTCCATTGGCAGTCCATTCTTCCTTGCAGTGTCAACCCATCCTTTATAGAGATCAACATGCGCAGTTAATGTTCCTTGGAAGAAGTAATAATATTTAATCTTGTTTTTCATTTTTATCGTTTTTTTAGTTTATATCCAGCGGCTATTATTTTTGTATCAAAAAGGTTTAAATGTTGACCAGTTATTGGATTTCTATCCGAAGTGCTAAAAAATAGTTTTATAATCAAGACAAGTATCTTTCTAATCAAATATCCAATGAGTCTTTCGGGCGTATGCCATAATCCATTTAAATTGTCTTGAATTTTGGGTTCAATTTTAACATTTGAAAAACCTGCCACTGTCAAAACTTGGTGTAAACTATTCTCAGTAAAGCCTACTTCATGAGTGAAATCTATATGTCTCGTAGCTAAGTTAAAGGGGTTTCTCATATTAGGAACTTTAATAATACCTTGTCCTCCACCAGTGCATCGCGTACCCGTTTAAGCCAAGAAATAATCTTTGGGTTTAAGAGAGGTGCAAGTATTTCATTTATAACAACAATATCATCATACTGCTTTCCATCCAGCCAAGGTTCATAATTTGTGCAGAAAATATTTTGAGTAACATGTTTTTTACAGAAGGCAACTTGTTCAGGAGAAATATCTATGCCTGTAACGTTGTTGTACTTTTCGGACAATAAACAAAATAGGAAACACTCTTGGCCACATTTTATGTCTAAAATTCTGATTTTTTTAGCACAGGGGAGTAAATGAAAACTGTGTTCTTCCCCACTTTGAGCGTAATTTTTAAACTCATTTACATTGAAAGACTTTGAAAGGACGGAGACGTTTCCATGTATCTTCCATGTAAATCTTTAAGATAATATTTTTCCATCTTTAGATTTTCACCCCTTTTAGCTTAGATATTTTTTCAGCATGGCCTAGGGCAGACCCAATATTTATAACAATTATTATCCGTGGAAAAGGACAGAATTGTATAAAATCATTTTTGGAATTCAAACAGTTCCTTAATCATCTGCTCATATTCTGGGATTTTGTAATTTAAAAAATCATTTTTTTCTGTTTTATTAACATGTATTCCCCCAAATTTATTTATTTTTATCTTTTTTTGATATCTTTTTTTTATCAAATTTAAAAGTTCATATTTTGATATCGGCTTTGAAGAACGTAAATTTTTTATCCCGGAGAGTTTGTGTTCTTTTTTTATATACCAATCAATGAATTTAGCTAATTCAAGCGTAGTAATTCCATCCCAAAGAACGTTTGTATATCCATGCACTTCGCCCTTCTGCCGCATAAACCATTCAAATAACCCTGCCCCGGTTTTTTCCAATTCAGGTCCGACAAAGCTTGTCCGCACGGTTAAATGATTAGGGAAATCAATCTCGCCTGTTTTTTTAGTTCTGCCATAAATACTATCATCCATGTAACAATCAGTGCTTAAATGAATTACCTGTGCCATGATACCGTCTGCGATTTTAACTAATTGATGAGGAAATAACGAATTTATTTTTATTGCATCCCCAGGATTTTCTTCGCTTTTCTTTATTAAAAGACCTACGCAATTTATTATATAATCAACGGGATTTGATTCTAATTTTTCTTCTAAAACAGCTAATTGATTTAATACATTAAACTTAAGCCCAATTAATTTATCAGCACTAATAACAACGTAGCCTTTTTTATTTAAATAAGTGTGTATTATATGTCCTGCCATTCCGCGATGTCCCAATACTAATATTTTCTTATTTTTAATTTGCATTTTATATGAATTTCCCTTACTTCATTTAATGTTATTAAGCTTCTTACATCTCCTATGGCAAATTTTAATTTATTGTTGTCCTTGAACCGTCTCTCCGTTTGCACCTGCGCGAACTCTCCGTGTGAATATACTATAATCTCTTTCGGGTTATATCTTTTTAATAATTGTCTTGTCAGTTAATTTCCCCACGAACCGCTACCGCCAGTAATCAAAATTCTTTGGTTGTTAAACATTTTTGTACTTCCGCAGTATTTTTACAATTTTATCTGATACATTATCGTTATAATCTTTTGGTAAATTTATATTATTGCTTAATTTTAATGCCATATTAAAACTATCTACAATTTCATCCCTATCAATCCCTGCCATAATAACTCCTCCACATTCTATCAATTCCGGACGCTCTGTTGAAGACCTTATCAAAATACATGGCCTTGAAAGAATGGCTGCTTCTTCCTGAACTGTTCCTGAATCTGTTATTATACAACAAGCGTTCGATTCTAATTTTAAAAAGTCTATGAATCCAAAAGGATCCATAAATTTAAGATTTTCGTCCGTATTTATTGCAATTTTCCGAATCTTTTTTTTTGTGCGGGGATGAGTGCTCACAATAACTTTACAATTTTTTGATATATCCAACAATGCCTTGTATAATCCAGATAAAATTTTTGGGTCATCAACATTTTCTTCCCGATGCATAGTTACTAGGCTATATTTTTCTCCTTTCTTAATGCCTAACTTTTTAAGTATGCCCCTATTCTTTGCTTTTTTCTTGTGTTTTCTAACTACCTCGACAATCGGATTTCCGATAACAAAAATCTTGCGCGGGGAATAACCCTCTACTAACAACTGTTCCCGGCTTCTTTGCGTGTAAGGCAACAAAATATCAGAGCATGAATCTATTATTCGTCTATTGATCTCTTCGGGTACCTTATCAGAATAACACCGATTTCCTGCTTCCATATGGAATACGGGGATACCTAATCTTTTGGCAACTATTGCGCTTAACCCCGAGTTAGTATCACCCAATATTAATACTGAATCTGGTTTTTCTTTTAATAATATCTCTTCTGTTTTCTCTAAAATTATAGAGATTTGTTTAAAAGGGCTATTTGCTCGAGAGTTTATAAAATAGTCTGGTTTTCTAACGGCTAATTCTTTAAAAAACACATCATTCATCTCATAATCAAAATTTTGGCCAGTATGGACCAAGATATGCTCCATGTATAGATCAAGCTTTTTGATTATTTCTGACAATCTAATGATTTCCGGTCTTGTGCCTAATATTGTTATAATTTTCATGGTTATTGTCGCCTTTTTAAAATTTTACTAAATATGAAATTTAGATATCTAATCAATATCCCGCCAACATGCATAATATTGCTAATCGAAACTCGTTCAATACACCCAGCCACTCCTAATTTTTTTATCCTTTTCAACAGCCTTGGCAATGCTATTATAAATTCCATCTCGCTTAATTCTTTGTTCTTCTTTTTGCTATACTTCTGCCAAAAAAGGCCATCGTCTCTCCGGTTTATTTCTTTCGATATCTCTCCTAACTTAAAAAATTGCCTCTTCTTTGTCTTTGCCAGCAAGAATAGCTACTTGATAATCCTCGTTATTCATATACTCTCCCGCTTCATAAACTCATCATAAAACCTGTTGGCGCATGTTTAGTCATGGGATTGTTTATCCATCAGTTCAACGAGATTAACTTAGCATTAGAGATTATCATCGCAATTATTCTATATTTTGGATTATTATATCTGTTTAAAGGATTTTCAGATGAAGAGGTCTCATTATTTAAGAAGTTGATAAAGAGATGATTCATTTATCTATTGATTTGCGGCTACGACACAGAAGACATTGGTAGAGTCCAAAATCAGAAAGAAGATTTCTTTCTTATATAACTTCAGATATATAATTAAATAATTTGATTAAATGCTGTGAACTAACTATCTGTAAAAAAGGAAGAGTGTATAATATGCCTCTTTTTTTTCAATGGTAAAAGATGGCAAAATCATCTGCTTTAATCCAGTTGGTGATAAAGGATTGTCTATTATCTGGCTATTTGATTTATATTGTTTTCTTAATAATTTAAGTACTATTTTTATCATACTGCGATGAAAACCTCCTGAATTGGGAGTGGTTAACATGAGATACCCATTTGGTTTAAGAACTCTGTATATTTCTCGTATGCAACGCTCTTGATCTATGACATGTTCTAAAACTTCAGATAAAATAACTACATCAAAATGATTGGAATCAAATGGGATTTTTGTAGCATCACAAACTAAAAAATTACAATTACAACCCACATCAATACGTGACCGAGCTTTTTCAATACCAGTAGAAGATATATCAAATGCGGTAATTCTTTTATATTTCTTGGATAGTTTTTCAGTTAAATCCCCCTTTCCACACCCAATTTCTAAAACATAATCCTCTTCTTTGATGTTTAAAAAGTCAAATATCGTTGAATGGATGCGTATTTGATCATACCCCCAACCAACACATATATTTCTTTTTTTTCTTCACTCCATAGATTATCATAGAATTCGGTTATCTTTTTAATATTATGCTTAGTTTTCATTTTTTATATTTTTTTTATCCACAAATCTCTCTAAAAATAACTCAAAGGTTACCAACAAGCCAAAAAGCATTGCATAGTTTTTTTTACCGCGTATCTGCAATCTCCAAATCTCTTCAATGTAATCTTTATTGAAATACTCCCTTTCTTTGATTTTATCGACCACGCTTCTTATATACTCTCTGTATTCCTTATTTCTTCTGAGAAGCTCATCATAATTTATGTAATTCTTCATTTTATCCAAAAAGATATTTCTCCTGATCAACATATTCGATATTTTATTTGCTTTTATTTTCAAAGATAAGACAGCCCGCCTTAAAAGTAATGAAACTCTGCCAGCGTCCAATTTTAAACCAAGATTAGTCTTCGTAGGCAACTTAAATAATTCTGGATACTTCTTCAAGAGCATTTGTATGTACAAGTTTTCATTAAATCTTAGCTCTGGAGGAATCTTAAGCATAAAATCAATTAATTCATTATCCAAAAATGGTGTTGAATATTTGAAAAATTCTCCGTATTTGAAAACGGCAAACATGGTATATTTATTTTGCCTATGTTTATAATCCCATATTGAACAGCAGGTTACCATATCCTCGTTACTAATTCGTTTTAACTCCTCTAATGTTCGTTCAAGTGAGTATTCTATATTTTCAATGTTAATATAGAATGGATTAAACAACTTTTTAATATCCTCTAAATCATTCAGTAGGTGCTCTTCAAAGATTATACTTTTAGAGTCAATATAGTCTTGCTCGGATTTCAGTTTCTTATTCAACATCTTAGACGAAATATGAGAACCCATAATCGTTTCTCCCATATACCCAGTATAAATTTTATCTCCAAGCTCTATCATCTTTTTATAGTCTTTAATTATGAAATAAGGCGTAGCATCAATCATCCCCTCAATATCATTCATCGAAATATTATATTGTTCTTCAAAGTTCTCTTTTTCTACACCCGTTTGAATATTTCTCACACCTGCCTTTTTCGCAACCAACTTCCCAATCTCAAAATCAAAACTTCCCGGCTCCCCAAATGTAAACGTGATTATCTTATCCTTCAATGTACATTTTAGTGCAGCTGCAAGTATCGCACGGGAATCAAGACCGCCGCTAAGTGGAATAATGATCTTTTCATCTTTTTTAATTCTTCGTTCTACTGCCTTCTGCCATAGTGCGCCCAACTCTTCTATCAACTCCTCATTTGATTTAGTATCATAGCCTTCATCATATTCATAGTCCCAATATTTTATAAGATTTGTGTCGTTCTTTGAAATCTCTAAAACTGATGCGGGGGGAAGTTGATGGATGTTTTCGAAAAAGGTCTTATCTCCAAGTAAATACCCAAATAGGAAAAAATCAACGATTGCATCCTTTCTCAATGATTTCTCTGCACCCAACTTTATGAGTGGTTTGATTTTTGGAGCAAACCAGAAATTATCGCTATCTTGATAGTAAAACAACTTTATCAAGCCATATCTATCATTTATAAGAGTCAATTTCCCTTCAACTTGATCATATATTGCTGCCGCAAAAGAACCATTGAAATTCTTTAATTTATCTAACCTCCCTTCTTTATACAATTTTAGAATGGATTCATCAAGATTTTCAATATCATCATTAT
>Ga0172381_10007553_pt1 | contig 10737 bp, 12 predicted proteins | sample Leawel6488metaG_FD_119754 | JGI IMG/M metagenome (GOLD analysis project Ga0172381, IMG submission 119754) | Leachate microbial communities from a municipal landfill in Southern Ontario, Canada - Leachate well 64-88 metaG | ecosystem: Engineered > Solid waste > Landfill > Unclassified | place... | reverse complement strand
GCATATGAAAAACGAAAGCAAGCACCCGATCCCATACGGTATGGCGGACAGTCCGATGGCTAGCCGTGGGTTATCGGCGCCAATATAGCCGCCCACGAGCAACGCAACAACCTGTGCAACCGGTTGCCACATCGCCATGAGCGAACTTTGGCGCAGAAACGACGTTCCAGACGAATCCAGTGCGTGACTATACGCTTTCAATAGCGCGCTATCCGCTCCCTGGCTAAATGCAAGCGATACGCCGAAGACAATTTCGCTTACAATTACGTCGCCAAAGCTGCTTGCGCACGAATAATACAGTAGCGCGCAGACACACCCCAGGTCACCGAAGGCATTTGACAGCCGCCGGCTGAACCGGTCGGCAAGCCAACCAGTCGGAACGTTGATGAGAAAAAGCGCGACGGTGAAAATTGCCTGGCTCAGACCAATCTGACCCTGATTCATACCGATCGAGTGGTAAAACGGCACCATGACAGGCATCGCCATCATTGTCCCCGTTATAATCATCTCGATCTGCAAACACCGAAGACTACCTCGTATGCTCTTCATTGGAGATTCCTTTCTCTTGAACTGTGAATGAGCTAGCTGCGACAATACGCAGCTAGAGAAATCTCCGACTGTAATAAATTTTTATTGTGTAAAAAAAATCTCCGAGGTCGGAGACTTATCTAGCCACATAGTTCTTCAGAAAGTTTAAATGCTCGATAAGTCTCGTTTTATGGTCGCCCACATCGTAATGGAGCCGTCATTGACGGCTGGGACGAGATAAAAATGAAACTTACAAGTTGTCATATTAATTTTATATCATAAAAATAATCTTTACGCAATGACTAAATTGCGTACCACCACTTACGGGCGTTGTTTGCTATAATCACAGACATGCTCAGTAAGCGCGCTACTATCATCAAATCAATCCTTCGGGTGAGTGCAAGTGCTGCGCCGTACAGCAGATCTATCATTCCGCAGATGCGACGACGCTTCGATCGGCTATACTCAATCGCTCTGCCAAGTCACCGACATAAAGTCCAGCTGCAAACAATTGCAGGCATACGCACAGTAGTCGCTATACCACCCCACGTCACACACCGAACAATCATCTACATTCATGGGGGCGGGTTTATTATGGGGTCATCGAGAGCGTACCGTCAGCATATCAAGCGCCTTGCACGGCTCTGTCACGCCCACGTGTATTCGATCGACTATAGTCTCGCACCGGAATCGCCGTATCCCATCGCCCTCGATGAAATTCAAAAGATTTGGGAGACGCTCGTGACGAATCGACAATGCGATCCATTAGCAACGACAATCATGGGAGATTCGGCTGGTGGCAATCTAGTGCTCGCCTCACTATTGAGATTTCGCGATAAAGGACTGCCATTGCCAGCCTGCGCCGCGTTACTCTCACCGTCACTGGATATGACATTAAGCGGCGCGAGCTTTTCAGACCCTGCAACGCGGGATCCGATACTGAGTACAGGGAAGATCAAACTATTCGTCAAATCCTATAGTGGCGCACATCCAAAACAAGATCCGTTGCTTTCGCCTATTTTTGCCACTCTCACTGGACTGCCGCCGCTGCTCGTTCATGTCGGCACCGACGAGTTACTCTTTAGCGACTCACAGACTATCATCAAAAATGCACAGCGCGATGGAGTAGACGCCAATCTATACGTTGGTGAAGGGATGTGGCATGATTGGCATCTCAGCGCCGCCTACGTGCCCGAGGCAAGACGCGCCATGGAAGATATCGCGCAATTCATCACGTCACACACAGCGTAGCGATGCTATACATCCTGCAAATCGTGACCATATTTTAATATGAGTGGAATAAGGTCGGGTTTGCCAAACTTTTCCGCCAGGCGCGCAAATCCCACACTCGCTTCTTCGCCAAAACGAGCGCTATAGCTAGCGTAGTACTCGTAGGAGTTAAAGTGCGGCGGAGTAGTCTTTGAGTGGAACTTATCAGCATACATGACGAGCTCCTCCTCGATTGTCTCTGCAAGAAAATCCATTGCCGGTAGAGGGAGTTTTCGCTCAACAATTTGTTTTTTCGTCAGACCCGCACCCGTATGATGAGACGCAAACCGGTATATAGCCCTGTCAAATCCCTCGCCGCGTAATATCTCCTCACCACAAATACCATGGGTAATATACGGCTTCGTCTTGTCATAACCAGTCTCGGTGTAGAGTGTGTATACGCCAATGTCGTGCAGTAGGCAGCCGACGCGAACAAGCTCTTTATTGGCGCCCGTTTCCGATCTCGCGGCAAGCTGCGCGGCAATATCTGCGACAATCCGGCAATGAACCCAGACAAGATCGAATACCTCTTGATTCGGCGCGTACTTTTGATGGAGCGCCTGTATCGCACGTACCATTGGGAGTGCACCATTCATATCTCGAAATTATCATTCATAGAGCTATTCTAGCAAGAATACAGTCAAAAAGGTTTGAAAGGATCTAATCGGATCACTCGATGTAACTTTAACTCTTTTAAGAAGGCGTGATTGAGATGCGAGATATTGGCTTTCGCCCATACTCATTGCGGCTTTACTGCAACGAGTATATGATATAGGCATCTAACCAACAGGAGGCGCACCATGGAAACGGTTCACAAACTCGAATCAACTTTTGCCAAATGGTATGAAAAAGCACCGCATCTGCCAAAAGGCGGGCGAGACTGGATCGCTGATAATATATGGTGGATCGTCCTGATCGGTGTCATTATCGGGGCAATGGGTATCGTAGGAATACTGGCGGCACTGCTGCTTGGTACCGCACTCCTCGGAGTGGCAGGGGGCGTGTTCGGAATTGCCGCCGGTAGCGCAATTACTCTTGCCATCCTCACGAGCTTCGCTTTCACAATTGCGATTATCATATTACACGCGCTCGCCATCCAACCACTCCGCGCCAAACAAAAGAGGGGATGGGAGCTAGTCTTCGTAACCATGCTACTGGATATTGCTATGACTATCCTCAACCTGCTTTTCGGCGGTCATTTCAGCAACTTCCTACAGGGACTAATAGGGGTCGCAATCGGCGGATATCTTCTCTTTGAAATTCGTAGCCATTTCGTCCTAGCACACAAGTCTTAGGAGTTTTATACAAATAAATATAACCGCCCCATATTCGGAGCGGTTATATTTATAGACTGTAGGTGTTAGAGTCGCTTGCCAAGTGCGCGGCGGCTTGCTGCGTAGTAGTAGCCGGCGCCGGTAAGCGTGCCGAGCCCTAGGCTACCGCTGAATACATCAGAGATACCAGTGTGGGGGAGCTCTGCTGGTGCGGGTGTTGTAGGCGTCGTGGGAGTGACTGGCGTCACAGGTGTCTCGCACTTTGTGAGGTCGGTTGTGTAATCGCTCGTAACATCCGTAGGAGCAATTGACGTGATTGTCTTTGTAGAAATTTGACAGACCTTGACGTTACACTGTGTCAAATCTTTGGTGTACTTGACTGAGTCGAAGTCGCCCTCTTTGATTGTGACAATAGTTTTTGATGACAGATCACAAACTTTGATTGAGTTACACTTCGTCAAATCTTTTGTGTACTTCGTTGAGTCAAACGCGCTTTCGTTGATTGTAACGATTGAGCCGCTCGTCATGTCACATACCTCAAGGGTATTTTCGGGCGCAACGGTAACTTTTACGGTACAAGCGGTGCTCGTAGCGGTCTTTGCCTGATTGTTGGCAGAAACCTCAACTGTGACTGATGTGGTATACGTACCAGGCTGTGCGTAGTCATGATCAACTGCTTTGCCATCGGCACCGAGGTGCTGCGTGGTGCTGTCACCGAAGTCGTACTTGTAGCCAGTAATCGATGCGCCATCTTTTGCGGTAGCGCTCGTCGTGAAGGAATACTTCGTTCGGCTGATCTTTGTAGCGGCAAGTTTATCGCAAGAATAAACTGGCGTTACTTCTTTTGGCGTCTCAACGGGTGGTTTTACCACAGGAACTGGGGTGGCACTTACCGGATTGCCACAGTCATTCATGACGCCGAACTTGAATTGTCCGTCGACCATTTTGACCATAACAGGCCGTGCGTCGCTTGCCAATTGGCTGGTAGAGTAGATGTATGCATCCGTGCCAGCGATACGAGTACGAGTTCGGTCACCCGATCCCCAGTTGTGACCAGCTGTGCGCGCACCGGTCGCGACAGTCTTGCCGTTTACGACAATGCGACCGTCTTTATAGACCGTACCGCTCGTAAACCCATTTAAATCGCTACGGCTAATGCCGAATGCACGATAAATAGTCTGTGCGGAATTAGGATTGCTATCATATTTAGCGAGTAAATCTGCTTCTGATTTTACACCGCAGCGAATCACCGCTACGCTATCACATCCCGCTGTTGCAGCGTTGACCGATGGAATCCATAATGCGAATCCCGCGATGGCAACGATTGCCCCAACGACTAATGCCGTTAGTTTTCTGTTCATGGCGCCTCCTTCTCTTAACAACTCCACGTTTATAGTTATATGTCAAGCATAGCAATTTTTTACATTTTGTCAAGTATGTGTGAAAATTATCACGCTTATGGTTCTTTTCCAGAAAAAGCTGGTATAATCATAACTATATGAAATCGCTCAGTCTTAACCGTCCGCACGCAATTTTCATGGTAGGGGTACCGGGAAGCGGCAAAACACACTTCGCGAAGCAATTCGCGGAGATGTTCAATGCGCCGTATATCGACAGTCGGTCGATCGCTCTACATACGAGCACACCAGAAGAAGCGGAGACCATCGCCCTTGATTTTGCCAACGAAATAGCCAAAACGAAGCAAACATTTATATACGAAGGGGCGGGGCATGATACGTACACGAAACGAGCTGATTTTACCCGCTGGGCAAAAAGTCGCGGCTACGAACCGCTTCTTATTTGGGTGCAGACAGATCAACGAACGGCGATGAGCCGCTCGCTAAAAGCCTACGAACTCACCAAAGAATCATATGAACAACTCATCAAGCGATTCAGCCCGCCACATCCGAGCGAATCGCCAATCGTGCTCAGTGGTAAACACACCTATGCGGCACAAGCAAAAGTCGTATTAAGCCGCCTCAGTCAAGCATCGCGCCGCGAAGTTCCCGCCTCGATAGCACCCGATCGAAAGCCGCACGTGCAATCTCAGCAGCAGCCAGAGCGCCGCTCTATTACTATCAACTAGTATGACAGTGATTCATGACGACGAGTTCGGCGACATTACTGTTCGCCGCAATAAATTGGCAAAAAATGTCACAATTCGCCTCGGCACTGATGGCAAATTTATCATATCCGCACCAAAGTACGCACCCGTGTTCTACCTCAAATCTATCGTTTCAGGGTCGCGCGCGCTATTCAAAGACCTTGCATCACATAACTTAGCCGACATGCCATATGATAATGGGCAGCAAGTCGGCAAAGAGCATAGTATCGCCATCATACGCACGGAAATGATCGACAAGCCAACCGTATCGATCACAAAAAATGTCATCATCGTCAAGCTTCGGCCGTATGATGATCAATTTCACCGTGACATACAAGAACAGATTCGTGAGCATATTATCACCGCACTGCGTCGCGAGGCAAAGCGCTATCTACCAGGTCGCCTCGCCCAGCTCGCCGAGTTAGGTGATTTCACCTATGACCGTGTTCGTTTTTCGCACGCTGCCGGGAGATGGGGTAGCTGTAGTACGCGTGGTACGATCAGCCTAAATATTGCCCTGATGACACTGCCCGATACCCTCATTGACTACGTGTTAGTCCATGAGCTATGCCACACGCAGCGCATGAACCACTCGACCGCCTTTTGGGAGCTAGTGGGGTGCTACGACCCGCACTATCGTCTCCATAAACGACAAATCAAACGCTTCACTCCAAACGTATAATTTTTATTGCCGTATCAGTCATCGATAGCGTATAATCATAACTATTATGATAGAAGGGGGCAAGCAAGAGGTTACGTCGAGCAAACGCGCAGCCGATATTATCCGTTTTGCGGGTCTCGCTTTTCCTTTTATTCTGTCCGTCAATGCATGGCTAATTGACGTCCGGCTCGTAAATTCTCCGGTATACGCGGGCTCGGTCGCCGCAGGATTCATACTCATACCTTGGCTCGTCTTAGGAACCTATCAATTCGTCGCGCCGTCTCGCAGCCAGCTTCCAAATATGATTCATATCTTGCTGTACCACTTTTTCGCAAGTATGTATATTCTGTTTGTCTCAGGCTTTATGACGGCATTCGTCGTCACCTGGGCAATTCTTATGCTGTCGTCCTATATCTACTTCAAGAGAAATGGCGTGCTGCTCAGTGTAAGTATCCTGATTAGCACACTAGCGATCATGCTTTCGCGCTCATTTGGCAGCATTTATACTGTCGAGAATATTCTCACGACAGGTGCGACACTCCTGATCGGTTTCGTCACGGTCGCAATTTGGAGTGCGGATGGCATCGACAACCAAGAATTGGTCGAAAGCAAAGCAAAAGCCGCTCTCGAGCGTGACCGCATCATGACAATCGTGAATAACCTCGCCGATGCCATTCTCAGCATCGACCATACCGGGGCAATTCAGGTATATAACGCTGCAACTCTCGGCCTTCTCGATACAAACTTAAATCTTGGCGGCAAACGTATAGACAGTGTACTAAAACTTGCCGACAGCAACGGACACCCTTTCAATATCAAGAAAGCCTGCGGCATAGCACGAAGCGTCGTAGCCCGCGATGACTTAACGGCAACTATATCGGGCGAAGACATCCGGCTCAGCGTGATATATTCACCAATTCGCGGCGCGAATGGCGTTGATAGCGAGCAAGGTCGCGATGGGTATATCTTAATTTTACGGGATATTACAAAACAGAAGAATCTCGAGGAAGAGCGCGACGAATTCATTTCAGTTGTCAGTCACGAGCTACGAACGCCACTAACTATTGCCGAAGGTTCACTGAGTAATTTAGCGCTCATGGCCGAGCGAGGGAACATAGCACAGCAAACCATGCTTCAAAACGTTACAATGGCTCACGAGCAAATGATCTATCTATCTCGGATGGTTAACGACCTCAGCACATTGTCCCGTGCCGAGCGAGGCACGGCAGACGCTCCAGAGACTATCGATGTCGAGGAGCTTATTCACGAACTCTATAAAGAATATACGCCAGATGCTCAGAAAAAGAACCTTCATCTTAATCTTGATCTTCAGCCGCAGCTCGGAACGGTCTCTGCTAGCCGACTCTACCTACGCGAATTAATCCAAAACTTTTTGACGAACGCCATCAAATACACGAAAGAAGGCAGCGTGCTTATTTCCGCTACGCGGACCGGGGAGCGCATTACCGTCTCCGTAAAAGATAGCGGCATAGGTATTAGCAAATCAGATCAAGCGCGTATTTTCGAGAAATTCTATCGATCGGAAGACTACCGAACGCGAGAGACGGGCGGCACGGGTCTCGGGCTCTATGTTGCCACGAAGCTCGCCCGCAAGCTCCAGACACGTATCGAGGTCGAGAGTCGCCTCAATCACGGATCGACATTTAGCTTTGAGCTACCGGTCGATGTCCCCGAAGCTTGACATAACAGGGCGAAGCGACTACGATAATAGTTGACAGTCTGCCCAAAGCAGACTTATTTAATTTGGGAGAATGCACGTGGCGAAGTCATCTAGCAAATCATCCGAGACGAAGGTCACTCGCATCAAAGCGAGCGATGCCGCTTCGAAGCAAAAAACAACAAACATATCAAAAAAAGCTGAAAAAAGCACTATAACGGCCGCTCATCAGAAACCTAAAAAAGCACGAGCACTACGCGCTATTGGCCGCTATTTCAAGGGTGCATGGGTAGAACTAGGTCAAGTTCGCTGGCCGGATCGACGAGCGACCTGGGGTATGACGGGGGCACTTCTGGCATTTACCGCCTTTTTCGTTGTCGTGATCTTGCTGCTCGACGCGGGATTCAAATATTTGTTTAAGCTACTAATAGGAGTCTAAAAAGTAATGACAAAAAACCGATATGATTCAACTCGCCAGTGGTACGCAATTCACACCTACTCTGGATACGAGGAAAAAGTTGCAGACAGTATCCGTCAGCGAATCCAGACCGTAGACATGGCGGACAAAATTTTTGACGCAATGGTGCCAAAAGAAAAGCAGATCCAAATCAAAAACGGCAAACGCAAAGTCATCGAAGCGAAAATCTTCCAAGGCTACGTCCTCGTCGAGATGAAGCTCACAGACGAGACGTGGTATATTGTCCGAAACACCCCTGGCGTTACCGGCTTCGTCGGCAGCGGCACCGAGCCGACTCCAGTATCAGAGAACGAGATAGCCAAGATCAAGAAGCGCATGGGTGTCGAGGATCCAAAGCACCAAATCGACTTCAAGGTTGGTGAAATAGTCAGTATCGTCGACGGTCCGTTTAAGGGCTTCGACGGCGCGGTATCGGAAATTGACACCGCCAAAGGCAAACTCAAAGTCATGGTGAGCATGTTCGGCCGCGATACTCCCGTAGAGCTCGACGCGCTACAAGTCGCAAAGGTCTAGTATATGCACGAGCGGCTCGTCTCTCACGCTTCTGCAGAAGACGAAGCTAATAGCCAGTTAGCATTATTCGAGAAGCTCGTAGAGTCCGGTGACACCACCGGACTCTTTGCTTTATACCAGGGCGCGCAACGAGCCACCGAAGAGTCCAAACACACCACTGATGCCCGCGCCATTTTTACGAATTCACTGAGCAATTACGCGAGTCTTTTTCGTCGTCGAGGCCTGCGCGCCGAACCGCTCGAGGACGCATGGCATGCCGCGCATGTTCTGCGCGCCGAAAACAACCCCGAGCCGCGTCCTACGACAACGCTACCAAACGACATTGCGCTCTCGCAAGCGATTAGTGCCATTCTCACGGCAGAAAGTATCGACGCGCTCGATGAGCAAATGGCCATACTTGATGATTGGAGCCGCCGCATTCATGAGGCGCGATGCGACTCGGAACTAAGCGACGACTTGCTATCGATTTATCGACAAATCAATACTATTCTCGTAAACTGCAACCATTACGAAGCGAGATTATTTACACGGATCGAGCCGGCGAGCACTGCAGACGAACGTTAACAGCCCATCACGCTTGAATTCTCCGGCATTTTACGGTATACTACCGAAGTTACGCACACTCTTACTGCTTCACATTAACTAAGAGTAACGCAAGAAGGAAACATACTAATGGCAAAGAAAGTTATCGGTAACCTGAAACTTCGCATTCCAGCTGGCCGCGCAACCGCAGGCCCTCCTGTTGGTAGTACACTCGGTCAGTGGGGACTGAACATGATGGATTTCATCAACCCATTCAACGACGCAACAAAGGGCGACATGGGCAAGGATGTTATCGTTCACCTCCAGGTCTTCGAAGACCGCTCTTTCACCTGGAAGAGCCTCGGACAGCCAGTTGACGACGCGATCCGCGAAAAAATCGGTATCAAAAAAGGCAGCAGCAAACCACACCTTGAAAAGGTTGGTAAAATTACTCGCGCCCAGCTCGCCGAAATTGCTGAGTCAAAAAAAGACCAGCTCAACGCGATCGACGAAGAAGGCCGCATCAAGGTTATTGCCGGCACGGCACGCTCAATGGGCGTCGAAGTTGTCGACTAATCAGTCAACCGAATATCTAAAAACACCCCGCAGCGTCGGGGTGTTTTTAGTAAAGGAAGTACCCAGGCGATCCCTGTTAGTCCATCCCATAGCCAAGGAGTAACGCGATGATACTAATCACCCAACCGAGCATCGGCAAACTGGCTAGACATATAAGAACAATCACCCAAACAGGTAGGTGGTTTCTACTTCTCATTGACACCTGGCGAAGTTCCGGATGGCGCACAACATATATACGATGAAAAATCGTCATAAGCATCGCTATCGTCCCGAGCAACACGATAATCGCCGCGATGCCTCGGTAGTAAATACCCGGCAATACTTTTACGTAATTATCGTCAAACACCGATGGAATCAAATAAGCCCACAGCAGCACGAGTGTACCCAGGAGCGCTTGGCGGAGTCGCTCAGTGGCACTATCGAGCACTTGTATCCGCATCACAATCCAAAGAGCAAACGCGGCAATCAACGTATAAAAATACAGTTGGTAAAAATCGCCCGTCACACGCCCACTCAAAACTCGCCAAACCGACAAGATTGAGGTGAAGTAACTAGCGATAGTCAGCGCGTACAGCGTGTTAATAATCAGCTCGTCGCTCGCGGCGCGCCTTCGTGCCGTCATCGACAAGAATGAGAGTATCAGTGAAGCGTGGATAACCGTCAGGAGCGTCGTCCATAGCGCGCGGCCAATAGTATCGTCGAACCTTCCAACTAAAATCGCGACGATAGAAATCAACGCCGACACAATCACGCCACCGATCATGATATACAAAAAATATTTCCTATTGCGCGTCCAGTCCTCATTCGCCGTATTCTGAACCGACTCGGCGACGGGTGGGGCAATCGAAATGGGTGGTGTCAACTGTTCTTGCCCGTGGCTCTCGGCGACGGGAATGTCTGTCGACTGGGACGCGTCGTCATTTGCGACCGGTATATCTGTCATGTACGTTAGCTCTCCTTAGCTCTTTTTGGTATATACTCACACTATATACAGGTTGCGCTTATTTGTCATTGCTTTTCTTGGAGCCGTGAAATTTATGGATTCTCGATAAATTCTAGCGTATACTGGTGCTAGCGTCGGGGTGTGGCGCAGCTTGGTAGCGCGCACCGTTCGGGACGGTGAGGTCGTCCGTT
>Ga0172381_10007552_pt1 | contig 10739 bp, 14 predicted proteins | sample Leawel6488metaG_FD_119754 | JGI IMG/M metagenome (GOLD analysis project Ga0172381, IMG submission 119754) | Leachate microbial communities from a municipal landfill in Southern Ontario, Canada - Leachate well 64-88 metaG | ecosystem: Engineered > Solid waste > Landfill > Unclassified | place... | reverse complement strand
ACTTTCTCGGTCTGCGTGCCGACCAGGATATAGGTGTCCAGCTCCTTCGCGAGCGCGGTTATCCTGTCGCGCAGCGGCTTCTCGGTCTCGAGGAAACCGGGCACCGAAGTCTCCGGCCACACGATCAGGTCGGGCTTGTCTTTGGCGGCTTCCCTCGTGAGGGATGAATACCTGTCGAGTATTTCGGCGGCGTATCTTTCGTCCCACTTCTGCGACTGGGGTATGTTCCCCTGTATCACGGATATCTTTACCGGCTCGCGTTTCGACGGCCGGAGGTCCTGCTTGTAGTAACCGTATATCATTACCGCGATGAGTATGATCACCAAAAGCGCGAGGTACCTCGCTTCCGGCTTATGGCCCTTGATCTTCTTCTTTATCTTCGACGATATCAGGACGTTCGTGAACATCACGAGGAATGAGACGCCGTAAGCGCCGACGGTGTCGGCTATCTGTACCATCGGGAGCGTCTCCCATTGCGTGTGCCCCAGCATCGCCCACGCGAAACCCGTGAAGACGTGGCCCCTCAGGTATTCTACCGCGACCCAGAGGCAGCTCACGAGCAGCGCGAACTTCAGCCGCGGCTTCGGGAACTGCATGGAGAGCGCTTCGGCTCCAAGCGCGAACAGCCCGAAAAATAATGCAAGATAAAATGTCAGTATGATCACGCCGATTATCGCGACATACCCGACCCAATACAGCGTCGCGGCGAAGAAGAGCAGGCCGGTGATGTAGCCGGTAAAGAACGCCTGCGGCAGCCGTTCCCCGCGTATCGCGACAAGCATCGGGATCAGCGCGAACCACGCGATAAAGGACATGTTGAACGCCGGGTACGAAAGCGTCAGCAGTACCGCCGACAGCAGAGGCAGATATACTAAGCGCCGCAGCATTTTTTATATTTCTTTCCGCTCCCGCACGGGCAAGGATCGTTCCTGCCCACTTTGGGCGCTTCCCTTTCAATAGGCGCCTGCCTGGCGTCCTGTGGGGATGCCTCCGCCGGCTGTCCGGATCCCTGTTGCGGGATCCTTGAAGCGAGCGAGCCCATGTCGCGGTGTATCATCTGCTGCGGCACGGAGTCGAAGACGCCTTTCGGCTTCTCCTGCCCGACCACCTGCACCTTGAAGACGAACTCGAGCGCGTCATCCTGTATCCGGTTCATCATCTCCTCGAACATCGCGAATCCCTCGTTCTTATATTCGATGAGCGGGTCGACCTGTCCGTAAGCGCGGAGGCCGATGCCTTCTTTCAGGCCGTCCATCGCGTATAGATGTTCCTTCCACTTGGAATCTATCATGTCCAGCATTATAGTCTTTTCGATATGGCGCGCGACGTCGGCGCCGAGTATGAACTCCCTCTTCTCGTAATGCTTATTGATTATTCCGAGCAGCCTCTCCCTGATCTCCGGGCGCGAGCCCATGAAGAGTTCCTCTTTTCCGGAGGGGAGCGCGAATCCCAGCTTGCCGCGGAACCATTCGTCGAGGCCCTTGAAGTCCCACTCGTCAGCCTGGAGCTTCTCTTCCATGAAGCGGTCCATCGCGCCGTCCAGGCCGTTCTCTATCGCGGCGGCTATGTATTCGTGCAGCTCCTTGCCCTCGAGGACCGAACGCCTTTCGGCGTAAATAACTTCCCTCTGTTTGTTCATTACGTTATCGTATTCGAGCAGCTGCTTCCTTATCTCGAAGTTATGCGCCTCAACGCGTTTCTGGGCGGTCTCTATCGACTTCGAGACTATCGGGTGCTCTATCGGCTGGCCCTCTTCCATCCCGAGCTTGTCCATTATGTACTTTATCCTGTCGGAACCGAATATCCTCATCAGGTCGTCCTCGAGCGAGAGGTAGAACCTCGACGAGCCCGGATCGCCCTGGCGGCCGCACCTTCCGCGAAGCTGGTTGTCTATGCGCCGCGCCTCGTGGCGCTCGGTCCCGAGAACGTGCAGGCCTCCCGCCTTGATGACCTCGTTGTGCTCGTCCTCGACCTTCGACTTGAACTTCGCGAGCATCTCGGCCTTCTCTTTCGGGTCTATATCCTTCGGCTCCAGGCCCTTCTGCTTGAAATAATCCAAAGCCATGTACTCGGGGTTGCCGCCGAGAAGGATATCGGTGCCGCGTCCGGCCATGTTCGTCGCTATCGTAACGGCCTTATAACGGCCGGCCTGCGCTATTATGCTCGCTTCCATCTCGTGATATTTCGCGTTGAGGACCTGGTGCGGTATCCCGCGGCGCTGCAGCATATGGCTCAGGCGCTCGGACTTCTCTATCGATATCGTGCCGACCAGCACCGGCTGGCCCTTCTTGTATAATTCCGCTATTTCGTCCGCCGCGGCCTCGAACTTCTCCTTCTCGGTCTTGTATATCGAATCGGGGTAGCTCTTCCTGACGAGCGGCTTGTTCGTCGGCACCACAACTACGTCGAGCTTGTATATCTGGCTGAACTCGTTCGCCTCGGTCGCGGCGGTGCCGGTCATGCCCGCGAGCTTGTCGAACATCCTGAAATAGTTCTGGAATGTGATAGTCGCGAGCGTCTGGTTCTCCCTCTCTATCTTCACGCCTTCTTTCGCCTCGACCGCCTGGTGAAGCCCGTCGGACCACCTCCGTCCCGGCATCAGGCGCCCGGTGAACTCGTCGACTATTATCACCTCGCCGTCCTTTATCACGTATTCGACGTCGAGCTTGTATAATTCCTTCGCGAGAAGCGCCTTCTCGACGCAGTGCCTCTCCTCGGCAAATTCCATCGAGTGCATGTCCTTGATGCCCCACGCCTTGATGACCTTAGCCTCGCCCTGTTCGGTAAGGTAGGCCGCGTGGCTTTTTTCGTCGACGACATAATCGCCGGTCTCTTCCTTCGTCTCCTGGTCCTTCGCGCCCTTCTGCAGGCCCCTGACTATATCGGCGGCAGTGTAATATTTTTCGGTGGATTCCTCTGCCGGGCCGGAAATTATAAGCGGGGTCCTTGCTTCGTCCACGAGTATCGAGTCTACCTCGTCGACTATGCCGTAATGCAGGTTGCGCTGGGCCATATCCTCGATGCGGTACTTCATGTTATCGCGCAGGTAATCGAAACCGAACTCGTTGTTCGTGCCGTATGTGATGTCGCTGCGGTACGAAACCTGGCGCTCCCTGTCGTTCATGTCATGCTGTATCATCCCGACAGTAAGCCCGAGGAACTCGAATATCGGCCCCATCCAGTACCTGTCGCGTTTCGCTAGATAATCATTTACCGTGACGATATGCACGCCGAGCCCCGTAAGCGCGTTCAGGTACGCCGGAAGCGTTGCCACAAGCGTCTTGCCTTCGCCGGTGGTCATCTCGGCGATCTTTCCTTCGTGCAGCACCATGCCGCCTATCAGCTGCACGTCGAAATGGCGCATACCCGTAGTCCTCCTGCTCGCCTCTCGCACGACGGCGAACGCCTCGGGCAATATCCCCTCCAGGGCTTCCATCTCGAGTTTGCGCCTCTCTTCCTTTCCGAGCGCCGGCAGGTCATGCGCCTTGATCTTCTCCTTTATCTTCGCGCGGAATTCATCGGTCTTCGCGCGGAGCTCACCGTCCGAAAGCTTCGAGATCTTCGGCTCGAAGGAATTTATCAGCTCGACCTTCGGCCTGAGCCTCTTGATCTCCCTGTCGTTATGCGTCCCTATGACTGCTGAAAACAGATTCCCTATCATTTTTGCGCCGCCCATTTTATGTACGCTTCTATCAATCCATCCAGCTCCCCGTCGAGTACCTGGTTCGCTTTTCCCGTCTCAAATTCCGTCCTGTGGTCCTTTACCATCATGTAAGGGTGCAGCACGTAAGAACGTATCTGGCTGCCCCACTCTATCTTCTGCTTCTCGGAATACATCGACTTAAGTTTCTCTTCCTGCTCCTGCGCCCTCTTTTCGTAAAGGCGCGCCTTAAGGACCTTCATCGCCGAGTGCTTGTTCTTCAGCTGCGAGCGCTCGTTCTGGCACTGCACGACCAGGCCCGTCGGGATATGCGTTATCCTGACGGCGGAGTCGGTAGTGTTGACCCCCTGGCCGCCCGGCCCCGAAGCCCGGTAGACGTCTATGCGCAGTTCCTTCTCGTCGACTTGTATGTCTATATCGTCCTCGATCTCGGGGATCACATCCACCGACGCGAAGGACGTATGGCGCCTCTTGTTCGAATCGAACGGCGATATCCTGACGAGACGGTGGACGCCGCGCTCGGATTTGAGATACCCGAACGCGTAATCGCCTTTCACGAGCATCGTGGCGTTCTTTATGCCCGCGCCTTCCCCGGCCAGGTAATCCAGCACATCGACCTTATATCCCTTATTCTGGGCATAGCGGACATACATGCGGAAGAGCATCGCCGCCCAATCGCACGATTCGGTGCCGCCCGCGCCCGCATTTATCGATACGATAGCCGCGGACTTATCGTGTTCGCCCGAGAATAACGCGGTAAATTCGATGCGCGCGATCTTCTTCGCTAGTTCTTCGAGGTCTTTCGAAAGCTGGGATATTGAGGCGGCGTCGGACTGCTCCGTGATCCCGGCAAGCCCGGCAAGGTCATCAAGCTCCCTCCGTGAGGCTTCCCACGGCTCGAGCTTCGCCTTAAGGGACTTCATCTCCTGGATGGTCTTATTGGCCTTCTGCTGGTCGTCCCAGAAACCCTGGGCCGACATCCTCGCTTCAGATTCCTTTATGCTCTTCTCGGCGGTATCGAGGTCAAAGATACCTCCGCAGGTTTGCAAGCGTGGTTTTGGCGTCTTCTATTTTGTTTTTCAGGTCTTCAAGCATGGGAAAATTATACCAGTTTGGGGGGCTTAAAACAAGGACAATAAATCGCCTTTTTCGGTGCGGACCGGCATTCCGGGGCCTATCTTGTTCCTCTTGAACCACCCGCGGTTGACTTCCAGCGCGAAGCGGATCCGGGAAGATACCGATGTCACCGGCGTCTCGTCCAGCGGTTCCATGTCGCGTATCTCGAGAATTACGCCTCCGCTGTCGATAAAGGCGCATGACAACGGGATGTGGGTCTCCTTCATGTATAACGCCGCCCGTTCCGGCTCTTCGAAAAGAAAGAGCATCCCCTCGCCTTCTCCGAGCACCCGGCGGCACATCAGGCCCGTCTCCCTCTGTGAAGGCGTCCGGGCGATCTCCGCTTTCAGCTCTTTTCCGCCGGCAAGCAATTTCACGACGGGAAGTTCGTCAGGGAAACATTGGGACGGCAACAACATTGCGGAGGAAACCAGAAAAACAGCGATCGGTATACGGATTTTAGGCATCTTATCTCGGCATGTAATTCACGATCGAGCGCAGCGAGCCTCCGCAATTTATGGCTATTTAAATAACAATTTCCAATAGAAAAACAATACAACTAAAACAATGCATATAAATACTTCGATCCCAAAACGTGCGCCCATAAATTTATATTGATTTCTTCGTATGATAAAAATGCATAATTCTAATATTGCTGTAAGTATCATCGCCACAACGATTATCGCGATGATTGATATGAGATTCATTTATATTTCTCCCGTTCTAACATTTGAACTCAGCGGGAGCGGGTGAAACGAGCCTCCACTGCAGTGAAATGTTATAAGGTCTATTTCGATTCAATATAATTATTATGTCTTTTGTTAATTAACTTTATCATTTCATCTTTTTGTCCGTCAGGGACAACCGAATCAAGGACAAGATGCCATATTGGGAATATAAAGCATTGATTTAATCCGACTAATATATCCTGGCTGTCAATGGGTGCGCCCCACTCCGAAGATGGCTTCAGCACGATTGAATCATTTTTTCCCCCGTCAAAGCTTTTTAAGCTAAGTGGATTAACGCGCTTGGCAGGAATAAGTATTTTGGCTTCGACAGAAGGGTTTTTAAAATAATGAGTATAATCCTCGATAAAGCGGCTATATTTATTTATGTAAATAATCTTTTTAAGTTTCACTTTGCCGTCAATATAATATATGGGGCCGATGATTTCCCCATTTGGAGACGATTCGATAGTAAAGTAGAACTTTGGGTCGTAAGAAATATTTGCAATGGCTACCATGTCGGCTGATTGTAATTGCCCCCACCAAAAGGGATGCCCCTTGTCGTCTTTAGCTAAAAGTGTACCATGAATTAAGCATACAAAAGAAATGATTAGGATAATACGTTTCATAAATTTCTCCTTATAACATTCAAGCTCAGCGGCGCCTGAACGGCGTCCGCTGGAGCGCCTTGTTAGCATTTATTATTTTATTATTTTTCCAAATACGTTGATAAATCAATAGAATAATAGAATCCTCCATCTGAGACTACTGGGGGAAAATCAATATAAATGTATGATCGCATCAAGATATTTTTATCTAAAATAAGCTCTATATATTTAGATTTCTTTAAATCAGGTGGCGCATAAAGACTTTCTTCGGGCATAAGGTGGGTTTTTAGAACGATATTTCTATTTTCTTCCTGCAATGACCAGATGTAATTTCTAAAATCTTGTTGTTCGGGTGCTATAGCATTTTTGCAGGTAATTAACCACACATGTTTGTGATCATCGCTAAGGAGGGGTACTCTAATTTTATATTTATTTTCTTGGTTTTCTATACGTGTTACTTTTACTTCAATGGCATATTTTTTTTCTGTTAAAGGAGTTATATGAACGAATTGACTAAATGTAGCATAAGTTATATTTGCGAATAAACTAGTCATGATAAATATTGATATTAAAATTGCTTTTTTCATTTTATCCTTTCTTGCTAACGTTTGAACTCAGCGGCGGCGACCCCTACTAACAATGCCAGCGCCGTCCGCTGGAGTGAAATGTTAGGGGCTTCCCTTTCTTTTTTGAAGTTCTGAAATAAATAATCCCCAATCTCCTTCTATTACAGAGGATTTTGGCACAATATAATGTATATCGGAAGTATAAATAAATGCATGCGAAGGCGTAACATAAATATTCTTGATTTCTTCCCAGTTTGTACTTTGAGTACCGGTTGGCGTTTTATTGATTATTCCAGTATTCGCAATCTCCATCTCTTTCCGCCCGATTAGCTCCCTATTCTTTCCTTCTTTTAGGCTCCTTTGAAATTGTTTCTTTAAAATCCTTCGCGATCTTTGCGAGAACGGATATAAAATAATAAAGGGCATAAGAACAAATATGCTGATCAAATTATAGAGAGGTGATTTAATTAGATATCCGATAATAAGTACTATTGATATTACTATTATGATTATATTACGCATATTGCGTTTTCGCGTTTGAATAATTTCTGGAGTGTGTATGGTAGAATAATGCTCCATATATGCAACAATATCATCTTCATTAATAGAATATACTATTTTCATATTATCTTCCCCTAACGTTTGAACTCAGCGGCCAAGCCCTGCTAAAACACCCTGGCGCGGTCCGCTGGAGTGAAATGTTGGCTGTTTTCCGTCTGTTCTAATAACAATAAATGAAATATTGATGAGTATTTGTTTCCTAATGCGACTACAAATCCCTTAAAAGCGTGTTTCAATAGGCAGTGTCTCTGGACGTTCCCTTGAGAGTCTTTCCAGACAAGATTCAGTTGATATCCACTGCCTGTTTCGGAATTCCATGGAGCGCTTTGATAGCACACCTGAAACGCCAAGATGTCAGACCATGAAATAATCTGCTCGCTTATCCACTGCTTAATAGTCAGAGTCCGCTTCGAAGGATCAATAATAATCTTTTGCCCAAAAATGTTACGTACATAATATGGCGCAACACCGCATATTCCGCTCCAGACAAGTCCTCCCGCTACGATATACTTTAGCTTGATACCAAAAGAGGTCATTGTATCCCACGGAAGAAAAATGACTGTGATGGCGATAGCTACCATAAAACCCGAGAACCAAAGCAAGGAATATGATGATTCTTGAACAAAACATGTGCCTTTTTTATGCAAGCCTATGTGAGGCAGGAATCCGAAGTTATTAGAACTTATATTCAGCGGTTCTTTTGGAATGTTCACGCTATTTTTCGCTTGGCTCCCCTGCGTACACTACGATCTTATAGGAGACAATATTGGATAGATCTTCTTGCGGTAACTTCATAAGGCACGAACCAAGCTGGAAGTCTTTTTCATTTCCAGCAATATCCGATTGCTGAGACGCGCTGCAGACCAATTCACCTGCTTTATCGAAAAAGGCGACGTGATATGACACGTTAATTTTCTTGCCCGCTTTATTCGTTATCCGCGGATTAGCGAATACCATAAATTTATCAAAAAACTCGCCTCCATAAAATTTGCAGATGATATCCATCTGATCCGTTTTGAGTGACACTTCGAACATTTTATCATCATCAAATGCGCTAGCAACCTGAAGCTTGCATTCGCCTGCTTTATGAATAACGCCCGGTGTTTCTGCTACGGCCAATGAACAGCTAAGCATAAGCAGGATTGTAATCATTATTTTCATATTATTTCTCTTTATTGTTCAGCCAACATCAGAACTCAGCGGCGGCGACATTAGAACAGGTGGCCAACGCCGTCCGCTGGAGTGAAATGTTAGACATTTTTATTTCTTTTCGGGTAAAGATTTATACCACTCGATTCCTATTGAAACAAGAATGCAGGGAACGTATAAAATAAGAAAATCCCTTGATAGCGGAAAAAATACAAAATCATACAAATCTGTCATTAAAGATATACCGAATATCATTGGAAATTGATTTATCCAATTATTGTATAAAATCCATGCTAAATATCCAATTAATAATATCCCAGTTAGTGATAGATCGATTCTTAAAGCTCTCTTAAGATGTCGCCTGACATCTTCTTTGGTAATTTGTGCCATAATATTTGATCTATTTTCTTTATTTGATTTTCTGATAAATGCATAAATCAAGGCAATTATTAATAATACAATGAATCCAAACCATCCTATATTAAAATGTAATCGTGTAATCAATGAAGCGAATGAAAGCGCTAACCACATTGTTCCATATCCACAGGCAAAATGTTCATAAAAATGTAATGGTTTCATATGATTGCCTCCTTTATTAATCACAGTCTAACGTTTGAACTCAGCGGCGGCGACATTAATACAGGATGCCAGCGCCGTCCGCTGCAGTGAAATGTTAGATGTTTATATATTTGGCGCTCCACATATAAATATGGGCGTAAATAGCGCCCAGATAAAATAAACCATGGAAATAATCAATATCGTCAAAACCGCCCAATTGGGAAATAATGATCTTTTTCCGGTTATATCTCTCAACAAAACCAGCGCTGCGATAACGAAGCATACTAGTAGCCATATAATTGAAGGCGTGAATACAACTATGCCTCTGTACAGTGGTAAAGTAATCTCCAGTTCCTTTAATATCTCTGTAAATTTTGGCACCATAATATATAACAAGACGCCCCATAGCAAATAGGCCTCCGCGTAAATCCATGACGAAATCGTTATTTTATTGTTTTTTATCATTTATTATTTCCCCATCTAACGTTTGAACTCAGCGGCGGCGACCCCTACTAACGATGCCAACGCCGTTCGCTGGAGTGAAATGTTAGAAGCCCTATATTATCATTTCTTTTGTCAATTCCGGCGCAAATATCTCGATTTTCTTAATGAACGCTTTGGGATCGTTTGGGGTCAGATATAATCCCCATATCTTATTCTTCCTGGGAAGGACAAGGCCGTTAGATAATCGTACACATGGGTTAATTGAAGGCCAGCCGATCTTTGTAATGAACATTCCTTTTTGCCAGTATACCGTTTTGAAGTCCTCCCAGCGGGATTTATGTGTCCAAGGCCCATATTTTACCGTTATGCCGATTCTATCAAGGATGTAATATGTCGTATAAAGTGGCCATAGGTAAAAAACATAAACCACAATTACGAATGCGAAAATACTATATATAGATATTGCAACGGGCGAGTTTGGCTCATCTTTTGGTATATAAGCGATAATTCCAATTAATAAGCATATAATACCCATTAAAAGAGTAAATAGGCCGATACTTGGTGCGGGATGATCCACGAATTTATGATCTGCTAAATCGCTCATTTTATCCCCTTCTAACGTTTGAACTCAGCGGCGGCGACCCCTACTAAGACGTCTGGCGCTGTCCGCTGGAGTGAAATGTTATGGGTTTATATCTTATTCTCCCCTTACATCTCCGTTTTTATAGAGAATGAGACCCTTTTTATATTTAAGATCTTTGTTGTGTTGCATGCAAACAATAATAACTATATCCGAAGGCGAATCCGGTTTAGGCTGTGTGTATGTATACTGCATATTCGTAACCGGACAGTTAATAATATCTTTATCGTCGGTTAGAATATTTGGAATTAGATCCGTCAACTGAGCAGGCCATTTGCCATTATTTTCTTCACCATACAATTTACATGCTATTCCAATCTCTATTAAATTGCGTTTACATGTTATAAATTTACGAATGAATGGGGAATGGCCTCCTGTCGGAATTAAAAGCACCAATATGATAAAAATGCTTGAAATAGCCCATATAAAATGCAAAATTGGTTGTTTCTTCACCTTTTCGCGCGAGGTTGCAGAGAAAATGCAGCCAATGAACCTAGCCGCTGCACCAATCGATACGATTAACAATATGATAACTAAGATAGTTGTTAGAATTCCCATTTTTATGCCTTTTTATATTATTTCATCCCATAACGTTTGAACTCAGCGGCCAAGCCCTGCTAAAACACCCTGGCGCGGTCCGCTGCAGTGAAATGTTCGACGTATTATTCAATGAATTTTTCCAGATTGATAGAAAGAACAATATTTTTTGTT
>Ga0172381_10007551_pt1 | contig 10739 bp, 12 predicted proteins | sample Leawel6488metaG_FD_119754 | JGI IMG/M metagenome (GOLD analysis project Ga0172381, IMG submission 119754) | Leachate microbial communities from a municipal landfill in Southern Ontario, Canada - Leachate well 64-88 metaG | ecosystem: Engineered > Solid waste > Landfill > Unclassified | place... | reverse complement strand
GGATCCTCAACGTCCTCGGCAATCAAGACCGCCTCAGTACTGTCATCTTCAAACGTCACTGTCACCGATTGGTTGGCCTGTTGCGTCAAGCCGGAGCTAAGGGTCACTCGGACTTGGAAGTAACTGCCGTCGCCGTCGAGGTCAATCGCTTCAGCAAGAGATACCGTCCTCACACCGGCCGTGGTCGCGTTAAGCGCGTGAAGCGTCAACGGAGTGTGCGGATACCGTTTATAAAGCATGGTAATCGCATACTCGTGATTTTCCAGCGGTTTGAAGAACGCATTATATCCGGCAAAGAATTTGCCTTTCTCTCCGCGCGGATTTTTGTCTTCACTCAGAATGTTTTGCCATTCAAAGGTTCCGTCATTTTTCTTCGCATTAAACGTCGCCCCTGAAATCTTGGAAGGCGGCGCCGGCGGAATTTGTTTTTCATAAACATTCTTGATAATGACCGTGGCTAAAGCATATTCCGCTTTTTGATAATCAACGGAAGGCTCAAGTCGCTTGCCCTGCGTAACGGATTCTTCGTTATACGGGTCAACGCGTTCATAGGTGTCGCCGGCGGTAGCGCGCGCCACCAGGTTGAACCGGGGCGTAGTCTCGTGATACATATGAGCGTATCCGCGGAAGGTTTCAAATTTGCCAAGACCATCAACCAACAGGTCCGGATTGGCAAATCTTAAATCTTGTCGCAAATCTGCATCGCGATGCACCATGTCGTCCCAGTCGTCCGGATCAATTTCCAGGCCAAAAACCGGTCGGCCGCTCGCGTTGGCAATTGCGCCTCTTTGACCGACTTGCAGTGCAAGACGTCGGTTGATAGCGTCGAGATGCCGAATGGTGAGTGCCGAAATGACGGTTCCGGCCGGGACCGTGATATTCTTGCTGGTCAATGGATCATACGCAAAACTGTCTGAATAAACATTGCCGGTCAAGATTCGCTTGACAGCATAATTCAGATATATTTCGCGTCCAATGGTTTCCCAGACCTGCAACGTGATGTCCGCAAAACTGTTAAAAGCCATTTCCAACTGTTGCTGGAACATCCAGTCAAATATGAAATCGCGCAGACAATAATCTGGACTGCGCCGATATGTTTCATAGCCGGTATATTCCTCGGTTCTGAAACCGTAATCCATCAGATACGCATTGTATCTGCACGGATCATTGCCTGGATCGGTCGGGCCGTTCGTGCCGGGCGCTCGATAGCTTTGAATTGGCCGCCATGTCAGCGCGCCGCCTTGGGCATCCATACCCGGGTAGAAGGTATGTACCTTGCGGATAAAACCTTCACCGAGTTTAAATTCCGTCTGCGGTTGCAGGTCGCGCCATACGGACGGGGTTTCGATCTTTTTCTGCCTGATAACCGGATCGAAAAATTCGGTGGCCCGGATCATCTTTCTGTTCCACGCTTCTGTGGAAAGAGGAATTGGATTGCTCATTTGGGTGTTCTCCTGCGTTAAAAGTTTTTTCACGTCTCAAAACGTGATTTTGTGCTCAAGGTTAATTGCACGGCTTTCCATGCCCGTCAGGGGAGACGGAACATCACCCTTGGCTTTTAACGCAGCTTGTTGCGCCGCCGGGGAAGCGGAATCACCCATAATCTTTATCGCCGACTCTCGCGCCCGCCGGGGAACGGGACTGTACACCCTCGCCGTTTGGATGGCTATTCCATCTGCTTTATCATTCCCGTGAAAACGGGAATCCAACAATCAGAGAAAGGCAGATTCTTTCTCTTTTTGATGACAACTTACTACAAAGTCATATTTTGTCAAGAACAAAATGAAAAAAAATTATTCGTCAGATTTGAATATCATCGCGGCCGCGTCCTTTGCGGTCATTTTATCTATCGGCTTCGGCGCTCCGCTTTCGCTCTGGTCGCTGGCCAAACTGCCGCGCGCTTTGTTCCGAAGATTCAATTCCTTTTCCAACTGGACGCGCTTTGCCCGTTCCTTCGCCAACATTACCAGATAGAGCGGCGCGGCGGCGCCCAGCACCATGCTTTCAATCTGTACGGCCGGATTTTCAGATAAGATTGTCGCCTTGATCCTGCCGTGAACGCCGTCAACGATCTTGTTCCACCCGTCGTTGCCTTCAACTTTTCTGAAAGCGGGATGTCCTTCCTGAATAACCTTGGCAAGCGCGGCTTGTGTCAGTGAAATTCGCGCGGCCTGGGATTTTTTATTGTCCTCAACAGCCAGTCCGGCCCGGGTCTCTTTGTGATTCTGTAAATCCAGTTGCTTCATTTCCTCAATGTGGTCGTATTGTGCAAAGTACGGATTCAGCACGGTATCCGCCCCGGGAGCAACGTCGGCAATCTTTTCTGCGCGTTTACGAGGACTTAATCGCAAGCATTCCTCAATCACGTCCTCTTTGACTTCCCATTCACCGGCCACCTTTTTAATTGAAGACACAATCGCTTTTTGTTGGTTTTCGTATTTGGCTTTGAAACGCGGATCCCTTTCAAGTGATACCGCCCCCAATTGGTCGTATGCCTGGTTCAGTTTGCCCTGCAACTCTTCAGCCTGCGCCTTGTACGCGATCGCCTGTTTGATGGTTTCTTCCGCCTGCGGATGCAGTTGCACTGTCTTTTGCGCCGCTTTCAGTCGTGCGTTTTCTTCCTGCGCCTCGCGCAGTTGCGTCCGCATTTTTCCGAAAGTCTCGCGTGTTTTGGAATCGGCTTGTTTCAGTTCTTCCGGTTCCTCGCTGGCCGGTTTTTCCGCCGGTGCCTGAGCGGGTTTGGTATGATCCTGAATCGCATTAAGAAAATCGTCCGGAATGTCAATTTTGTTAAAATCAATCTCATCGCCCTTGGGTTGGGCAGCCGGTTGCGCGTCGGGTTTCTTTTCGGGTGGTTTCTGCTCCGGCGGCGTCTGTTCAGGCGGCTTTTGGCTGCCTTCCGGTTGGTTTGCCGGGGGTTCCTGCTCTGCCGGCTTTTCGTTATAAACATCCGCAGCCGCACCTTTTATCACGTCATTTAATGTCTGGTTTTCTTTTCCCACTGTTATGCTCCTTTCATTTCTTTTTTACCCTGCAATTCATCGAGAATTTTTTCAGCGCCGTAAGTCGCCGCAATTTCATCAATTGCCGAAACTGGCGCCCTGTCCAAAGTCCTAAGCCTGTTTATGGCGTTATGCCATCCAAAGTTTTCGCCGCCGGCAAAAAGCATGATCTCGCCCTTGCAATAATCCGGATGCGGCCGCGCCATCCGTCCTTCGCGTTCAACCAGCAACAAAAAATCCTGTGTATCCGGATTGTTCACCCAGTTCAAATACCGTAATTTCATCGTGTCGCTTTTCGCAATGTCTTCCGCTGTAATCATGCTTCCGTGTTCCTTTATTACATTCCAACGCTCGCCGCCGCCTTGGCGTCCTCGCGATTGATCTCCGCCCTCGCTTTCGCGTCTTCACGCGCTATTCCAGCCTGCGCTTTCGCATTGGCAATGCTCGCGTTGGCTTCAGCTTTCATTTTCTTAAGTTCATGGTCGCGCATCATTTCCTCAAATTTGAGCCGCAATTCCTTGTCTTTTTCACCCTGCTGTATTGCGGCGATCTGTTGCGCCTGTTGTTGTTGCTGTTTGGCCTGCGCTTCCTGAATCTTGGCCGCCGCCTTTTGCATTTGCTTGAAAATTTCCATCAACTGTTCAAACTGTTCGGTCAGTTGTTTCACTTGTCCTTTGCGCGCCGGATCCCGCTGTAATCCTGAAAGATGTCCGGCAAGATGCTGTAGTCCGATTCCCATGGCGGTAACGCTGGTCTGAATGTTCATAGTCTGTGGCGATTTCATAAACGCCTGCGCGATCTGGGCAAGTAACGGATAATGCACCAGCCAGTGAATGGCATGCGGTTGGTCAACGCCAACAAGCACTTGCTGTCCGTTCAAAATGTCGTTGTTCTCAAGCGTGGCTATGCTGTGGACGTCGGTCGGGATCTGGTCGCGCTTGGTCATGCCGATATACCGGTCTGTCATGGTGTATCCGACAAGTGCCGCCAACCGGTCGCGCATGGCGTTATTCCGGCCTATCTCGTCAAACCCGGGCGACAATGCCATGACTTCACGCGTAACTGTGTCACGCATCGTGGAGGATCCATAGCCGATTGCCCTGGTCGCCATTACCCGGCACTTTTCAGGGTCAAGCAGTTCAAGCGGAACACCGCGTTTTTTACAGCGATCCTGAAATTTCTTGGCTTCCTGATACCCTTCCGCTTTTGTCGGATAATCCTTGTTCGCCAGTCGCCGGAATATTTCCTTGTGCATGGCGTCCAGATAAAGGTAGTAAATGTTCATCTGGTTTTTTTCCAGCTTGGTAGATCGCATTTCTTCAATCGTAACTTCCCTGGCCGTCCGGTCCGGAAGGTCGGGTCCTTCCATAGCTTTCTTGTAAACGCCGGTATTGTTGTTCAAAATCTGCTGAAGCATGTTCCGGACGCCGATCAACTGCGTCAAATTCGGCGCGAACGTGTGTTGGATGGGCTGGAATCCATCCGGAAGCACCGTAACCGGTCCAAGCCGCATTAAGCCAGGCTCTTTGTTCTGCCCCTGTGTGCTTAGAATTAAACTGGAAGACAAAAACGACCCGTCAACCGTGGCGTTTATTTGCCGGTTGGATAATTCAACGTGCGGAAATATCCGCGCACCAAGCCCCTTGACGCTCTTGTAATATCCGTCGCCGATGTTCCATAAAAACAAACAAACCGCCTGTTCCATGCTGTCAAATTCTTCCGGACCGTCGTAGAGATAGTCCGCAAATTCCTCGTCCTCGTAAATAATGACGTGCGAAACTTTCCCGCTGTATTCCTTGATAAGTCCGTGAATCACGCGGATGGGCTCGCATTCAACGTTTGAAAAAGCAACATCATTGTTTTTCAGCCCCTGTTGAATGGCCTCAAGTGCTGACGTCTGCAACTGCTGGTCCTGACTTCCATTCTGGTTGCGTGAAGATTTAATCAGCGCTTTCTTGATAAGCGTCAAGTTCCAGCCTTCCGCCTTGGCCGCTTCGGATTTCTCGTCGTCTGAAATCATCTGGTAAAGTTCATGCGCCTGGTAAGAATGCCTAAACCCGATTAGTTCTATTTCGCCTGAAGTCGCCTTGCTTTTGGGAGTCACCAGTAACGCCGCCCGCTTGGTGGCCTTCGGTTTCCAGCACCATTTGTCCGGCCAGAACATCGTGCCGACCCCGAACGTAAGCATTTCCTTCGTGCAAAGCATCCGGTTGAAAAAGTAATCCGGCCAACCAGCCAGCACCCGCGTGTATTCCTCTTCAATGATGCCGGCATGGTTTATGGTCTGCTCCATCGGGTTTTCAACTTCGACCTGCGCCGTGATAAGCCGCGCCACTTCCATGTCCAGTTCCCAGATGGCCGCGGCATTGGTCTCAACGATCGCTTCGGCTTCCCGGAAATTGACATTGCTTCGCCATGCCTGACCAGCTCGCAAAAGCTTGCTGGCGTCATACGGCGGATTGCCGTCAATCAATCCCTGAATCTGCGCCCTGTAAAACGCCGATATATCATCAGATTGTTTGATGCTCGCAAAAAGTTTATACGCCGCCTTCGCGTCTTTAATCCGCCTGTCCGGCGCCTTCCCGGTATCGCTCATCCCCTGAATTGCTTGTTCGTCGCTCATGATTCTTGTTCCTCATTCGTCGCATTCGTCCCATCGGTCCCGTTTCTTTTCCAGCATTTCGCAGGAAGTTCTTTCACCTGGGTAAATTCCGCATCGGCATGAATGCTCGCCTGAACGAAAATCCCATCCGCAAGGCAGGCGTGAAGTTTATCATCAACGCTTGTCTTGCGGTTTCCATTCCACGAGCGGATCCACGCGTCAAGTCCATTGCAGTCCATGCAGACAACTGACATGTTTAACGGACAAGCCAGGCATATTTTCGCCCGCTCCTCGGCTTTGTCCGGCGAAATTACTTTCACATTCTGAATAGTTTGTAAAAACTCTTGCGTGAATTTCTGGATTGCATGAAGAGAATGCGGCGTTACCTTCCGCTCGATTTTCCCGATCACCAAATCTTGCGGAATCCGATAACAGATAAATGTCTCAACCTGATTTTCCAGATCGTCGGGAATTGCAAGCTCATTTGAATTGCGATGTTCCCGGACCTTGTCAATTAAATCGGCAAAATTCACGCGCGAAATAATCCACACGTTAGTGTCCTTGTCGCGATACGTCCAGCCGCCGGGCGGTTCCATCGTCTTGTAACGCAATTTCAACTTTTCAGATTTCATTGTGTATCAGCCGATAAGTGTCTTCCGCTGTAGTTAAGAATGAATTGGCCGGATTGTCAATCTCAAAATTACGATATATTTCTTCGTCATTCTTCGTCTTTTTTCCCGCCGGCAGTTCCCCGGGCACAATGCCGAGATATTCGCGCACGTAACAAGCGCCGATCACCATCGCGTCGGCTATGTCAGGACTCTTGCTTGTCCGCCCAAACATCTGATGTTTTGTCTCAAGTTTTACCGGGTGGATCTGTTTGAGCATTTGCCGGCTGCAAAATTCCTTTACCGCGTCAATGCTCACCCCGCGGATATGACCGAAACGTCCGTATTGATAAAACCAGTGCCAAAGTTCAGTCATTCTGTTTCCATACGCCTGGTTTCCTCGTTCCGGATTCTCGCGGCTTACGGATAAATCGGAAGCTTGTCCTCCAAAATTTACCCGCCATATCCCCGACCCCCAGTCATGCTCAAGAACGTCGGCTGTCTGCGTCTGGTTCCCTGTGCAGTCAATCGCTAATTGGTTCGGTTCAACCCCGCGTTTCTGGCATTGTTCTTTGACTTTGCGGGCAATTTGATAAGTAATCGGTTCGTCTTTTTTTTCCTCAAGTTCAATGATGATCGGCTCTTCGTATTCAATGATCTGCATTCCACTGTCATCAATCCCTACCCTCGCAAATATCAGAACACACTGGCACCCCTCTTCCGAATAAGCCGGATCAAGCATAGCGATGGTCTTATACCGTTCTTTCCATATCGCCTTTTCCATCATCCTGTGCTTGATAAAGAACGATTCGCCAAAAAGCGTGTTCTCAATTCCCTCGGCAGGAATAAATCCTATTCCCTGGCTCCAGTACCGCGGGCTGTTGTCCCCATACTTTCTCGCCCGGTCCTCCAGCATTTTACGATTGATAAGATATGGATATTTCGCCTCGCCGTTCAGTTCAATAACCGCCGGGCTTTTATGACCGTCAAAAAAGAAGCACTTCCCGAACTTTGTTTCCCAAGATTCATCCGCGCGGGTAATTGAGTCCCAGCCATTGACCGGTTCGCTGTAACGTCCCAGCGGGTCAAACCGGCTTTCAGGGTTGCCCATGCCGACAAAATGAAAGTCCTCACCGCCCTCAAGGTTACTGACCGCTTCAACCGCCGCTTCGCGCGTGGCATGCATTTCGTCAATGACCATGATATTGCGCCGGGCGTGAAATCCGACAAGATCGCCCATCGCTTCCTGGAGCGTTCCTCGCTGGATCGCCACCCCGTGAATGCCGGTCCGCCTGTTTGTGCGGTCAAGCAGTATGGCTTTGAATGACGAGAAATATTCCCCTATCCTATCCTGTTGCGGAATGGCGTTGTAAAGTCGCAACAACTCGCCGAATATGCGTTTCATCAGACCGGAGCTGGTGGTCGAACAAAGCGTCACCATCGTGATGTGCGGCGCCGCCAGCCAGTAAATCAGCACAGTCGCGGCCGCGTCGGTAGTTTTACCGGATGAACACGGTCCCCATTCGGTGATAAAACTATTCTCATAAAACGCCTTTACCCGCCGTTCGGTCCAGTAATGAATCCTGTAAACCGTATCCGGCCAGAAAATCCGCATGGCATTAAGCGTATGCTTTATGCATGCCGCCTTATCCTTCCGTACAATGGCGACCGAAAGGGAAGCAAGTTCTACGGTAACGTCGCTTGTTCCTGCGGGGAATTGAATGCCATTCCGCTCAATCATTATAACTGTACCGACCTATCGCCTCCAGGTACGCCAAAATCAACCCCTTTGATTTTTCCCTTCCGCCCCGCATATCCGGCCGCCACTGCGTCCTTGATATCCTTCGCCGATCGGAAACGGATCATTGCTTGGGATTTTCCGTCCATCGCATAATCCTGAACCGCAAACTGTCCAATGCCGGCTATGTTGACGTCCTCGCCTTTTGCCAACTGCTCGGCCAAGATCCTGCCAAACCTATCCACGATGACCTTAGCCTCAAGCAACGGAATGTTCGCGTCTTTCGCTAACTGTGTTACGAATTTTACATTATTCATACTGCATCCTCCTTGTTTTTTTTGTTTTTGAAATTTCAAATATCCAATTTCTAATTTCTTTCTAACTCATCCCGACGCACCCTACTCGACACGGCCATGCGCTTGACATGGTAAGCTTCCCCTTGTTGCAGGATATTCCGTCGTTGGCCTACCGGGATTTCGTCCAACCCGTTCCTCAAGTCCGCATCAGCGTCCCGATGCTGCTTACAACCCGCGTCCGGGCTGCTGTCGCGTCCTGCTGTTGATTTTTAAAATTATTCCGCGCAACAGTAAACTTGAACAGTATTTGGCGCTGTAGAATACGGATAAGACGGCTGATATGATGGATGTTTCCACCACGGCCAAACTTCGCGTTCAATATAAACAGGATAAGGGCTCGGAACATTTATCGTTGTAATCTTCTCGCCGAACAATTCATTCAGTTGCTTCCGCAACTCCTGCGCTTCGGTAATAGTCAAATTAACCGATTTGTCGCCCATTGCCACTTCAATGCCCTTCAGTTTTACCTTCACGTCGTCCTCCTTGTTTGCATTTTTGAAATTTCAAATTTCCTAAATCTCGGTTTATTCCAGAACAGTTTCATTTTGCAGAACATCGCCGCAAAAATAATTTGCCATGCTTTAACGGCTGGATATTGCTCGAAAACTTCGCCGATAGTGTTTTGTTCGGGCATAATATTTTCCTTGCTTCAATCAAGCACTCCCGCCTCTTTCAGTTCCTTGTCAATCACCGCCCGATTCCGCACAATATACTCAACTACGGCCGGCCATTTGTCTATCCAGTCCTGACCCGCCAGCCAGTCAAGATAAACCCCAGGCAGACTCTCCATGCTGTCGCCCTTGAATTTTCCAAACGGCATCAGATCGTTGTCGGTTAAGGGGATCATTTTAAATTATCGGACAGGCAGGCGGTTGCTAAGGCCATCCGTTTATCGAACCTTCGGCGATAAGCTAATCCGGCTAACTGCCTCACCGGCCTATTATCACTGGCTCGGACCTGTCCTTTTATTTAATCTTCCTCTCGGAACAATCATTTATTCCGCGCAATCGCGGCATTAGCCCAAAAGATTGACGTTTCAAGTTCTGTCAACGCGACAGACTGTTCCCGGCTCTTTGGAGTCAATTCCACAATGAGATAAGCCAGTTCTTTAGCTTTCTCGCGAAGCTGTTGATACATCTCCGGTTGCCCAGGCTTGGGCGCGTGGTACGTGAAGTTGTTTTCCAGTTGCTCGTTTTTCTGCGGCTCCGAGGCGTTCTGCGGATCCGGAGCGTTGTTGTTCGATTCGTCCATACCTTATTCTCCTGTTCCCTGTTTTTTTATTATGCACTCGCCGGATAGGGTGTCCAGAAAGCACATCTTTGTTACCAAATTGTTTTATTCCGCCATCATGCAACAACATTTAAACCGTTTTCCGCTTCCGCATGGGCACTTACTATTTCGGCTAACCAAACCGTGCCCTGTTGTTAAAACCATCTGGCGCACGCGATGCGATAGCTTACGCGGATCAATCGGCTTTATCGCACCCTGATCGTTCAATCTTCCAATCGGGCGCAGAAACTTCTTATCCACGCCGCGTTTCTCAAACTCGCTCAACGGAGCGATCTCACCTGTCCTCATGTCCATATTCTATTTTCCTTTCAATTGTGGCCGACCTCCAATTCATCACCAAATCCCTTTCCGGTATAGTCCCCTTGTGATTTCCGCCGCTATGTTTCCAACCGCCAGGCATATCTGCTCGTCGGATTCAAAAACAATCTTTTCCTTGCTGAACGTCTTCCCCGTCTGTTGCCACGACACGAAATAAAGCGCCGCATGTGCGGCCTCGTGCACCAGCACTTGGTTGCCAAATTTTCGCGGGAACACGATGGTGCCAAGATTCGGACCTCTCTGGTTCGCTCTCACAAACGCAACCGTATGCCGACCTCCAGCGCCGTATAGTTTTCGCACCGCGCGCTGGTCTCGCAAAACCAACACCGTGAATGTTCCGCCCTTGCGCCGCCATTTCCCCTTTTTTGTCCGGCCTGATCTTGAATTCAGCGACTATTGACCGCACGTTCATTCTTTCCATCCTATGGCTTTTGATATTCCCGGCGTGAATCCCTTGAATGCCTGTTTGAAATATTCACATAGCGGCGTGCCAGTAATAAAGTACGGATGCCCCGATGGCGCAAATCTCCACAATCGCGCCATGTCTTCCTGGTTCATCGCGTCAATCTTGCGTTTCTCGGTTTCTATTTCTTGTTCTGTCATTTCGGAACATCCCCCGCTTTTATCGTTTTACCCGTCGGAAGTGGCTTCGGATGCGGGCAACCGTTTATTTCACGTCGTCCGCACAGCCACCCTTGTTTCCCTTCCCGCGTCCGGTATCCAACGCCTTGTGTGAAAACTCCCGGATCGGATCGCGGCCAGTAGCACGTCCGTTTTGGACAATCCTTATCGCACACATCCACAAGTTCTTTTACGTTTTTATCT
>Ga0172381_10007550_pt1 | contig 10740 bp, 17 predicted proteins | sample Leawel6488metaG_FD_119754 | JGI IMG/M metagenome (GOLD analysis project Ga0172381, IMG submission 119754) | Leachate microbial communities from a municipal landfill in Southern Ontario, Canada - Leachate well 64-88 metaG | ecosystem: Engineered > Solid waste > Landfill > Unclassified | place... | reverse complement strand
AGTTTACGTACTCTGTTTTCAATCTCAAGTACCTGTTTTTCCGTGATATAAATACCTTCAACAGCATCATTTAAAAAATCTTCAAGTTCTACATATGTCATTTTCGCACCTCATTTTTTCTTTGCGTATATATGGCTCTCGGGATCTGGACTTATGTTACTTTGAGTGCCACTTTCATATTCATTAACTGGACCAGTATATGAACTTGGATAAACATCTTTTTGAAACTGTAAGGACTGATAAATTTTATCTATGACTTCATAATCGGGTTGTTCACCCTTAGTCCTTTTAATCTTGAACTTCGATACTTTAAGCCACATTGGATCCCCTATATAATCACAATAAATATCTAAAAATTTAACCTATTTAGGTTCTGTAACAGGTAGTGTAGTTTCAGAAGCAGGAACTAAAGGTGCCTCTCTAACTTCTTTTGGGGCGGGAACCACGCCTTTTTCCTGTTGTTTTGACCTTGGACTTGACTCACCGCCGCCAGGCGAGATTATAGCAGGTTCTGGTTTAACTTTTTTATCTTCTGGTATAGTCGGCCTACCAAGAGTTTTTGTTTCTGGTGCCTGTTCAGGAAGCTCAATATCAGATAACTTCTTACCTCTCAATACCTGATTTCTTACTTTCGCGTCTTTAAGAACGTCTTTTTTAGCTTCTCTATATGCTGGATCAAGAACAGTTGATGACTCAGAAGCAAACTTAGACTTAAGCTGTTCTACATCCCATCCAAAAACATCTGCAATAAGTGACATAGGTATCTCACCCTTGTCCCGCATTCTAAGTAACATTTCCTGCTCTTGTGTACTGCTGAGCAAATTAAGACGCTGTACATAAAAAAACTTAGGCAAAATGTAATCAGGAGCAGACGTTCTAACATTATGCTTAAGCTCAGCTGTTGTACGCCTTACAAATCCTCTAGCCTTTGCAAGAGGAGTAAACATTTTCTGCCTGAGCAAATTTTCAAGCATAGTTCTGTTCATTAAGTATCTGTGCATGACAACTTTCATGTTAACAGCTGTTGTTGCATATGGACCAGCATCTGAACCAAGCATCCCATCAGATGCAAATAATCCCATCATGATTCGCTTCTGCGTAAATTCAAACTCTGTTTTTAGGTCCTGTTTATGATTCTGCGCAGAATGATACTCCACATTAACGTACGGATGTGTTATAAGGTTATAAGCCGGATCGTTTGAGGCCGCAATTAACTGCGCTTCCAATGCGTCAAAATGCTTCTTTGATGGAATCCACCCTTTTTCAGCACTTCCAACCTTCCAGTGTATAATAGGAAACATGTGCCTATCCACAAACGTATACTGTAACAGGCGAAGCTTATCTTCGTATAGCAAATCTTTTAGACAAGGCTTCAACGCACTCTCACCAATAAGTGAATACGCGCTTGGTCTGCGAGCAAAATGTATCAATCTCTGATTTGACAACAAGTATGGTTTTCCAGATTTTATCTGGTCTTTAAATTCAGTAGGTATTAAGTTCGCAATAGCTTTATCAACTTCTTTTGTAGAAGTTAATATCTTTTTTAATTCTTCATCAGCTTTCAAATAATAAACAGCACCTGCACCAACATACGTTCTATGTACTTCTACGTTTTCAGGAGGATATTGATTAAAATTCAACCATTCGAGATTGGTTTCATCCCAGTTGCCATATAAATAGCCATTGCCAAGAAGCCAGAAATCTCTATTGAGATTGATCATCAAGGTGAGTAAGTCAAGCTTTTCTTTTACAGTATTGTAATACTTCTCTATTTCTGGATCTTCAGCACGAAGTTCAAAATCACTTAACGAATATGAACTATGGAGGTCAATTATATTATTAACAATTGGATGGTAACTGTAGTAGTGCCGTAGACGACGATTCAACTCTTTTATGTTTTCCTTGGGAAACATTAAAAGAATTGGATCAAACATCGGGTCAATATACATCAGCGGCGTACGGCTTACGTTAGCCATACCCGACCCGGAAGAAAGACTAATATCATTTGCTTGTCTTGAAAAGGTAGCGTGAGCTTTTTCTATCTCTAGTTGCTGATCTTCAGCACTCTTATTAAACGGTGCTCTTACAAGCCTGGAAGGTACACGATTCAGACGTCTGACCATGTTTGAATCAACCCGTTTTTCTGCCATGATTTCTCCTTGTCTCTCTCTCTATTTCTCTACGCTTTCTTTTTCTGTAACAAAATAAGAATCAAAGCCAGATTCATTTAACGCATAGCTTTTGTCATCTTTTCCTTTAAATACTCCGCTTGTATGAAGCGCACCGTCTTCTAATGAGAATAGTATTAATCCTGGTTTAGTGTTTTTATCTTCTGGAAGGTTTTCAGCTGTAACATAAAACAGCACAGATACAACTCCAGAACTGTTAAAATATTCCTCTGCTTTCTGCACACCAACAGACGGTGTTTCAACGATCTTAGAACCAGCCAATGACTGGTCAATATATTTGAAACTACGAACAGCTACTTCATAATTAACAAGATCGTTATTCGTGTTTTTCATTTCTGTTAAAATGCTATCAATAACATCGCCCATTTTGGCACCATCTCCAAAATCATCTTTAGCTTCATTATTGAAGAATTGCTGCGGTGTAATCTCAGATAGTTCCTTTTTTATAGGCTGTTTCATGAGCTTTTCTTCAAAATCCATCTCACTAGCCGTTTTAGCATTAATATACCTATTTACTAATTTTTGAAATTCCTCTGCTGTAACAAGTTTTTTATTTAACGCATTTTCAAGAATAGCTCTTATTTCTCTAGGTTGTGAAAAAAACTGTATGCTCTTTATGTGGTCCTCAAGAGCTGCTGTTCTAGCCCCAACGTAGTCTAGATTAACTTTTGTATATGTTTCGTCATTTTCTCTAATGGGCTTCTTATTGACCTTTACATCAACGATTCTGTCATATGTATTTAGTTCTTTAACTTTTTTAGTAATAAATTCCAGCGCTTCATCTAACGAAAACACATATTTTACTTCTTCGCGTACTAAATCACCCTTCTGACCAAACACAGCATACCCGTGCTTATATGGCATTACAAAGTAATAGTCAAAAGATGCGTCTTTCGATTCACCCCACCCATTATTAAACCCTGGAATAGTTGGTGGAGTATCAAGATACGCGTCTGGACTTAAGAACTCTTCTGGTGATAGACCTGTTAATTTTTTAAAGGCGTGTCTAACTTTGTTCAAATTATACCCAAGAGAAACGAGTAACTGTTCAATATACTTATAGCTATGCTTCTTTTCATCAATCAAAGAAAGCATATTTACTTCCAGCTCTTCCTGCTCCTGGCGAGACTGTGTTCCAGAATATGTTACATTCTGTAATTCTCTCGTTATCTCCCAGATAGCAGCCTGACGTTTTTGAACAGCCTGCTTAATAAGTGGATCAGATTCTGCTATAGATTGGTCATCATTGTCAATGAGCAATGGGCTAAATTTTTCTGGCATGTTAGTAACCTCCGCATGTCTTAGATTAAAACAGGTCTTCCGTAGCATCAACAATATCTTTTTCATTTATTGTTAGCGCCTTACCTGAACTTGTCCGAACCTGATACTGCAGCCCGGGAAGTCTGGCCTCAACTACCGCAGGAGAAAACTCAAACGCATCAATATCAACAAGCACCTCATCGTTAATATTATAACTCCAAGCACCTTTGTTTTTAATAGCACTTTCAACGTTTAACGGTGGTTTACGTGTTATTGTCTTGGATTTCTTATTAAGCTTCCATGTCCCTCCGGTGTAGTCATACTCTTTAAATAAATTAAATCCGGCGTATCTTTTAAGATGATTCTCCATGATACTTAACGCCTCCTTTTCTGTTGAACTTCCATGTGCTGTTTTTACTGCAAAATCAAGCATTTCTTTTATATATGCTAATAACTCCGTCTTACTCGCGGTATTAAGCCACAATGTATCGTTGTAAAACACTCTACCAAACGTGTTTAATATAAGATTCTTGTTGCTCTGCAACGCGGAATCATAGACCCCGAGCTTGACTGCTGGAAGAGTTCTACCAAACGCCTTTAACGCAGAAAATAGTTCAGTAACATTAATAATATATAAGTCGTTTTCTTCGTGACCTTCTTCAGCTCCAATATACCTAACTTGAAAATGAACATCTTGATAATCTGGAATGCTAAGCGTTACAAGAGTACCCTGATCTTCAATGGAAATATTTTCTGCATCAGAAAATGCTGATCCATACTCGCCAAGACCAATTAGAGCTTTCTGCACTTCCGCGGGAAGTTCACTGGCTCCCCACTCTTTCTGTGTTTTTTGTATATCTGAGAATTCCTTACGTTTCTCTTTCTGATGCGTAACTTTACTAAATGCTATATCTTCAAACTTGTTTTGCAATATAGAAACAGTCTCATAAAAATCTGCTTCTACAAGTTGCGGGTCTTTAACATCTAAAATTCCTTCAAAAACAATAGAAAAATAGTTTTCTGGTTTAGGATTCTTATCCCTTATTGCCTGCAAATATTCATCACGAACAATAGAACCCCAAAAGTTAAGGTTATCTGTACGCTGACTATCAGTTACATGTTCTTCATCAGGAGTTAACGGACGGTCAAAAAATGATCTAGTAACCTCAATTTCTTCTTCTGTACCGTCATCTTTTACTACTCTTTCTTTTGATGGATACCCGGATAAATCTTCAACAGAAAATAAACTAGTTTTACTTTCAGGAGTTTGCTGCTTTTCTATAACAGCGTCTAGAATACCTGTATAAAACGCAGTAGAATAGATAGGAAAGTACAGCGTAGTCATACTGTACTTTTGATCCTGATAAATATGATTAAGTCGTTCAGTAGTTGGTAACTTTGCAATCTCATTATTGCTTAGCATAATTAACCTCTATACTCTACGTATAATATATCTGAATTTTTAACCTGTTTGTTGTTTAGTGATACAGTATACTTTTGTGTTTGACTAATACGTTGTTCTAACCGCAACACTATCTACTATATATGTTTTTGTTAATGTATCTAAAATATATACTGGTTGTTTAGTTAATTGTTTTTTGTGAACTATAGAAGCCAGTTCAAAATGATCCCTTCTATTCTGAGCATTATAACCTCGAAACACTTGCACCTTATCACCAACAGAATATGCTAACGCTGGTGCCCACCTAACTGAAACCGCGCTACCTGGCCTACCTAAAACATTCTGCATCTTTGTCAATTGCACAGATTTTCCATTGTCAAGGTCCCACTGAATGCATTCATCCATTCTACTAACTAGATAAATAGCTATTCCTATCTTAAGGACCCTTTTATCTGAAGTATTAAGTTGTGTGTCAAAACCTAGCGTATGTTCACCGATTTTTACTTGAGAAATAGGTTTATATGAAAAATCAGACATCACAACTTGTGATTTGTTTGAAAAACACATATGTTATTTAACTCCAACAATCGCATACAGTAGAGAAGCTCCTACACCAAGTGCTGTTAACTCTATACTACACCCTGATATAGGTAATGGGAGTTCGAGAGAATAGGACTCCCCTGCGGGAAGTATAAGTGTTCCTGTTAAAAAGCTAAAAGTTATCGTTGAACTTCCAACGGAAGAATATAAATTTATCTGTTTAACATTATATGCTGTACAATCAACAGTTGCAGGAGCGCTTAGTGTACCAATATTTCCTGTTATTTCAGCAATACCTGAAAGGTTTACAACATTGTACGTGGTCATTTGAATCCTCCATTAGTTAATAGTCATACCAAGATATTTTGTCCAATCTTAGCGGAACAATTAGATACTTCCGTCAATAACACCTTTCAATCTTGATAATGAGAATTTAAGGCCAGGGCAAGATTTGCGTGCAAACTTGCTGTGTGGATAAATGTGATCAATTGTTATACCAAACTTTTTCATCAACGCTCTACATAAACAAGCCAGTAAAAAGTACTGTTCATGTACTGGCTCAACGCGGTCATAATTTCCTAAAACGCATATTCCCACGCCGGTATGATTATGCCCCACGCAATGCGCTCCATCCACGTCTAAACTACGGCCAATTTTGTATTCAAATCTATCACCAACTAATTCAATACCGTAGTTATACGCAATGCATTTATCTGGTGTTTCTATTTTTATACCATTAATTGTCTGATTAACAAAACTGAAGGGCTCGATTTTCGTGGTACTTAACGAATTAACCTTCTTGTAGAAATCGTCTACATTGCGCCTTATATAGTGGTTTCCGTTAAATTCGACATATTTGGCAGAATTAATATCATCCTTTATAGACGAGATATCTATGGCTGGTGTAAATGTATCAAAATTTAGCCTAAACGACCTGTGATACCTGTCAATAGCATTCCAATCAGACACTTTACCATCTGGTGTTGCGGAGTGATGCAATATAATTTCACTCCACGTATGTACAATTTTATTGCTTTCTATACTTTGAAACAGCTCTGCACATATATCCATGCTTAACCGCCCTAGGCCTTATTTAGTGAATCTGCACTGTCTTTAGCTACTCCTGTTTTTAAAGAAGACATATATTGTGCTTTATAAAATTCCTTTGAGGCAATGAGCTTATCATAATTGTCGTTGTTGCGGTCAACCAGCCTATTATAGTCGTCATCGCGTTCCCGCATCATATCCATCAATCTATTCTCGACTTTAGCGCGTTGCATGCTTATCATCCTAATGAAGGCTAATAGCGCTAAGTTAAATGTAGCTGAAGACGAAAGCATTGCTTTAACAACACTTGAATCATTTGTAGTAACTGTTTTTGTTATTTGTTTACCATTACTGCCAAATGACGTCTGTGAATTACCTTGAGTATAACCAGCTGAAGCTGTTATAGGAACAGATGCGGTTGCAGTAGCATCCACCTTAGAACTAAGAGTTACAACATTGTGGCTTAATGTATCAACCTTTCCAGAAACATTATTTATTCCTGTTTGATTATCCTGTACACCTAATTTTATATCAGACATATTTTTATCAACAGATCCTTGCATCTTTTTAATTTCATTTGACACTTTCAGATCACCAAAAGGCCAAAAAGAATAAGTCAACACTACCGCACTTGTCAACAGACAAGAGCTAAATAATAGCATTTTTAATATTTTCATAGTCTTACCTCGCAAACGCGTGTATGATAATCAAACACCAAACACAAACAAAATAAAGCATTATCCTATTTAGCGCCATGTTTCTCCTTAGCTTTCTTAGTTTGGTCCCGATACGGACAGTTAAAACATTTCAAATACTTCTTATCCGGCCACTGTTCCAGCAGCCTCTTGCCCTTACATATATGGCAGTCATTGTCCAGGTCATCTGTATCATCAGTAGCAAAAGTAACATCCATAGGAACACCTACTTTTTATTAAACACATTCCTAACCTTACCCTTAAACTCTTTGGCCTTCTTACAGATAGCTTTTATAAGTTTTCGCAGTTCTCGTTCAACTAAAACTTTAGGAATCAGTTTTAAGAACCAAGGAAGACTACTATATACTTCCTGAAAAAAGAGATCTAATGCTAGTTGTTCCTTTTCCTCATTTGTCCAACTGTCCTGACTATCTTTTTCTATGCGTAGAATAATCGCGGATATCTTATCCTTATTACATACTATCCATACGATAGCCGCTGCAATACTACTTTGTATCCATGGAAGCATTTTTATTCTCCTTATCTCAAATTCTCAAGTTCTTTAGTAGCCCTAGCCTGAAGCACACTAAACCAATCTGATCCAGCATACTTGGTAATAACTGTTTTATCAAGTGCAAGAAGAATCTGCTTAAACACCCAACCCTGTATTGCACTTATCCACTCGACTTTAACCCTAGCGCAAACAGCCATCACAATCAGGTCAAACAACTGGTTCTTATCAGCAATGTGCTTAATGAGGTCAGAATTCTCAGCAATGATCCAGTCTATGTAACCATTAAAGCCTTGTTTCATTACCTCAAATTTTTCTGATCCTTCTTTAATTACTTCTGAAAACTCTAAATAAAGTTCTTCATTTTTCATATACATTCCTCCTCCTAATTATTCAATTTCCGAATGATTTATTACCAGCAAACGGCCAGATAATCTCTTTCTTTTCTGGAAATTGTTCAGACTTTTTAACAACAACATTTTTTTGTGCACAACCTAAAAGTAGCAACGCAGTTAACACACAAAGAACCAAACTCCTGAATAGCTTGCAATAACAGCCGCGTTTAATGATCATCTCGATACCCATTTATACGGCCTAGCGCTTTTTCTACTTCTTTTAAACTGGTCAACATACTTTGATGTTCCTCACGCTGAAACATATGCGCAGTTTGAGTTACGGTATTCAAATCCTTAACTTGTTCAGTATGCTTGTTAAGCGCGTCTTGGTAACCCTCAATGATACATAGCAGCTTTTCTTCCCTTGCTAACGAGCTAACCCGCATAGCCTCTACTTGCCCAGTAAACCACTTTAAAAAATAAATAAATAAAACCACCAAAAGAATCAGGATCGCAGTGGATAAACCATATTCAGTTAACAGTTTCGAAAACAACTCCGTCATAGTGACTCCTTATGTTAGTCTAGTTATGGCTGCATACACCACTGCATTGCGACTATCCACGTATAAGGTCGCAAATTGCTACCTTAAAGCGTATAAAGATACTTTAGTTCCTGCACTGAACGGATAAAGAAAGCTACAAAATATTTGTATACTAATAATATTGGTTGTTTTATTCTTGTAGCTTCCTGCACAAATTTCTCTATCAACATGTGGATCAGTTAAAAACCAAGAAACAATAGTGTTGCTAAATACTCCACGTTCAGCCCCTGTAGATACTTGAATATCAGCATCTAAAGACGTGTGATAGCTTCCAATCCTCCCCAAAACTATAATAGCAGATGAGGGTTGTGCACTTCCTCCTTGAGAAACAAAACTATAATTAGACGCCGTATCAGAGTTAAAATTTAACCAAATGTTAGCCACACCATTTGACGATTTACCCTCAATGCATAGCGCATAGTATCTATCATTATTGCCATCCAAATTTTCTATATTAATATAGTTAGTTGATCCAGTTAACGTCGTGGAAAAAATCAATGTCATGGTTTTAGCATTATTATATAAATTTCCACTTATGTTCAACACATCAATGTTAACCTGTTTTGTAAATGTCTGCCTTTCCGTAAACGTGTTACTGCTATTAGAGACGCCGCCAGAAGTAAGGGAGCTATCGGCAAAACACGATACACATAACGTACTAATACAAAGTAATAATATAAAAATTAAATGTCTATTCATTATTGTCGTTTCCAAACATTTATAACTGTTCCTGTACTAAAACTAGCTGAAATAGCAAAAACAGAAACCGATGTTATATTGCTGCCAGTATTCATCCATGTACCTCCTGATGAATACACAAAAACACCTACTGCTTCTCTTGTATACCCACTACAAAGTACTGATCTTGGTATACCTGCTAACTTATCTAGTGCAATAAAAGCAACAGCATTGCTGCAATTCACACCACCACCAGTTAACATAATATTAGCAGTACTAGTACTAGACGTGGTTGTACTACTTGAACCAAATTTATATATAACATTAGTATAGTTAAGAGTATCATCTCCATTAAATCTTAAAGCAACAGTACTTCCGTCAACAGTTGTGCTACCCTGTATTGCTATCTTTAATTCTAAGTCAACATCACCATTAACAGTAAATGTCCAAGTATCTACATTAGTTGCAAAAACTGTGCATGCGGGGGTTAAAAGCTGCCATATTTTTTGGCCAGTGTTTAAATTGCCTGTTATATTAACATTTGAGGAACAATTAACTTGTGCATTAAATGTTTGTGGTTCAGACCACGTATTAGCTTGATTTGTTACGTTATTGCCAATAGATGCTGCACTCGCACAGTAACTTGAACTGTGCATAAATAACATTATAGTTAATATAAATAGTAGTTTTTTCATCTATTTCCCTATATGTGTCCCGTGGCAACCAATAATAATAACTGCAATAGCTGCTATAAACAAAACAAAAAGATCTAGGTATATGCTTTCCATTATTTAACTCCCAATCGTATTTTTTCTAATCGTATTTTAGCATTATTTATTCTTTCAACTCTTAGCTTTTCCTGCTCTTCCGCCTCTATTTTTTTTACCTCAGCTTCTATAGCAAGTATCGAAGGTATCACATCAAGTGCTGCGTTAAACTCCGCTTCTGTAGGTTTTTTATATGTTTTATCGTGCCAGACAAGACCTTCATAACTAGTTCCGTAAAGAGTGTATAAAGCACCCGGATATTTATCCTGTAATGCTTTGGATATTTCGTCAGGTCTATATCCGTAACATTGAATTGAAACCATTAAAATACTGATAAGAAGCAATATTCTTTTCATTGTTAATACCCCGCCAATTCTTCAAGTATCATTACTTGTGCGCCGTAATCACCACAAATTACATTCGTGCCGGCATTCGTGCTCCTGATTTGAAGAGTATATGTAACCGCCGAAGTTGATGAAGGCTCGTCAAGCCATTGTATAGTAATTGTGTTTCTGTCGGGCGCCCCTGTTGAATAAATTCCAAAACCGAGCAGAGGATTTGTCGCCGGGGATATGTTCGTGGAGTTCCTTTCAAGTGTAAAATAGGCACTATTGCCAGCCAAGTTTTCAATAGGGAATGATGCTGTTATTTTTACCTTACTATCTCCCCTTGAAGGAGTTATGCTCTGTGTAAGGTATGTGTCAACAAATGTGT
>Ga0172381_10007549_pt1 | contig 10740 bp, 16 predicted proteins | sample Leawel6488metaG_FD_119754 | JGI IMG/M metagenome (GOLD analysis project Ga0172381, IMG submission 119754) | Leachate microbial communities from a municipal landfill in Southern Ontario, Canada - Leachate well 64-88 metaG | ecosystem: Engineered > Solid waste > Landfill > Unclassified | place... | reverse complement strand
GGATTTTTTTCTTTACCTTTAAAACTATCACCAACTGTTCCTGGGTCAAAAACAATCCCTTCAAAGGGTGATATACTTGCGACATCTAAAGCAATATTCATATATTTTTCAACATAGTTACCTCTATCCCCATTCTCTGGATGGATATATGTTACTAAAAATTCATTATCCTTTGTATAGACTTCTCTCCATTGTTGAATTTGTCTTACGGTTATGTCTGGTTTTATATGAAGTTCCAAAAAATAAAGAAGACCATCTTTATTTAACTTCTTAAAAAAAGGTAATAAACTTAAATCATTTGAACCACAGGCTGTTCCTATTTTTAACATATGTGTCTCCTTTTTGAATCATACTCGCCGTGATACTTTGGGCATAATCTAACCCAATCGGTAATTATTCTCCTATATTTTCCATCCTTATTTGCCCAGTGAAAACGTCTACCTTCTGTGGTGCCACAGTTGTCGCAACACATGGGTTTTCCCAAACGTCTTTCTACCCAAATATGTAAAGCACGATAACTAGCTTTATCACCTTTCCAATTAAAATGTTTTTCATTCAACTGGTGTCCTAGTTCTAACCCTTTCAGATTTAACTTTTTCTTTTGCTCGTCATTAAGTTTCATTCCCTTGTTCCATGCTATCTGTACGCCCTTTTTACTTTTATTCCATGGTATAATTCCTTTTATTCCTTGAGTCCAAGGAATATGTCCTTTTTTGAACTGTCCACTATTTTCTTTCATTCTTCTTGTGTAAACAAATATTCATATTTTTCAGCACCATAATATTTTTCAATATGTTTAGAAGTATCAAATCCAGCTTTTTTAAGTTCATCCATAACAAACTTATCTTGTTGCATTGGACTTTTTAAATTTAATTCTGAAGCAGATATTTTTAATATTTTCATAACAATGTCTCCATAACTCTAATATTTTTAACCATTTTTTCTAACTCATTAAATGATACAGAACATGGTGCGTCAATATCATTATCCGAAACTTTAACATGTTTTTCTATAACTGTTGCACCTTTAGAAACAGCGATTAAGCAACTTTCGATAAAAGGAAAGTGGTCAGAATAACCAATCTTGGTTCCAATTGTAACTATTTCTTGTAGTTTATTTATGATATTAAAATCAACGTCTTTTGTCTCTGGAGGATATTTTGAGACACAATAAAAAACAGTTTCTGGTTCTTTATCATATTTATTTAATAAGTCTCTTACATATCTAAAATCAACATGACCCATTGATACTAGTATTGGTTTTCCAAGAGATATTAAATAGTTTACAAACTCAATATCCGTAGCAGAATCAGAAGCTATTTTAAAACGTTCCATTCCGATACTTCTTAACTTATCAGCACTTTCTTTTTCACCTGGAGTACATAAAAATTTTAATCCTAATTTTTCAACATGGCGTTTTAATTGTAACCAATCACCATATAAAAATTCTACGTCCTTAAAAATTTTATAGAGGGGATCATCTTGTTTATAAACTAAATCTGGATTTACCATTTGGAATTTAATAGTATCAACACCAACTCTTTTTGATTCTTCAATCATATAGTGTGCCTTATTTAAATCACCTGAATGATTTATTCCAATTTCAGAAATTATTTCTATTTTAGCCATTCTATTGTTCTCCTTAATCCCTCTCTAAACTCAATTTGAGGGCGAATTGATAATCCATAATTTACTTCTAGGTAGTGAGTACATGCTTGCAGTTTTTCAACCTCTCCTAGTCGTGATGCAGAATGAATTGGTTCTATATATGTTCCTAATATAGAATTAATTAAATTAACAATAGCATTGATTGTTATTGTCTCTCCAGTCCCAATATTAATTGGTTCACCAGCAACATTTTTATTTTTAGGAATCATTTCGTAAATACGAACCACATCATCAATATAGATATAATCACGTTCTTGATAACCGTCTCCAAATATTATAGGTTTTTCACCTTTCAATATTTTTGTAATAAATTTTGGTATAACAGCACCATTAACATCAGATGATTGTCTTGGTCCAAAAATATTAAAAAATCTTGTTCTATATACTTCTAAACCATACAAATCATGGTAGTTACCACAAAGTTTATCTGCAGCTAACTTAGATACAGCATATGGACTTTGAGCGTATGTTTGACTGTTTTCACATATTATATTTTGATGTCCACCATAAACTTCACTAGTTGAAGCAAACACCATTTTTTTTCCATGTCTTCTACATGCATTAAGAATATTTTCTGTTCCTCTAAGATTAATATCCATGGTTTCCTGTGGATGAGAGATAGATTTGTCTACATTAATCTGAGCAGCAAGATGATAGACGATGTCTGAACATTTTACCAATTCATCAATATCTTCATAATAACGAATATCACCATATTCTGTAACAAATTTATCACTTGTATATCCACATGGATGGGAAAAATTATCTAATCCTTTAACTTCATATCCTTTACTGACAAGATATTCTCCTAGATGAGAACCGACAAATCCAGCAGAACCTGTTATTAAAATTCTTTGCATAGTTTTTCTCCTATTCTTCTAGCATTTTCTTCACTATCACCACAAAGAATATTTAACACTCTATCAATTCTATTAACATGAATTTCTAATTTTTCTGCTAAATTATCTAATATTTCTTTTAAAAGATAACCTGCATCATTTTTTTTATTAAACATATCTAAAAACATGCAACAACTTGCATAACTATCTTTTCTTTTAGCTATAAAATTTATCATATTTTCCCTAGAATATTCAGCAGAAATAGAGTCAATTTTCTTTTCACATAGATAATCCTTAACTCCTCGTGATTCTAAAATTTTATTAATATCTTCAAGACTTATTTCAGCCATTTTTTATATTATCACCTTTAAAGTTCCATTGACCACTGTTTCCAGTTCTAAATGAAAAATCATCATTGACATACAATGGAAGCATATCTTTAAATTTTTCTTCTAATAACTTACTATTTTCGTCATGAGTAAATTTATCAGCATCATCTCTTTTTTGAATATCTTTTATCCAGTTTTGGTAATCACCACGGTTAGCAGTTAAACCACTCATATGATGACATGGAACATTAACAACTATGTTTTTATATCCACGTCTTAAACTTTCCAAAGAGGCATCTCTATCATAAATATGGTGGTATTTATAACGTAAATCAAATCCACCACCCTTTCTAAGCATATCCATTCTAAAAATCATCATAAATCCATCGAATATGGCTGCAGGTCTCCACTCACGATCAAGTCTCATTCCATGTATCTCCGCCTCGAGCATATTAGACATGCCAGCCATCATTCCTGGCATTGGAACATCTTGGATTCTTTCTCCAACTGGACCACAACCTTGAGAACCAAAAAAACCAACACCACCCAAATCAGGCATTTCTTCAAAGTATTTTATAATCCTTTTATCCCAATCTTTTTCAAAAACAAAAACATCATTATGGGTTATAGCAAGTATATCTGTTTCACAGTTTTCATATGCCTGTTGATATGTCTTTACTAGACCTATATTAGTTTCATTACGGATAAAATTCATCCGTTTTGGTTTCAAATATTTTACAATAAATTCCTCAACTGGATCTGTAGACCCATTATCGATTATTAACCATTCTGTTTCCTCTGAAGTATTTGCTTTAAAAGTTGCAAGAACTGGTTTTGTATCTGCCAATTGATTTAGGTAGGGAATTGCAAGACTCATTTTCAAACTCATAGTGTATTATACCTCAAAAATAATGTCGTGTCTATACTTTACCTTGTCTAATTTTAGATACTACTTTATTATATGCTTGCATTGTAAAGAATTTCTTATTTTCCAATTTTTCCACAATATCACGATTACTTAATGGACAATTATTTTCATTTGATAATTTTTCCAAGATATCTGCTTTACAATAGCACCACATTTTTCCCATCCAAAAATGACATCTTTCTTTTTTCTCCATATCATAGTGAAGAATCGCAATAATCATAGGTGTAAAAAATTGTTTAATTCCCCGATACTTCATAGTATCTAAAAATGTTTCTGGGAGTAATAAAAATCCATTTTCTTGCGTATATACATATTCAATATCCATAGCAATTTTCATGTTAATAGGTCTATTCCACCAAAGTAAATATTTTATTATATCTTTTATTATCATAAATCTTGCCAATCTTTCATCTTAATAACTCTACCAAATGGAGGATTCTGTGATGAACAATCAGGAGTTGCCAACCAAAGAACTGGATATGGAGGATATTTAGATGGATATTCAGTATATAAATCAGTAAAACAGATAACTACTTTTGGATTTAAATCACGTTTTTTTATTTCTTCAAAAACTGGAATATGAGAAGTTCCACCTCCACCATAAAAAGATTTTTTCTCTGTTACTTCCTCAATTGGGATAACAGAAGCAACTGCAGAGTCACAATCAATTAACCATCCTTTTGTTTTAGGGAAAGAATCTAAAATAGATTTTACTTCTGCAATAAAACTATTAAGTGATTTATTATCAATACTTCCGCTAGTATCAACAGCAACTACAATATTTTCTAGTTCATCTTCACTGCTAAGGTCTGGAAGATAAAAATCTGAATAATTACTTCTTCTATCTCTAACCATAAAATCAAAATCAGAAGTTGAAGTAGACATGTATATAGACAATATGTCTTTCCAATTCTCACGTGGAATTAATGTTTCAAATAATCTTTCCATTCCAGCAGGAGATGTTCCTCTTTCCTTACAAGAAGTAACAGCATTTGCCATCGCTGATTCCCACATCCTTTGTTGAGGAGATTTTTTCTTACCAAACTTATTTACAATTTTTTCTGTTTTATTTTTATTTTTTTTACCATTTTTACATTTGCCATTTTTTCCCTTACCCCATTTCTCATGATTTTTAGTAGGATTTGATTCACTCTCTCCATTTGGAATTTGTTCTGTACCACTCATTCCGTTAGATGATTTGATTGAGAGACTTTTTTGGTTAGGAAGAATATCGTACACTTGTTCAGAACTCATATCTCTAAACTTATGGTCCAAAAGACATCCACCAATTAATTCAAAACCGTTTACTTCTAAAATTAAATTTATTACAAAATCGGTAGCAAAATTCCATCTTAACTTTTCTCTTTTTTCAACTCTCCAAATATGTCCAAGAGCACAATGCATAACTTCATGTGCGAATACAAAATGCAATTGTTTTATAGATAATTTTTCTATCTCTTTTGGGTTATAATAAAAATATTCTCCATCAGTTCCAGCGACAAATGGAAGATTTTTATCCTCTTTGAATTTAAATAAAATAGCCAAAGTACCAAAAAAAGGGGAACTAGATACTAAAGCAGTTCTTGCTATAATTAATTTCTCAAGTGCGTCCATTTGTATTCTCATCGTACAAATGATTAATAAAATTTTCTTTCGATACGATGGATTTCGAAAGATTTGCTAACTGTTTTTTTATATCATCAACATTGACTGTCGTACTTCCACTAGGATTAATACCATTTCCTATGTTTGGTCCTGTAAGTGTATGACTTTGCATATCTCCAATGAATGGTCTAGGAAAGTTTGGTATTGGTACAGGATTAAACTCAGGTATTGAATTCGGAACAAAACCACCTTCATATGGTTTAAGTAAATCAAATATATTTGTACCAAAAGAATAATACCCTAACTTAATAGCTTGTCTAACTCTTGGACTAATAAATGTTTCTCCTTTTCTTTTTGGATAAAAATTAGTTCCCATTATGTCATCTAGTATAAAATCTTCTTTATTTGGATAATAAACTATTACTTCCTTATTTTTAGAAACACCAATTAACACTCCTCCTTGCATCAATATTTCGAGTTCTTGAGTATATCCTCTCGCCTGCGAATTAAGTATCATTTCATCAAAAGCACCATCAATAATAGTAGATGCATGAGAACTTAAATTATATATTTCAAAACTTTCTCCATTGCTAGAAGTCATTGTTTGTTTAATTTTTGTACGACACAAAACATGAAGATAATCATGAACAACATCTATTTCATTATTTTTTATCATTTGGTTCATGTCATCACCATTCACAGTTTTTACAGTCATACCTGAAAAAACATTAATAGTATCAGTATATCCAGTCCAATTATTTACTATTTTTTCTATATTAGGGATATCATCTCCACCTGTAAAAAACATATTATTTAAAACATCGTTAAATAACTTAAGGTGAAAATCAGATATCATTGTTTTTTTATCCATATCATTATTTGGTTCTCCATATAAGTAATTACACTTATACGACTCATAACCCAGGAAGTTTTTTGATACTTCCTGGTATAATTCCATTTTTAAACCTTCGGCATTTAATTTCTTATGAGACATATTTTCCAAATTTTGGATTCCATTCTTTAACAAAAACTTCTGACTGTCTAATTTTTTCTCTCCATGCTTTTCCATTAGATGATGTCAATATTTCTTTGATTGCTAATACGGAAAATTCTGGAGTTAATTCTAAAGTATAACTTATAAAGTTATCTAAATATTCATCTTTTAAATTTACCACTAGTGCTGAAATTAAAGCATGAATTACATCTGGTTTTTTAGGAACTTTTTTATTTTTACCTTCCAATATTTCTTGAACATCTGGTAAATCTTGGTATATTCTAACAAATGATAAGAATTCTTTAGTTGCACCTTCTCCTACTGTTCCAGCAATAATCTGTTCAGCATCGTCTGGGTCTTTATAAAGAGGAAGAATTCTAGATACAAATTCCCATGATCTTGGGGTTGGATAAGCTTTTTCTTCTTCTTTAATTGATGGAGCTAATAATGCTGGTCTCCAATTTAAAAATGCGATGACTCTTGGATCAGTTAATCTTTTACCCGCCCAATCTTTCCAGTCATCAATATCAGCAACTACATTGATATGAATAAGTCTATTCGCCAAAGGCGATGGCATTTTACTAACAAAAGCTCTATCTGTTTCTCTGTTCCCAGCAGCAATGATTCTCCATCCTTCTGGAAATACATAAGAACCAATTCTTCTATCAAGAAGCAATTGATATGCAGCAATTTGGACTGACATTGGAGCTGTATTCAGTTCGTCTAAAAATAAAACTCCTTTACCTTCAGTTGGAAGAAAATCTGGTTTTAACCATATAGATTCTTTTTTATCTGCACTCATATATGGTAAACCACGTAAATCGACTGGATTCAAAAGAGACAAACGTAAGTCAACTAATTTCCAATCCCACTCTTCACAAATTTGTTTTACTATTGATGATTTACCTATTCCTGGAGGACCCCATAAAAATACTGGCATTTTTTCTTGAAGTAAAACTTTTAGATGTTCTTTTGCAACATTCAAAGTCATTGTCAAAGAATCTGACCCAACTCTTTTAGTAGGTTTAGGAGAACTAACAGAAGAAGATGCTGATGAAACACCCATTGTTGTAAAATTACTAATAGAATAACCAAGTTGACTTGCCGAATTAGTAGAATTCATATATATCTATATTTTTTTTAAATAATTAATTAATAAATTAACTGTTTTTGTAAGTTCATTTACTTTATCTATAAGCATTTGTTCCCCATAAGCATTTAATGAAGCATATCTACCCTTCCAAGTATTTGCACCTTTTGGATATTCTTCATCCCAACTTGCCTCTGCCTTACTTTTAGTATAATCATATTCTATTTGAAGTTTTCTTATCTGTTTTTTTCTTTTTTCATCATATTCCTGTTGTAAAACAACATCAGATTTGTTATCCCACATATTATCTGGTATTTCTTTTATTAAATCAGGCAAGTTGTCTAATTTATCTAAAATATCATCTGGAGTTGTCATTTGTTTTCTCTTCCTTTTGAGTCTAACTTAGAAACTTTTAATCCAGAAGATTTCCAACCATGAGGATCATTTTTAATATCATAATGAGTATCTTCTATTTTATGTTTTTTACCTTTAATATCAACAGCAATATCCTGACCAGTTACTTTATCTTTAAATATTCCAGTAACTTCTGGATAATTATTAAATTTACTTGTTATAGAATTTTTAGATTTTTTTAAAATATTATTAGTTTTTTTATTTATTTCTTTAATGTACTCTGGGTCACTTTTGCAAATTTTACATGGTCCAGGAAATTCTGAAAATTCCATAGTTTCATTTTTACATCTAGGACATGGAACTTTAGAATTTTGTTTTATATAACTGAATATATCCATTAATATCCTAAAACTTTAAGTGCTTGGTTTCTTTTTTCACTAGTACTTTGTATCCACAGACTGTTAGTTTCAAGATTTTTAATTTCTTTATTAGCAGATTCAGTATCAGATTTTGAAGATGCATCTGCCCATCTAGATATTATAGTAAATCCTTTTTCGCAATATGATAATGCAGTGTCATCAATATCTTTAAGATTTTTCCAATCTGATACATTAGTTTCAACTTTAACTTCCCTGATTATTTCTTTTGTTTCTGTTTTCTTCAAACTAAAACCAACTAAACTACCTAGTATAAATGTTACAAAAACAATGATTACGAATTTCGATGAATTATTTTTATTCATGTTGATATTATAACATACTATAAATGTCGTGTCAATAATCTAGTAACAACCAACCGTCTCTTTTTATGTTTCCAATTATCGCTTTTTTAAATTCAGGATATGCTTTTTCTATTATTGAAAAAAATTTCTCTGGTTTATGACCAGTGTCAGTTTCGATTATTTCTGTAAATGGTTTATTGCAAGATGGAACAGTAAACATTCCTTTAACTCCAACAATTAAAAATAAACAGTGTTCAGTCGAGAATTCAGTTTCAAATGAAGTTTTTACTCTATTCCATACTAACATACTCTCTTGTTTAAACCCCCATGTTGTCATTAATTTTATCGTATTAGCGATATTAGTTCCTGTAGACCAAATAAAAATCAAAGAATCATCATTAAGAGGGAGTTTAATATCTTCTAAATCAATAAGACTAATTTTATTAAATACCATTTCCTCTGGATAACATGAAAGAATTGGAGTATCAACATAAATTAAATCAAAATTTCCAGTTGGTTTCTGATTTAACGATTTTTTATCTTTTTTAAATTTTTTAACAACTCTTCTAAAATCATTGCTATTTATATTTTCTTCCTCGGCTTTACACAACAATTGTGATTGTTCCTCTGGAGGTAAACAAGCTACTTCTTCATGATGTCTAAAAGACAAACCAGAATGTCGTCTTTCTGGGTCAATTTTATTTGCAACCCATTTGTCTTTACTTAGGGTATTAAAATCATATCCATATTTATCCTCTAATTCTTGACTATGGGCTTCTCCCCAATTCTCCTCACCATAATTAAACCAATCTCCCAACCAAAAATGAATTGCCCCTTCAGATTTACGAATAAACTCACCAACCGAAGCCCATTGATCATAAGTTGGTTTTCCAACTGGTTTCAATCCATTTGATGACAATTTAAAACCAGAAAAAATAATGTCTTTATTTTCATCTAACTTAACTATGTCTGTCATTTTTTTTGTTTAAAATATTAACTAAATTTTCTTTAACTTTTTTTGCAGCCTCTAGAGATTTTTTTCTTTCTTCTGGAGTTAATTGAATATTATCCAAAACATCATCTATTTTCTTTTTATTTTTGATAGGAACAATAAATAAAAACTTATTACTTAACGTTAATTGCCCAACTTGAACAAAAGAATCTCCTTTTAAAAAAGAATTTATAAAGAAATTTCTTTCATCGTCAGTCAAGTAAAACTCTTGTTTATAACCATAAAAAATTTTCCATCTTCTTTCTGGTAAATCAGAATTTGTATAGTCACTAGGTTTAACTTGAACCGGGCATGACAGAGAACCCTTGTTTTCCACGAAAACCTCCTTTATCTAAACTATTATTGAGCCAAGTTCGAAGACCTGACTTGTAATTTGCATATGGTTTACCTTTAGCAAGACACCAATCTTGCATTCTTCTAAAAACATCTTCAACATATTCTAATTTCAAACTATATTCTTTTGCTAAGTCTTCTAAATCTTCTTGAGTTATATCAGTGACCTTAGAATATTTCTTTACAATTATTTCTTTTTCTTTATTTATTTCTTTTTCTTGTGTATTAGTACTTGTACATGTATTTATATTATTATTTATTAATATATTATTATTATTATTATTATTATTATTAAGGGTATCTATGGTGTATGGATAGGGTATTGATACCATATCACTATTTATGGAAAGTAAGACACTTTTTATATTTTCTGGTATTTTAGTTAATTCTTTTTTAGAAGCTACATCTAATTTTTTACCTCTAAAAGTATTATATCTTTCACAGTTAATAACTCTAACCCAACCTTGAAAAAAAATAATCTTTGGAGATAATTGTTTTTTTGCTTTTTCTAATTTTTTAATATCCCCTTTCATAAATGGCAAGTTAAAAAGAATAGTCCTATCAGCAATCTCAAAAATTCCAGTGAAACCAATGTCTTCCCCAAACGTTAAAAAGAAAAATAATTCTCTAGCATCAGAACTTAAAGACGAAAACCATTCATCTTTAAAAATCTTTGTCCAGACGATTCTTGTCTTCATTTGTTACCCCCAAACATCCTATTTTTAAGTTCTTTAAAGGCGTTAAACAAACGTTTAGCGTCAACATTAGTATTCTCACCCCAGTAGTTATCTACCTCAATTTCTAGGGCTTCTAGTGACGTGTCAATAGTAAAATTAAAAGTGAATTGTTTTTCATATTGGGAAAGAGT
>Ga0172381_10007548_pt1 | contig 10743 bp, 11 predicted proteins | sample Leawel6488metaG_FD_119754 | JGI IMG/M metagenome (GOLD analysis project Ga0172381, IMG submission 119754) | Leachate microbial communities from a municipal landfill in Southern Ontario, Canada - Leachate well 64-88 metaG | ecosystem: Engineered > Solid waste > Landfill > Unclassified | place... | reverse complement strand
GTTTGGGCCCCTTTCCGTCTTGATAGTGCAAGTATCGCAAATTCACATAAAAAGTCAAGTGGTTCTAACTACCAATAACGGGTATCAAAAAAGACCTAAACTATAGTCTTTATTTGTTGGCTCGCCCTTCTCAACGACTTTCGACATTTTGACTATGCGACCGAGTACAAATATCCGACGGTAGTTTTAGACCAAATGAAAGGATTGCTGGCCAAGTACGAGAATATATAACCCATTCTTGCCCCGTGTTTGCCCCTGTGGCGAGCGGTTCGACCAGAGTAAGAGATTTGCACCAATTCGGAAACCAGAAACGACCGTGAACGAAATTTGCGAGCCTAATGCAATTTGCTTAACTTTTCAAAAATTAAGCAAATATGACTCTCCGCTGGACTTGTTCTCGGGGCAAGCGTATGTTGTTGCTTGCTATGGAGGACGATGACATTGATGCGATCCTTCGGGACGCTAAAAACATAAGAATGCCACATCGACGCGGATCATTTAATCCGCTATCCTCGCTTCCGGAACCAAAAGCCAAAATTAAACAAGCAATCAAAGAACGAATCAGACTCTTAGCCGGTGCTTATATATCGCTGGCCGGATTTGTAAACGATGACGATATCAGATTTGCCGAGAATAACTCTAAGGCAAAGAAAGCTAGAACAATATATCTCAAAGTGCTCGAGGATATGGAAATAGCAAAAAAGGAAATGAGGGAGTTTAAAATTATATAATAACTCCTCTTAACTCAACTTTTTCATTGCCTCGGCAAACTCTTCATCGGTCGCTGTTTCTCCCTTAAGCACTTCGCAGTCTTTGCCTTGCCAATACGGCTGTTGGTTCATGTTTTTTCTGGTAATCTTTTCCGCCATTTGGCGATCACCGCCGATTTGGCTCATAAAAAACTGGACTCCGCCCTCAAAAAGCTCTTCGCAAGTTTTGACACTGCCGTCGGCATTGACGCAGTAAAGGCAAAACTTGGCATTTTCATCACCACTGGCGAAGTCTTCTTTTTTCTCAAGTGGCATTCCGCACGATTCGCAGTATTTTGACATAATTTTATAAATTAATAATAAATAAAGTTTTGATAATTATATCAGTCATTACCTGTTGGCAATAAACTCCACTAAAACAAACACTGCCCAAAAGGCAAAAAGCATCCATGCCTCGCGTTTGGTGATTGTCCGCCCCGAACGCATAAAACGGAATAAAATAAACGAAGCTACAACCATAAAAACTCCGGTGATGTAGATTATTTTTACCGGAAACGAGAAAGGATCGACCAAGGCCAGAATACCAACAACGATAGTCGCGTCCGCCAGCACCGTCCCCAAAATATCACCGACTGCCAAAGAATCGTCATGCTTTTTAACAGATTTAAGTGAAAAGAAAAATTCAGGCATAGTTGTGCCGAGCCCCACAATAAGCATTCCTATTAAAACCGGACTAACTCCAATATTACCTGCGAGAGAAGTGGCCGATGTCACGGTAAAATGACCGCCGACAAGCATAACAGCCATACTAAACAGCAACAGCAAAGAATTTTTTAGCTTGTCATTACTGTGATTTGCAGGCACCGAACCGTCAATGCCTTTTCTGAGAGCCAAATAATAAAAAATACCGCCGGCCAATATCAAGGCTATGCCTTCCAATCTTGAATAATGACCATTAAGACCAAGCACGAGAGGCAATAAGAGAATAAATGGATAAACAGCGTGGTTCTTGATAATTTTACCCTCAACTTTAAGACTACGCCCGGCAAGAAATACCAACAACGCAAAAAGAAGCGTCAAGTCGGCAATATTAGAACCGAACAGCATACCAAGGCCAAACGATGGGATGCCTTCAATGGCGGCGTTAATGGAAATAAAAGTTTCGGGCAAAATGGATATAACGGCAATGATAATAAATCCGACAGTGTATTTGGAAAGACGAAAACTTTCCGCCAACCTGCCGGCGTATTTTGTGGCCAATGTCGCACCCTTAATAACCATGAACAATGCGACTATGAAAATGAATAAATTATTGATCATATTAAAATATTATGTTTCTGACTATCCGATCTATCGTGCTATCGAGATCGAAAGCCTCTCGCTCGTTGGTACAAGCTTGATTCTGCTCTTGGTCGTAATTTCCGCAGTTAGAATAACGGAGCGAAAAACTGACTTCAACGAGTTTGCTGTCTTCGGAAGTAGTATAGACATATGACGAATAAACACTTCCGGCCGCACCTTCATTTTTTATATTTACGCAATAAGTTCTGTCATCAACCAACCTCTGTGAAGTGATGTCTGACATACTGCTTATTTCCTGCGGTGTGGTCTGGCAAAAATATGTTCCAGTCTCAATTTTTATAACCGGTGGCCATTCCACAACGCTCACATATTTTGCCAGCAATTCTTTGGGGTATTGAAATGTTACACCCCGAGCATCAGTAGTCGTCGTCCATAAATTATTATCAGGTTCGGAATTGTTATTATTTTGATTTTCAGTAATAGTCCATAGCGAATAATAGCGACTGTAGTATCTATGAGTTGCAATGGCTTTTTGTCCTGCCCGAGACTCAAAAAAATAACCTGAACCCATTTGTCCAGTAAATTCATAACCTCTATCTTTCATAAAATCATGTATTGTAGTCCCATTTTTACTTACGGTCATAAATTTATTATCCGAACCAGACAACTGTACAATGTTTTTACCACTAAATTTTAATTGGACTATTCCTTTAATTTCCGGCCAAGGATTGCCTTCTTGAAAAATGACTTTGGAATAATTATAAATCAACGCACCTAAAGCAAAGCTAACAATGGCGATTATTATGGCTATGTTTTTTGTTGGGATTTTGAAAGACATATTATTTTTGTTGATGTTTTAATATCATCTCTGCTGGGGAGATTCCGCCAAGGGCTTTGTGTGGAAAATAATTCCAAGCATCGGTTACCAGTTCAAGAACATTGCTCAATTCCGAAGCGTCTCCGCCACGGTCAAACATGGCCACAACTTTCATCATGTCGTCGTTATCATCTTCGTGAAAAATAACGTCTCGGACATGATCCAAAGTAAAATCGCTCTCGGTCTCTTTAAGCATGGCCACGAGTTCCTGCTCAATCTCTTTTCGACGTTCTAAAATTTGTTGTTTTGATTCGGTTTGCATAATTTATTTTTTACAATATTTTTGCCGACATAATATATAAACGATACTCAATATCAAAGCTATGCCGACTGGCGGTAAAGCATATAGTACGAGATTGGCGATGTTAAATAATATCGATATGCTTGCATTTAGAACATCAAATAGCCACGGCACTAGGTAAGCATAGGAAATGTACATCAGGAATGCCCAGAGCACTGCTTTGATGAAATTGTAGAGTTCCCACATGCCCAAAGTTTTGACCACGATATCATGCAAGACTTTATAAAATTTGATCACGTATAGAAACAGTCCGATCGTACAAAAAGTAAAGGCACTATAAAACACCCGGACAAAAACGCTTGGTGCAGACAAGGGGCTGATCGTTTGCCATTCAAACTTAATCCCCAAAGCAAAATGCCAGAGCAAGAGAACCAAGGCCAAAATTATATAGGTCGTCGCCGAGCTTGCTATCTCTTTAGCATTTTTGATTATTACTTTTTTGTACCAGTCATTATTTTTCATTTTTATGTCTATTAATTACATCTTTCAATCCCCAAAACATACTACTGCCCTTATCGATTAAAGAATTTATAAGATCGACAACCTTTTGCTTTATGGAATCATTGCCATTTTTATAAATGATTTCCAAGGATTGTTTTATTTCATTATCTAAACTAAACATAGGAGATCTTCGATTGGGATTTAGATTGCCATTTAAATCTAATAAAAAGTTAGAAATTATTTCCAAAGTCTGCTCACCGTCTTTCTCCGCAAATATTGGCAAGCGTCTCATCAATCCATAATCCCAATCAAAATCCCCATTTGATTTTTTGAGAGTCTGTGCAACTTTTCCAATTACAACTTGTTCATCTAAAACTTCAATATTTGGATTTATCCAGAAACCAAACCCGGCCAAAGCTTCAGCCTCCGAGACATTCTCTAATGCCCAATCCCAGAATTTAAGAAGTTTTTCTTTACTCACCTTGTTCTCCTCTAACCACTTATCTCCAGCTTGGTCTCTTGTTAAACAACTCCGGCCAATAAATGATATAAACTCCTGATGTCTTTTTGTATTCGGCGTGTTCCAAAATTGTACGAATAATGGATCGTTAAATTCCAATCCAAGATGAGCGAACGCAAGTGCAATATGGATCGCCAAAGACTCATCTAAACCTTTTGAATATTTTCTCTCTGTATAAGTTTTTGGATCTAATTTTATTGCATGTTTGTAATAATCACTTAATACGGCAAAAACCTTGTCATAAAGAGTGTTAGAAAGATATCCTTCCCAACTGGCAAGGTAAATATCTTTTTTAACAATTTCATCTTTAGGAAATATCTCGGATAAAAGGCTTGTGATAAAATCTTGGTCTCGAAAATAGAAAAAGGCTAAATAACGACCAATCACAAAATGAACAGCTAATGAATCATCTTGCAATACTTGTTTATATATTACTTTAATGTCATCTGCTAAATTTTTACCATCCCCCTCGGCAAATACAGTAAAGGCTTCATAGGCACGCCCCCGGACAGAGTTAATTGCTATATGGTATGGCTCTCCATATTCTGGCTTTTCATGTTCTTTTGTTGGGCTATCTTTAATCGTAAAAAGATACGCGATCAGATTTTTCAAAGATTCTCGGTGTTGTTTGTATATTTCTTCTCGCTTCTCTTTATCTTCTAGGATAAAAAGTAAAATATCAGTCATTACTTTATGAACTTCAATCCAGTCAGCTAACCACGACTTATCATCTTTACGCTTGAAAGCATTAATTTTTCCACTATCCTCAATCTTTTTAAATAACCCCAGTATCTGTGCAATCTGTGTAAGACCCAAGCTTTGTTTATTACGAAGCATCTCTTCAATGCCCCGAAGAAGTGAGTATACATAACTAGGGTGAATCACGTCTCTATCAAAGAATAAATTGATTTCTTTAAGGTATTCGTCGGTTCTCTTTTTCACATCATCCTTTATGGCATCGCCAAGACCTTCAACCCCTCTGGGACTCAAAAAGTCATCGTTTTTAAATTGTTCGTTAAGTTTTTCTGGTGTCCATTCAGATTTTAACTTTGAAATAATTTGATCAATTGTAAAACTCGGTAAATCTACCGGTGATTTATGATTTACGAAACCAGCCTCTCCAATTTTTACTGGTGGCTCTGGCTCGTATTTTTGATCTGGCCTGTTGCCAAACGATTTCTCGCAATCAACTTTTTCATCCTCCATCAGCATGTCTTGTGGTATAGAGGACAAAATCTCCCAGCCGGTACGTTTTATCCAAGCCTTATCTGGATCTTTCTGGTCTCTCTCGGAGAAGTAAGAAATAACATTTTTTACATATTCACGCCGATCAATTTCGGATAAGAAAGCAAAAGCGATTTTAAGAGCTTTTTTATATTCCGTTCCGCCTTCAATTTCGTAATAATTTTCAACAGAAAACAACTTGAAGAAAGTATCCTTGATTTCTTTTTTAAATGCCTCCGGACACTGCACGAGCGCAAAAAGCCTCAACCTCCATATTGATCGGCATGAAGGTATGCTATCAATATATTTAAAGAACCTATTAGCCTCATTGGCTTCTGAACACTTTTTACCAATGGTGGACTCAATTAGTTTTTTGATTGTTGCTGTAAGATTTCTTATATCTTCTCGATAGGAATAGCTTCGTTTATTTTCGATCTCAAGTGTAAATATGTCGACATCATACAAAGCGAATAAATCAGTATAATCAAACACCTTGGCCTCGTCTGGTTCCGCCAATTTAACAATCTCGCCCAACACTTCAGTAGTGATTTTAAGAGAGTTCTCTTTGTGAGTATCTGAAATATTTGCCAAGGCTTCAAAAATCCCAGAAGCATCAAGATCACTTACATAAAACGGGTCATCTATACTAAAGCCGGTTTTTTTCTCCAACACCTCTGTTTTGCTTTTTACCAAAAGAAGGGCTTGAGCCAATTCCAAAATTGCATCACTTTCTTTTGCCTCGACTAATTTATTTATTATCTTATCAAACTCATATCCGGTCTTGCGAAAAGCACGCATTGAATAAAACCATTTCTCGTCGCGAATTTTAGCTGTGAGCAGTTTAATCTGTTCTGCTGGCAATGTTGTTATAGTCCATAAAAATCTATCAATTACTTCTGGGTTAAAGTTTTCTTCTCTGGTGGCCGTATCTTTGTCGAGCATAATTTGGGCAACTGTAGCTGAATTCTTTTCTGCCATTCGTGTCAAATAATCGAGTTCTGGCAAGCGATATGAATAACTGTTTACATCCTCGGACTTCTTTTTTATCTCATCAAGAAATCCTTGAGTCCACAACCAATTCAACCAAGCCTCTCCAACTTGAGAAAAATAATACCTTTTCGCATCGTAACTCAGAGAAAATAATAAACGCAAATAAGATGCATCCTTGTTATTTTCCTTAATAAAGGAGTCTATTTTTTCATGAATTTTCAAAGGGTCAAGAGATGACTCCTTTAAGGTATTCTCAAACACTTGAACTAAATTATAGAAGTCACGTGGGCTAGGAAATTTTTTCTCATCAACAGCTATACCGAGATCTTTAAAAATTTTAATTGCCTCTTCTTTGCTTTTCTTTGCTGAAAAATGATGGGATATTTTTGTAAAAGCTAAATGTGTTTTATATAAAATGTTCGCTATTATTTGAGCTCTTTTCTGCTCATGTAAAATCTGTAAGACGCTTCCTATTTTCTCTTTTTTTGTTTGAGAGCTGACAATCTTATCTGTGATCGTATTCTTAAAACCTAATTTATTTAACCACGAATAAAATTTGATTCTAAGTTTAATATAAAAATTATAATCCTTTTTTCCACCCAACCTATACAAGACCTCTCGATATGAATGAGCTGATTGTGCCATCCAATCTGGATTGGATTCTGTGTTGTAAGCTACCGCCAAAGCCCCTTTGATTAAATCTGATGGTAAAACTCCGTCAGAACATATTTTCTGCTTTTCATTTAAGCGGTCTAAATAATTACAAATCCACTCTTGATGCGGTTCAAGTTTAAATGGTTTATTGATTTCAATTTTCAAGCCATCATTTTCCATAATTTAAAATAATATCTCTCGCTATATTTTCTGAAACACAAAAAGGTGCTCATGCATTATTAATAAAAAGTTAGCCGCCTTAGACTTATCTACCCAAAAACCAGTTGCCTTACAATTAAACTGTCTCTTGATTATGTCCTCTTTCAAAAGAAAACCGGCTTTCAAAAAGCGATCCATAACTTTATAAGCTAATGGCTGATACATTTTGTTTCGTCTGGTATCTCCCATTAAAATAGAGCAAAATTTGCCGGGTTTCAAAACTCTAAAAAACTCTTTGGCAACCTTTTCCATTTCATCGCAAAAAGCTTCAATATCGTGGATGTTTGATAAATCATCAACCAGTTCGCCCTCGCTGTATTTGATAATATCTACATACGGAGGATGAGTAAGGACAAAATCAACGGTGTTGTCCTTTATTTTCTCGAGATTACGAGAGTCCCACTTAAAACCTCTTTGCCAGCTTTTATTCTCAACTTTAAAATCCAAACATTTCTTTGTTCGGTCCAAAGCTTCTTGATTTATGTCAGAGTAGACGATATTCCTATTGAGTATTTTTGCTTCGATTGCAGTCGTGCCACCGCCAATCATAGAATCGAGCAAAATATCACCTTCCTTTGAATATCGCAAAATGAGATTCCGAGCCACTTCAGGTGACCAATTTCCTCTCCAATCTGAAGTATGCGTCGCCCAATTACCACGGCGAGGAAATGCCCAAACTGTAGTACATTCTAGTTCGAAGTCATCTGGATGTAATTTTATTTCTGTATCCTTTTTTGTTGCCATAATGAGTTACCACGTTAGTTTATCCAAGGCACCAGCCTCGAGCATGTTCAAGTTAAAAACATACTCATTATGGTTATAAGTTTCTTCGAGCGGTCTCTTTGTGGTGTGCCAACCTAAGCCGTCGGTCACCCAAATAAAATCTATGTCTTGAGCTTTAAGTTCATCGTAAAGACTTCTGAATTCGCCACAAACGGCTTTAAGTTTTGAGCCACCTCCGTTATAGAAATTTGTTTCAAACAGCTTTATTTTCTTTGTTTTGAGATTATATATAGCAAAATCAAAGCTTCGTTCCGATTTATCAACTTTCACATCTATGCCCCATTTGCTTTTTATATTTGTCGCCTTCGCCTGAGTCATACATTCAAAACCATTCTTACTACAAAAATCGTTCAGGAATGTTCCGACAATTTCTTCCATCAGAGTACCGCCACGATTCTTGCGACCATTGCTATCGAGACCAACTTCAACACCCAGAACATAATCAACCAGATTTTTAATACCGTCTTTCTGGAATAAACGAGCGAGTCCAGATTTTTCTAAAAACTCGTAGTATTTATTGGAATCTTGTTCCTTGCCGGAGAAATCAAAAAAGTCCGAATTTTTAGTAACCTTATCAAATACCTCAAGCTTGTTTTCTCTGACCGCCAAAAGCACCGGCAAAGCTTTAACAATATCTGGATTAGAGCTATAAAGCTTCTTGAATTCACCCTCGAGGTCATCTTTTCCAAGAAGATAATTGAGTTTATTGAGGGCAATTTCTAAATCTGAGCTATTTGAAAAAACCTTTTTCCAATTTACAAAATAATCCCAAGTCTTAATTGAGCTTTTAAAGGTGGCTATTAGATTATTAAAATCTTTTTGCATATTTTTTTAGTAATTAGTTATTAAAACTTCTGTGATTTTTCCTCTTCCTGAACCATTGGAATTAATGGCTCGGCCGGCCTGAACCTTGTTGATACACACCCCTTTAATTCCAGAGTATATTTTATTGATGAATGGCGTATCGGAATTTGAAAGCATAACGAAACAACCCCTTTTGTTCAGTTCAACAAGAGTATCACGAAGTTCTGTCTGCTCTTTTTCTAAAAACGTCTCGGCTGTGTAAGAAGTAAATGACGCTGTCTTGCTAACCGGATAATATGGCGGGTCAAAATAAATAAAATCTCCCTTTTTTGCTTTTTTAAGAACCTCCTTATAGTCTTGGTGTTTTATATCAATATTTTGGAGTGCCTTTGATACCTTTCGCAAATTATCCTCATCGCAGATAAGAGGATTGGTATATTTACCAAACGGCACATTAAATCCTCCCTTACTATTTACTCGATACATTCCATTAAAACAGGTACGGTTTAGAAATATAAAACGAGAGGCTACTGCGACATCGCTTAGTTTATTTGGGTCCTGAGCACGGACTTCCAAAAAATATTCCTTGTCGGTTTTATGTTTCTTAAGGGAGACGATTAATTTTTCAAGGTCATTTTTTATGACATTATATGTAACAACAAGCTCTTTGTTTAAATCAGAGAGAAATCCTTCTTCTGGGAGAAGATCAAAAAATACAGCACCACCACCAACAAACGGCTCAAAGTATTTGCTTTTCTTAGGATCAAAGTTTTCTGGTGGATAGAGGTTCATTTTTCTGAATTGAGCTAGAAGTTGACGCTTACCACCAACCCATTTAACAAATGGTTTCGGTTTCTCTGCGATAATACGTGCCGAATCATCAAGCAAATTAGTTTTATCGGCGAGAGAAAAGACTCTGCGAGCAAAAATCGCATTTATATCGAAAGTTTTTTGGATAGTTTGGATTGCTTGTTTTGTTGTCATAAATCTTTTTTACTTTTTATTTGATTTGTCAGCAATATTGCTGGTGTTTTCCAAAAACTTTTGTAAATCTACTTCCGTTATTCTCCAACTTCCAATCTTTGACGCTTTTAATTTTCCAGAATCAATATAACGGTTTACAGAACGGCAACTGACTCTTAATATTTTGGCGGTTTCCTCAATCGTAAAAAGTTTGTCTATCTTAGTATTCATAAATGTTTTCTATACTAATAGTTTTATGCTTACATTTTACCGCGTACAGAAGTCGTTGTCAAAAGTGGGCAATTTTGTCATAATACATTTGTAAGCTTTGCTGGTCAGATATGACCAACTACATACGATTATATCCGTAAGTATCCAAAGATTAGTGAATGGGAGGTATAAAATGGGTCTCATTCACTAAATATTGGCAAATAATAGTGAACTGGTAAACAAAAATGACTATGACTATGAAAAGGGTCGCTAAGACCGCCACATACAAATTCAATATCAGAAAAACCGTGAGTTTTAGCACCACGATGAGGTTTTCTATTGATGCTACCAAAAGAGCAATTAAGCACGCTTTTGTTAACGCCGGACTTGATCCGCTCACTGTTGCCCAAAATACAATCAAGGAATTAAATATCAGGCTCATTGAATCGGAATCGGAAAATATCTCGCTTAAAATAAAAGTCGAATCATTGCTTAGGGAAAATGCCGAATACAAAAAGCGAAATCAAGATGAGAGAAAAAAGATTGCCGAGGAAGTGGTGAAATACTGGCGAGATGAAATCAAATCCGAAAAAGAAAAGAACAGGAAAAATGGCCGAATGGAAGTATTCATCACAACGGACGGTTTGATCTATCGTGAGCCAAAAGCAAAACATTATCACCGCATAGAGATAAAAAACGGCCGAGGCAAATTGATTTTGGCAATGCTCGGAAAAAAGAGCTATAC
>Ga0172381_10007547_pt1 | contig 10743 bp, 7 predicted proteins | sample Leawel6488metaG_FD_119754 | JGI IMG/M metagenome (GOLD analysis project Ga0172381, IMG submission 119754) | Leachate microbial communities from a municipal landfill in Southern Ontario, Canada - Leachate well 64-88 metaG | ecosystem: Engineered > Solid waste > Landfill > Unclassified | place... | reverse complement strand
TTTGCAACAGCACCGAACATCTGTTGTGGCGATTTACATGTTGAGAGATGGTCCAAAGATTTAGGGAAAAAGTGCTCAATGAATTTTATCCAGCCTGGAGAACAAGATGTCACCATAGGAAGTACACCATTGTTCTTTATGCGGTGTATAAGTTCAAAACCCTCTTCCATAATTGTAAGGTCAGCAGTGAATTGCGTATCGAAAATCTTGTCAAATCCGACCCTTCTGAGAGCACTTACCATTTTCCCTGTTACAAGTGCTCCATATTCCATTCCCATTGCCTCTCCTATACCAACACGTATAGCAGGGGCAGTCTGAACTATAACAAACTTATCTTCATTGTAGATCTCATTGAATACATTTCTTGTTTCGTCTTTTTCGGTGATAGCTGCTGTAGGGCAGACAAGTGCACATTGGCCACAGTTTGTACAGGCGACGTTGCCTAATCCCTTGTCGAGATATGTCGAGATCTTTGTCTTGATACCTCTTCCTGCGAAGTCTATTGCATGTACACTCTGAACATCTGCGCAGACAGCAACACACCTGCCACAAAGAATACATTTCTCAGGTGTCCTCAAAAGAGAAAGAGAGGTTGCATCAACGGGCCCTGCAGGCTTAGTACGTGTGAATACAGTCTCTTTTATGCCAATGGTTGCAGTAAGATCCTGGAGCTCGCAATTACCGTTTCTTTCACAGATAAGACAATCCTTTGGGTGGTTGGCCAGAATCAGTTCAAGATTGATCCTTCTTGCCTGGTCAACAAGAGGCGAATGTGTCTTTATCTCCATACTTTCTGCAACATTGCTTATGCACGATCTGACGAGTGCTTTGGCACCCTTGACTTCTACCACACAGATTGCGCATGATGCATTGTGTGAAACGTCTTTCATATAACAAAGCGAAGGTATTTGAATACCTATCTCCCGGCATGCCTCAAGTATGGTCGTACCTGCGGTTACTTGATACCCTCTGCCGTCTATATTTATATTTATTTTATTGTTTTCCATAATTATTCCTCCACGGTTTTTACAGATGTCCGGACGTCACAGCGAAGGCATCTCGCTGCCTCTGCGTATGCCTGAGCCGGAGTATAACCCAAACTGATCTCGTTAAAATTGCCAATCCTCTCCTCGAGCGGACGTTTGACTGAGTAATGGCGGTTGCCACCCTCAGGCTTGAGAGGAACTTCGTTGCTGTACTCAAACTCTCTGAACAATTTATGATATCGGTTCTTGTTCATAAGATTGTAATCAATGATTTCAACAGACTTCTTGGCAAGCCCCATTGCTTCAGCCGCTGTTGCAGGACCAGTGATTGCATCTCCGATTGCGTAAAATTTCGGAAGGTTGGTTTTTTGGGTGAAGTGGTCAGCCTCAATGGCCCCATTGCTCTTGAGCTTGATCCCGTATTCATGTGCAAATGATGCGTCAACCTCTTCGCCGATTGCCATTATTACTGTGTCACAGTTTAAGGTAAAACTTTCCCCTGTAGGAACAGGTTTACGACGATTGGAAAGATCGATCTCCCCACAAGCCATCTTCATGAGTTCAATACCCCTTACCCTGTCGTTGGCATCTGCAAGAATCTCATTTGGATTACATAAGAACAGGAAGTTGACGCCTTCGTTCTCTGCCTCCTTTATCTCGTCCTTGTTTGCAGGCATATCTATCTTCAGCCTCCTGTATACGACGGTTACTTCAGCACCGAACCTCTGTGCGGTGCGGGCTGCATCGATAGCCACGTTGCCCGCACCGACAATCACAACGTGCTTGCCGAGTTCAGGCCTCTTGCCCATTGCAACGTCTTTGAGGAAATCCATGCCGGAGATGACTCCGTCAATATCACATCCAGGAATGCGAAGTTCAGTATCCTTGTGCGCGCCAATTGCAATTATTACTGCGTTGTAGTCATTCTCAAGCTGTTCCATTTTTATATCTTTGCCAACAGCGGTGTTGAATACAAACTTGACCCCCAGCTCTTTGATGAACTCTACCTCTCTTTGTAAAACATCAACAGGCAGCCTGTACTTAGGAATTCCCCATCTTAGGATTCCTCCGGCCTCTGAATCCGAATCAAAAACGGTAACGTCATGTCCAAGCCTGACAAGATAGTAAGCTGCAGTAAGTCCTGCAGGTCCTGCCCCTATAATTGCAATTCTCTTGTAAGTCGGAGGCATTTTCTCGTTTATAATTCTGTCATAGATTTTACGTGCCTTGCCTTCTGCATAAATGGTGTCGGAGATATATCTGTGAATCTCACCTTGAGACACAGGTGCGTCTATTCCCTCCCTCCGACATTTCATCTGGCAGTGGAAGTGGCATATACGACCTATGGTCGAAGGAAGAGGATTGTCCCTGAGAGTGGATTCGAAAGCCTCTTCTATCTTATCTTCCTTTAGAAGCTGTAAGTAACGAGGAATGTTCATGTGCATAGGGCAACTATTCTCGCATAATGCCGTGAATAGGTCCTGACATATTCCAGGTTCGCACTTTTTCTCTATCATGTGCTGGTCATATTCGTCACGGAAGTATCTTAATGTGGTAAGCACAGGATTAGGAGCTGTTTGCCCGAGACCACACAAGGCTGTGTTTTTGATTATCTTGCCGAGCTCTTCCAGCGTTTTTATATCTTTTTCTTCAGCTGTCCCGTTTGTAAATTTCTTTATTATCAGGAGAGTCTGGGCAAGACCTTCACGACACGGAGTACATTTGCCGCATGACTCAGAATTTGAGAACTCAGTAAAGTAACGGGCAACATCCACCATACAGTTGTCCTGATCCATAACCACCATACCTCCAGAGCCCATTATTGCTCCAAGAGCATTCAGTGATTCATAGTCCACAGGCGTTTTAAGATATTCTACAGGAATACATCCACCAGAAGGACCTCCGGTCTGCACCGCCTTTACCCTTTTTTGAGACCCGGTGCCTTCACCGATCTTGAATACAATTGTCTCAAGGGTTGATCCAAGGGGAAGCTCAACGAGCCCGGTGTTCTTGACCTTGCCTACAAGAGAGAATACTTTTGTGCCGGCACTTTTTTCCGTTCCGGTTCCGGTGAACCATTCTCCACCTTTTGACATTACTACGGGAACATTGCACCATGTTTCCACATTGTTGATGTTGGTGGGTTTGCCGAAAACACCCTTGACAGCAGGGTAAGGAGGACGAGGAACCGGACGTCCGGCTCTGCCCTCAATGCTGCGTATAAGAGCAGTCTCTTCCCCGCATACAAATGCTCCTGCACCCTCAACTATCTCTATTTCGAAGTTGAATCCAGTATTCATTATATTCTCACCCAACAATCCCAATGCTCTTGCCTGGGCAATGGCACTCTTAAGTCTACGTACAGCAAGAGGATATTCAGCGCGGATATACACAACCCCCTTTGCTGCTCCCATCGCATAAGCCCCGATGGTCATACCTTCGAGGAGCATGAAAGGGTCGCTCTCAATTTCATTTCTATTCATGAATGCCCCTGGGTCCCCTTCGTCAGCATTGCAGATGACATATTTATCTTCACCTTTGACTTTTGCCATAAGCTCCCATTTCTGGCCTGTAGGAAATCCAGCACCTCCGCGGCCTCTGAGTTTTGAAAGCTTTATCTCATCAATTACATTCTGAGGTTTCTTCTTTGTGAGAACATCGTAAAGCGGAAAATACCCACCTACTGCAATGTACTCTTCAATATCATCAGGAACGATCAATCCACAGTCGCGCAGAACTATTTTTTTCTGCCATTTGAAAAATGGAATCTCGTTCCATAATGGATGTTCATTCAATCCTTTGCCGAATTCGAACTTACCTGTTATAAAGTCCCATTCCTCTATGCGACAGAGCACATTTCTGTATGGCATGATCCCTTTCTGTATGCCTGAAATGATTGGAATTACATCAACTTCCGAGATCCGGTGCATTATTACCAGTGGTTTTCCTGGTATATAAATGTTTACAAGAGGTTCTTCAGCGCAGAATCCAAAGCACCCTGTCTTTTTCAAAATGATTTCAAGACCTCTCTCTTTTATTATTCTTGCAAAACTGTCGTAAAGAACCTCAGCACCACGTCCGATGCCACATGTCCCCATTCCTACTGCAATATAAGGCTTTGAAGGAAGGATCTTGGCGGCCGCTCTCTGGCGGATCTCATCTAAATTAGCATAACTTGATATTTTCATCTTTTTTTTCCTCCCTTAAATTTTGTAGTAACCGTAAAATTTGTTCAGATGTGACATTACTGTAGATAATGCCGTCAACTGCAACGACAGGTGCAAGAGCACACTGCCCGAAGCAAGCTACGGTTTTGACTGTTATTTGTCTGTCTTCAGTAGTGAAACTGGTTTCGCCTGCTTCAAAAGCATCCTTGCAGCCTGGCAATGCAGCCAGATCATCTAACAGGACTTTTGACCCTTTTGTGTGGCAGGCGGTGCCTCTACACACAATTATGGTATGTTTGCCCTGTGGCTTTAGATTAAAAAATGAGTAGAAAGTAGCTACACTGTAGATTTGTGAAAGCGGCACCTTGGTCCGGGAGGAGAGATAGTCCATACTCTGCGGGTCAAGGAACTTGTACTCATTGGCCTCCTGAATTTCTTCCATGGCGGTAAGGAGCTTCCCTGGCTTTCCCTCATTTCTGGAAACAATCTCATCGATAGTTCTTTTATCGACGAGAATTTCAGCATTTGCGTCCATTGATTGTGTGTTAGTTAGTAATATGTAATAAAGATAATCTTCAAGGAATTCAGTGCACGAATAATAATTCAGCATTTCCCCCAACATTTCCAACCACAAATGCAATATTCTTAGGTAAATGTAACTAAAATATTTTTTTAAAGCAAAATATAATTTTTATGAAAAAATCGTAGGGTTTTTAGTTGCTAACCTGTCGATAATGTACAAACAGTTAGAAAACTTTTTAAAACAGTAAGGATATGAAAACAAGAATCAATTTATTCATCAGGCTTCTGTTCATAGCGCTTTTCATCACAGCGGTGACTCCTGCCTGGACCCAGACCAGTAAAACATTTTATGTGGTAAAGGGCATAGTAAAGGACAAATCTAATCTTAAATCTCTCGGATATGCAAATATCTCGATAAGTGGAACAAACGTTGGAACTGTTGCTAACAGTGATGGCGAATTTTTGATTAAAATAAAGAACGACCTGAATGCAAAGACTATTGAAATTTCACGTATAGGATACATGACAGTCGAGATTCCTGTCAAGGGAGAAAATGCTGAGGGCATTACTGTATATATGATGCCAAAAGCCAGTGTACTTGACGAAATAACGATTATGGCCTTGAATCCGGCTGATCTGGTAAAGGAGGCTATCGGAAAAATCGAGAGAAACTATAGTGACCAGACAAATCTTTTAAACGGATTTTATAGGGAGACAATTAAGAAAAGAAGCACGTATGTAAATGTTGCTGAGGCGGTTGTTGAGATATATAAAACTAAGTATGACCAAAGATTAGATGGTGACCAGGTTCAGGTGTATAAAGGCAGGAAGCTTATATCTCCAAAGGTTGATGATACATTGCTTGTCAAACTTTTAGGAGGGCCGAATCTTTCAATATATATTGACGCGGTCAAGAACCCGGATCTTATGCTCAATAATGAGACTATTGGAGATTACAAATACAAGATGGAGCTACCTGTAATGATAGATGAAAGGCCACATTATGTTATTTCCTTCACCCCACAGGTCATTCTTCCTTATGCCCTGTATTATGGAAAATATTATATAGACAGAGAGACTCTTACATTCTCAAGGATAGAATTCAATCTAAGTATGGATGATAAGAACAAGGCTACTCAGATGATTCTTAAGAAAAAACCATTCAGCCTTAGGTTCAAACCTGAGAAGGTTGCCTTCATGGTTAACTACAAAAGATATGGAGACAGGAGCTATTTGAATTACATAAGAAGTGAAGTACGTTTCAAATGTGACTGGAAGAGAAAATTATTTTCTACTAACTACACCATTGTTTCTGAGACAGTCATAACCAAGCGCTCAAGTGATCTCGTCCTCAAAGCCTCCCGGAAACTTGCATTCAGTGACTTCTATTCACTCTCCGATAAAGCTGAAAACTTTTTTGATGAGAACTACTGGGAAGATTATAATATAATTGAACCGGAGCAATCACTTGAAAATGTTGTAAACAAACTAAAGAAAGAAAAACAAAAATAAACATTTCATTTTTGTATATTTGGATGAAGTATAAAAAGTAATTCAAAATGGTTCAGGACTTGTCGTTACTGATTAAGATAAAAGAGGGGGATATAGGAGCATTCGAGCACGTGTTCAGATCCAACTATTCTCCTCTTCTTTTCTATTCAATAGGGATTACAAAGAGAAGAGATGTGTCGGAGGAGATTGTTCAGGACATATTTTATTACTTATGGAAAGAGCGGGAGAACATTCAAATATTGAGATCGTTGAAAGGCTACCTTTACGCATCAGTCCGCAACCGGTCGCTTCAGTACTGCGAACATGAAATTGTGGATGAAAGATATAGAAAACAAAATAGCATGACTGCTGATTACGGGCTGGAAGCCGATGGACAGGAGATGCTTGAGTACAGGGAACTTGAAGAAATTGTCCGGAAAAGCATGGAAAAGATGCCGGAACGCAGGCTCAGAATTTTCCGAATGCACCGGTTTGAGAATAAAAAATATATTGAAATAGCTGAGGCACTTTCACTTTCGGTAAAGACAATTGAGTCAGAAATAGGGAAAGCCCTCAAGACATTGAGAAAAGAGATAGAATATCATACAAGTATATTATTATGATTTTAGATAAAGAGAAAAACAATATGACAGATCTGGCCTGGAGAAAGCTTCATGAGAGGATTGAGAAAGACGGTCTGCTGGATATTGGACCAGAGGGAAAAAGAGTAGTCCGTTTTTCTAACAGGATTGCAGTCCGTTGGGCTGCAGCGATTGTCCTGATTACTTGCGCAACTCTTTATATAACCCGGACAGATAAAGACTCTGGCATAGATATGCTCTCAATTTACAATGAAGAGCAAACCACTTTGGTAAAGACTCTTGAAGATGGTTCTGTGGTCTATCTCGCTGGTGGATCTGAAATCAAATATCCCGTTAAGTTCAAGAGAAATAAAAGGGTGATATCATTAAAAGGAGATGCCTTCTTTGAAGTTGCAAAAAACAAAAAAGCTCCTTTTGTAATTGAGACAAAACTGATGAACATAGAGGTGCTTGGAACATCATTCAACGTTAAGATCAGTGATCCTTCCTCTACATCACTTTCGGTAAAGACTGGAAAAGTGAAGATAACCTTGAAGGATGGCGGGGCAAGTGGTAATGTAAGTGCAGGAGAGACCGCAATGATAAAAGACAAGTACGTCAATGTAATGCCGACAAAAGATCTGAAACAATTCTCAAATTATACTGATCAGATTCATTTCAAGGATGAGAAACTCATTAATGTGGTAAATGTGATAAACAGAATGTCAGGCAGGGGTGCAACAGGCCTTTCTCTTGAAATTGCTCCGGGGATTGAAGGAAGATTATTGACTGCGACATTTACAGAAAACTCGGCTGAGTCAATTGCAAAGATGATATGCATTGTCCTGAATCTTAAATATGAAATAAAAGGAGATCTCCTTTTGATTTATGAATAGACTGAGGTTGCTGATTTTACTGTTTATCTGTAGTGTACAGATTTGCCCGGTAATCATGCGGGCACAGGAGCAGCCCGGCCTAAGGCCTGAAGATGTAATAATCCATTTCGACAAGAAAAAAGGAAGTGTATACCAGATGATTGGCAGAGTATCGGAACTTTCGGGCTATTATTTTGTATATGACAGTCAGATTGTAGATAACGATAGGGTTGTGAAGATCATTCCTGGAGACTACACGCTAAAGGAGCTCATCAGAAAAATTACTGGAAAGATTAACATAGAGATCAGTTTTCAGGATAAGTACATTCTCCTTTTTCTTCCATCGGACAAGGTAAGACAGGATAAAGAGTTGGTTAACACGGCCCCTGTAGACAGCTTCTTCACAATTGCCGGAACAATACTTGACCGCATCACCGGGGAACCGGTCATCTATGCAACAATAAATGTGGCTGGAACCTCATTGACCACTGTCTCAAACAAGAATGGAAAATTCATGATGAGGCTCCCGGACTCACTCAGGCGTGACACAATAAGATTCTCACATATCGGATATGTCAACAGGCAGATAGAAGCATCTCTGCTTGATGGTAGAAATATTGATTTTTTCCTTGATCAGAAGATAATTCCACTTCAGGAAATAGTGGTGAGGGTTGTCGATCCAATCACCACCATACGTGAAATGATAAGAAGAAGGGACCAGAACAACCAGATTGATCCTGTGTATATGACTACTTTCTTCAGAGAGGGTATTGAGGACAGGAGAGGGATGAATCTTACAGAGGCAGTCCTTAAAATATACAAGACAGGTATATTCAGCAGCATAAACACAGAGCAGGTAAAAGTGCTCAAGATGCGTCACCTGATAAGCCCGGGCAATAATGATTCTTTGGTGACAAGACTTAAATCCAGTATAAACTCTTGCCAGATGTTGGATCTGATAAAGAATCTTCCTGATTTCATGGATATTTTTAATCAGGATTACTATGCCTTTTCGCATACAGATATAACAGTCCTTGACAACAGACGTGTATATGTATTTTCATTTGAACCGAGAGAAGGAATTACGGATCCTCTTTTCCTCGGGAAATTATATGTGGACGCTGAAAATTACGCGTTGCTCAAGGCAACGTTTGAGATCAACCCTGAATATGTTGAAAAATCCGCAAATGTACTTATAATCAGACAGAGCCGGAATATAAAGACCGTGCCATTAAGTGCAAAGTATGATGTTTCCTATTTACTACTGAATGGCAGGTACTATCTTAATCATGTAAGGGCAGACCTCGATTTGAGAATAAAGAAAAAGAGAAAACTATTCAGTTCTAATACACATGTGTGGTTTGAAATGGTTAATTGTCAGATAGATACTGTGAATGTGAAAAGATTTCCGAATTTTGAAAAAATCTCTACAAAAGATTTTCTTTCAGAAGTAGCATACGTATATGATGAGAATTTCTGGGGAAACTTTAATGCAATACTTCCTGAGGAGACTCTCAAGGAGCTCATCAGAAAGTATAATCTTGGCAAGAATTAAGTTGTAGCTTCTACTCTATGCGCTTTTACGACCTTGGCCCTGTCTGCGCCAGAACTCTCCTCCACCTTTTGTCTCACCTTTTCCTTGAGCCCCGTCTTTTGGCCGGTTGCTCGTATATCTCTTTTGACTTTGTGTTCTCTGAGATGCTGGTTTCTGAGCCATCCTCTGAGGAACAGGCCTATCTCCGGATTCCTCTCTCTTGACAGAATCTCTGTTAGATGTGGACTGTTCTTTCAAAACTGTTATTTTCTTGCCAATAAGCTTCTGGATATCCTTAAGTCTGGTGATTTCCTCTTGCGGGTCGCAGAATGATAATGCTATACCGCTGCAACCGGCACGTCCCGTTCTTCCTATCCTGTGAACGTATGTCTCAGGAACTTCAGGAAGGTCGTAGTTTATCACATGAGAAAGATGATCTATGTCAATTCCGCGGGCAGCAATATCTGTTGCAATAAGTACGCGGGTCTTGTGGTTCTTGAAGCTCATGAGTGCACTCTGACGGGCGTTCTGTGACTTGTTGCCATGAATGGCAGCAGTACCGATACCAGCATTTGTAAGAGACTTTGCAATCTTGTCTGCTCCGTGTTTTGTGCGTGAGAAAACAAGTACGGATTCCTTATCCTTGTCCTTGAGAAGATCTATGAGCAGGGAGGTCTTCTCCTTTTTTTCCGCGAAGAAGAGGTACTGATCTATTGAATCCACTGTTGAAGATACCGGCGTTACGGCTACCTTTTCTGGGTTCTTGAGTATCGAATCAGCAAGTGATGCAATCTCAGGCGGCATAGTTGCCGAGAAAAATAGTGTCTGTTTTTTTGCCGGGAGCAGTGGCAGAATCCTTTTGATGTCATGGATGAAACCCATATCAAGCATTCTGTCTGCCTCATCGAGTACAAAGAAGTCGACCTTCTTAAGATTTATATAACCTTGGTTGATAAGATCCAGAAGCCTGCCAGGTGTTGCCACCAGAATATCTATTCCTGCCCTGAGGGCTTCGGTCTGTGGCCTTTGCCCGACACCGCCGAAGATAACTGTATGGCGGAGTGATGTGTATTTTCCATAAGCGGCGAAACTTTCGCCGATTTGTATTGCCAATTCTCTGGTAGGAGTGAGGATAAGAGCCTTGATCTCTTTGTCTCGTCCCTGTTTTACATTTCTGTACAACTTTTGTAATATAGGAATTGAAAACGCGGCTGTCTTTCCTGTGCCTGTCTGTGCGCAGCCTAATATGTCGGAATTATTAAGAATAATCGGGATTGCTTGTTCTTGTATGGGGGTTGGGGCACTATAACCCTCCACGGTCAGAGCCTTCAAAATTGGCTCGATAATGTTCAGTTCTTTAAATGTCATTTATAATTTTTGGATGTTAAGCCGCATAGAAGCATCGGCTTTTATGTATTCGCTGCAAATGTACAACATAAAAACCACAATAAACTATTTATTTGTCAAATAGTTCAAAAATAGCTACTTCATCCAGACCGGTTTCTCTTTGTCCATCAGGTAGTAATCAAAATATTCATCCATTCTTCTGGACCAGTCAACAGCAATCTCTCTCTTCTTAATATTATG
>Ga0172381_10007546_pt1 | contig 10744 bp, 26 predicted proteins | sample Leawel6488metaG_FD_119754 | JGI IMG/M metagenome (GOLD analysis project Ga0172381, IMG submission 119754) | Leachate microbial communities from a municipal landfill in Southern Ontario, Canada - Leachate well 64-88 metaG | ecosystem: Engineered > Solid waste > Landfill > Unclassified | place... | reverse complement strand
GTTGGCAGATCGAACGGCCCAGACTTCTGACCTACCCCCCGTCCCGGCTGCGTTTGCGCGTTATACAACGTTATCATCCTCGCCCTGCTTGCCTCCCCACCTTCGCTGTCGCCCTTTCTTACACTCACCTGGATACTTCCTAAACATGGCTATATTATATCCACATTATAGGACTTTGCAAGCCTTTTATGGATACTTTTTATCCGTCGATTTCCTTGACATAATCCATCATACTCTATAACCTATTGATATTTAAACAGTATTGCTTAGGGCATCGGATTGATGGGCATTACTTGTAAACTTTTCCGACGTTATTGCACAAGTTATTGATAATACATTACTATTTACTTCGCTTTCCCTCTGTGATTCAACAAATACGTTTTATTTATGGCCTTCGTTGCGTCAATCTTTTGTCGATATGTCGATACTCTTTACACTTTTGAACATGATGCTTTCTTTGATTTTATCCAGAAAAAGATTTATCCCATTACATATCAATGACTTACCATTGCTTGCTATATCGCTTGGCATAGCGCTTGCAATCATTATAATTAAAACGAACGAAGGGAGATAGAATATGACGCACAAATTAACCATGTATTACCAGTCCTGTCAGAGCCTTAAGGAGGTATGGGCCGTAAACCGATTTTTCCCGGAAGCTACATCTGATATGCTGGCAGCGGCACGGCGCCGGGCACGGCTGCACCTGGCGACATTACATGATGAGCCGTCCCCCTGCTTTAGGGCTTGGCAGGCAGCTATAGACCGCAAGCGGGATCGTCCCGCTCCCCATCACTATAGCCTTGCTTAGCCTTTCCCCTGCCCTTGAGCTATTGAGGGCAGTGATAACGGCTAAACTTAGGAGGTAGGGAACTGGCAAGACATGAATTTAAGCAAGGCATGGAGAAATATCGGCAATAAGTTGTTCCGGCTGGCAGTGAAGGCAGCTAATATTTAATCATTATATATAAAACGCACGAAATGGTAGCTATCAGCCAGAAATGGTAGCCGTGAGGCACCGGCCTCAAACAATCCCGAGGGATTGCTTACCCGATACGATAATCGGGAATATAAAATCCGGGCCTCCGCACCATAGCCTATGGCAGCGGATTGGAGGGGAAGATGGAAAAGATGCAATTAGGTAGTAATAAAGGGATTGCTGGAGAATATCAATTAACAGGCGTTGACGACATAATGTCGTGGACGCCTTTTTGCGCCCAATGGGAGGGCGTAGCAGGATCAAGCCGGGATGCCGTACACGTTACGGCTATCACGGAAGACTGCAGGGAAATAGCCCTTGCAGAAACCTTCCAGCAGGAGCACGCCTGCTCATACGATCAAAAATATGAGCATGAGGAAAAGACAATCGGCGAACAAATCGCCGGGTTGTCGGTAAAAGCCCTGATATTCCATCGGGACACCTACTGTTCGTATCAAGACGGGCGTGATGAGGATTATACGGAAATCCTCTATCTCACCCCTCCCGACTACACAAAAATCAGGAGACGGATTGAGGACCGGCTTAGGAAAGCCGGGAATGACGAGGTTTTCCGGCTTGCCGTTTTGGCAGGCGTAAAAATTTATTAACCCACGGCACCGCTGGGAAACCGGCACAGCAAAGGGCGCTTGATCCCATTAGGGACAGCGCCTTTTTTTGTTTAACAGAAAGGGGAACGAAATGAGCAAGAAAATTAAAACATGGAGCAACGATATTAAGGTGGGGATCTGGGATAATGAGACATGGACGCTTACCCTCTATAACGACAAGGCTATCTTGCACATGCCTTATGTCAAATGGATAGGCAACTCTGGGAGCCTTGATGAGCATGTGACTCGATTTGACACGGAGTCCGGGGGAAAAATGCTTGAGCGATTTAAAAAGATTGCATCCCAGGAAATTGAAGACGGCGAAGATTATACCGAACGGATAAAAGAACTTGTTTGGGATATTGCTTAGCCTTTCCCCTGCCCTTACTGAGGGCAGCGATAAGGGATAAACTAAAACAGAAGGGGGATAATATCATGATTAGATTTCACTCATTAACACGACCAGAATACTGTTATGAAACAGCGGATGAAGTTAACTATAGAGACGGGAATGTTATTGACAGCCGTTTACACGAATACTGGGCAGGAAATGACGGAATAGTAAAACATGCTCATTCGTACGCCATACCGACAGAAAACTGGATTGACTTTTTTGCTTCGCTTGCAGATTATTTGCATACACACAAAGAGGATATAAAGGAAATAGCAACTTATTTTCCATTGCCTTTATGCCACAAAAAAATCGATTTCTTTTTGACGCTTAAGTATGATGCGGATAAACGGCGTTATTACAATGCAAGTGAACTAAAGGTATCTTCGTCTCCCAGCAAGGCAAACGACCGGCGCTGGGAATTAGTTCCGGAATGGGCGAATGGCTCAAGTGAATCATGCCTTCGATTCCTTGTTACCTACGACAAGGCGCTATATCGCTTCGCCTATTATCTGCAAATCCGTGATAGGGCATATGAATTAAATAATTATTCTGACCCCATGCCGGGCCATGCAATCGGCTATGCCGATGAAGATTGCAATGCTTTTTATAATCTGAAATCAGCCTTTGAAAGCGTATCTTTATTAGTAAATGGATATAGGGAAGAGGATAGAGCAAACCGGATGTTTGAATCATTGCGTTATAATTGGATTGACAGGCAAGGCGTAAAACAAACAGAAGCGGCTTAGCCTTTCCCCTGCTTTGCAGCTTGGAGGGTTGCAAGGCAGTGATAAGGGCTAAACTAAAAATGGAGGGTAAAATGACAGTATATCAAATAGTTTTCGTCCATTACGGTGAAATCAGTTATACCGCAAAAACGCCGCATTGTGAATTAAGTAAATTCGCGGGAAATCTTGAAGAAAAAAAGATGTGTTGTTGGTCCTCTGATGATTGGCAGTTGGTCCCCGTCAATAAATATGAAGTACGGGAAATTACTTTGCCCGACTGGTTATTTCCTGCGGAGTATTGCCGGGATCACGTTGCTTGGAAATATACCTGGGGAATCGGCAAGGAAATCATTGAGCAATCGGAAATGATACAGCGTTTCTTAAAGCCATTAGATGAATGCAGAAAATTAGCAGCTTGGAAACTTATCAAGACCAAAACATTTAAAAGTACTTTCCGGCAAAACTTACGGGATCAATTAGAAAATTGGTTGAATAGTGACGATAGGAAATATGACAGCCCGTTTTCCGGCAAGCAGTGGTCATGCTTATGTGATCAATATACCGCGTTAGAAGCAAAAAGGATCTCGTCTAATTTATACCATAATTAACCGGGCGCTTGCCCGGACTAAATACGAAGTGAAAGGAAAGCCATGAAAAACTACACCTCTGACAATTCGTCATACCCGCTGGACCAGTTACTTGATGCCTACATGGAAGATTCAAACGTGTCTTTCATCCAGCGAAGCGACACAGCGCCTTTGTGCATTTACGATGACGGTCATTGCCGGTCGGCAATCGTTATGCCGACAAGGTGTCATTAACCACATACCAATACCAGGGGGCAGCAATGCCCCCAGAAAGGAAGGGAAAAATGGAACAGTGGCTGAGCGCGAAAAAATGGCAGGTCGGGCAAATCGTAAATTTGACCCAGAGGGGAATTAAAGTCCGTGTCGTAAAGCGGACCACAAGCGTCAATGACGATGATTTCCCTGCTGGGTTTGAGCCGAATGGCCCGGCGTGGTTGTATGAGGGCGAAAAAATTACCGAAGATGGTCATTAACGGATAGCATACCGCCTGCGGGCAGAAAGGATGCCATACCATGAAAAAGGAAAGAACATTCGAGGGAAATACCGACCGATACGCTTTTGATTTCAAACTTTGCACGACCGGAAAAGGATATGCCCAGGTTGATACGTCCCAGGACGCTTGGTATTATGGTACGTGGGCAAATCCCTTTAAATTACAGGTCGTTTCTTATTGCGAAGGCGACATAACGGTATCTAATGCAGAAACTGAACAAGAATTTGCCAATGAAATCAAGGCAATCAAACAATGGAATGATGAATCCGGGCATCGATTTTTAGGGATTGATCCGGGGTTCAACGAAGACCTGAAGAATCAATTTATAAAGCTCGGATTAGGGGAATATTTGCATTAAAACCGCCTTCTGAAAAAGAGAAAGGAGAAAGCGATGAGCGTAATAATGTTGGAAGATGAAATTTATGAAAAAGTGGCAGCAAGTTTGGTGCATTATATTTACTGGAAGAAGGATTTATTCATGCACCCCATTAGTTCATTAATCCAGTCAAAAACACCCGATGAAGCTGAAGAAATAATCAGAAAAGAGGTTTCTGAATGGCGACGACAAAACGCCTTGAGCTATGACCAGAGATATAGCATGGAAGGGGAAGAACTGGGGCCGATGATATTTAAAACAGTTCAGGCAGTATCCTTGATGCAACTTTATAAATGGCTACAGTGTATTGATTACCAAATAGAAACGAATTACAAATCATTATTGCTTGAAAAGGCGACACACGCGGCAGCGGATAAAATCATTTATGACCTGAAAGAATATCAAGATGCAAAGTGGGCCTTTTAACAGCATACCGCCTACGGGCAGAAAGGATTGAAAAATGACAAAGCAAGAATTGAATGCACGGATCACGGAAATGATGAAGGATGTTATACCGTCAATCAGAAAGGAATGTAAACGGCTTGCTACTTCGGGAGCTATCGATTTCGACAATGATGATCCTGAATCATTCGCGGCGGCTAAGAAAATATTGACGGTTGCCCTTGAGAATGTTTCTAAACAATATACGCCGTTTGATAAAGACGCGCGGAAAGACGTTGCAAATTTACGAAACTTTTAAACATGCCCATACCGGGAAGAAAGGATTGAAAAATGAAAGAATTTAACCTTTATTTTAGTGATCTTAATGAAGATGCGCAAAGACGACTTTGTGAGCGCTTTGAAACGACGCCAGATGATGAAAACTGGGGCGCGGATATTGAGCCTTTGGCTATACTCAATCGGGATGATGAATAATAGGCCCATACCGGGCAGAAAGGAAAGTTATGGAAGCGAAACGCACAAAAGGAGCTTGGAAAACACATAGAAACATAGGCCGCAAGGGTGAAATTGGAATCATTGCAGACAAAGCCCCTTGCATTATTGCTATTATGGGCAATCAGAAGCAATGGCCGATTGAAGCAGAGGCAAACGCCGCCTTTATAGTCCGCGCCTGCAACAGCCATGAGGAACTTTTGGGAGCCTGTGAAAAGGTCTTAGACATCATTAACTCCTACAGTCACATACCGGCTCAATTTAAGGCGTGTGAAATTTTGCAGGCCGCGATAGCCAAGGCCAAGGGCGAATAACATACTGGCTGTCCTATCGGCAAGACGGGGAGAAAGAGGCATACCATGAAATACTATACATTCACAATCAACATAGGCGCTGAGGCTGAAACCGTCGATGAAGCATGGGAACGGGCCTTAGAGGGTTTCGTACAAGACCCAGGGACACCGGAACAATTCACGGAAGAAGAGATTGAGGAGGATTGAATCATGAAATGGGAAGACATACCAACAGATTACCCGGAGAATGTCGATGATTTACCGATGACAGAATTAGGCTGCATTTGTGCAAAGAATGCGATTATCGGCGCATGGGAAGATGCTGCCGATGATAACGATGATGAAACTGAACAGGCGCATATCGTTGACTTGTTGGCACACCTTCGGCACCTGTGTGACGCGCTGGGATTTAACTTTGATGAATTGGATAACCAGGCATACGGCTATTATCTGAATGAGATCGGAGAGGATAGACATAAAGAACGTGAAGAAAAAGGTTTTTGCATACTGTAACAGAGGGGAGGGATTTTAACATGGACAAGCTAACAAAAGAGGACTGGACAGAAATCTATTACGCCCTTGAAACCAAACTGACAAAGGTTGAACAGGGTGAATACGGCGGGAGCAAGGCAGAGGGCAAAAAGTGGGCCAAACATCTTGGCGAGATCATAGACAAGATCGGGCCGGACGGATGCAATATGGTAAAATAGCCCATACCAGGGGCATACCGGTGGACCGGGGAAAGGGAGGGGAAAATGAAAAAGATCGGATATAATGTATATCACGCACCAGAGGGCGGAGCGGAATCATACCTGGGGTTCGTCAAATCCCTGAAGGCTGCCAAAAAATTGGCCGCACACGGGGGGAGGAACGAACTCCCGGAATATTTGTACGATACCGCACGGGCGGCGGGTCATGTGTATGGGTTGTCCGCACCAGACAAGGAAAACGAAGCATCCGAACCGTCGGCGTGGTTTGGGGGGCGTGGTGGATATTATTGCGCTGTTCCTGTGTTTATAGCGCGGCGCCTTGACGACGATGACGATTAGCCCGCTAACCCCCAAGCAGCGCCAGGCGTATGAGCTACGGCAACAGGGGCATACCCTCAGAGAGATTGCCGAGATTATGCATACCACAAGAGAACCCGTGAGGCAGCTAATTGCACGGGCGGAATGGAAAATCAAGCATACCACACAGCGGGGAAAGGATAAATTATGAGCTACATGAGCGAAATTTACTTGGCGCGGTTGGATGTTAAAACGGTGGCAAATTACCTTCAGGCAAATCCAGGCGTTGACTTTGATGACGCAATCAGTACCCTCGAAGAGGAAAAGTGTCTCAGGATAAGCGACGAATTAAGGAACGCGGGGATCGATCCGGCAAAGCTGGATTGGGGGTGCATATGGGGGGAAATCGAGGATTATGAAAACAACCTCCCCAAACACCGGCGGATTGATGAAGTTACGGCAATCCTGCTGCTTGTCAGCGGTATCGACCTTGAGGCAGCGGAGCACGTCGAGGCGTTCATTGAGAAATTCAGTCAGGAAACAGGCCATACCATGAGTCCGGCGGATGCGATTGATTTTCTGATCGGACAAGGGGAGATTGATTAAGCATACCGGCTCTTTGAAAACCGTTTGAAATTATTTGACATACCAGCCCTATTAAGCTATTATTATCGGTGCGTGAGGTTCCCCGGCGGGGGACGTAAGCGGAAAGCGCCCTTTACACTTTCCGGCCTCATGACACTCACATAGCCTAAAGGGGGCGTCAAAATGAAGTATCGAAACGAGTATTTTCTACAATTTCCACGCACTGTATTTAAAGACCCGCATTTTAACAGTATGTCAATTAATGCAAAGTGGCTATTTGCCTGCCTGCTTGAGCTTGAACATAGGTTCACCGGGGGGAAGAATAAGCAGGATTTTTTCTTCCAGTCGAATAAAGACATTGCAGAATTTATGGGCGTATCGGAGCGAACAGTCCAAAAGGCGAAAGGCGAATTGAAAAAGGCCGAGCTTATAAAGACATGGCAGATGCATTGGAGAGATCCAGAAACGAGGCGATTATCTGAAAAACATGTGTCTGCATACCGGCTTAGTATGTAGGCAGTCGGCAAATCGTGCCGTTTGATGGGTGCATAAAATGCCGTTTGCCCAAACGGAATATCTTGCCGAGTATAAATAAGAATTGATTCTTTATATCTAAGAATTGATTTGTATTTAAAATAACTAAGTAAGTCGTCCGACATGCTGTCGGACCGCGTTTATTAAAAGATTCATTAACCACTTAACACAAGAAAGGAGCCAGAGATGAAAAAGATAATTATGGCAGTTTGTTTATTGATGGCGGGGTGTGCCGGTGTTCAGCTAACCCCGGCAATGCAGAGGATCACATCCCTTAATGATCCGGGAGGCTGCAAATACATTACAAACTGTGTCATCACGACACAGCCACACAATATGCTCCGGTATTTGCAATATAATACAGGGGTCAGGGGTGGTGATTCGTATAAGGTTATTTCGTCACAACCACAATCACTTCTAAGCCGGAATGACGTGGTAATGACGAGCTTTGAGATTTATAAATGCAGGTGAAGGGGGGGTTGCATGGAATTTCTTAAAATGCTTTTGGAGCCCTTGAACGGCCTTTTCAGGTCAATGGCGGGGCGCCCTCCGTGTGACATGGACACCTTGGAGCAAAGGACCGGGGAACGCTGGCAGGATGCATTGACGTTGGAATGCCGGTATTGTCACATACCGGGTAACATTCGCTGCATACTGGTTAAACATAAACAGTTTATAGGCTATTACGGCACGACTCTCTGGCACTGCCAGAAGTGCGGGAAGGCCTGGGAGGAGTAACATTATGAAAAAGGGGACATACCACATGAAGAAAACCACAACAGGACCAAGAATAACAGATCAATCACTTGCGTTTTACCCGACGGTCTTTTCTTCGACGCATACCGGGTTGCAACACGTTTTGGAGGCATACCCGGTGCTTTACAAGAAGACCATGCATGACCTCAAGGGGCAGTTTACCAAGGGTGAGCTTTCATTGATCATTGACGTTTTCAATTCCCCTGACCCGCAGTTCACCGGACAGCGCATTGTCTCGTCCGTGACCGACGGCATTGAGCTTGACCACCTTGACGATAAATGGGATATCGACGGTCAACTGCTTATAGGGAAACTGTCGGCCCTGACGATATTCCAGGCGGCCTGTATGGAGGTTTGGGCCAATGGGTTCTGGTATAGACATGACCCGGAAGAGCCGCTCGATTTAGATGTATGGATGAAACAGCTTTTATAGAATAGGAGATAAATGATGAAAATATTTAAAGAAAAAATTGCACCTGCGAAAAAATATCAAGAACTCGTAAAGAGAAGATGTGATCTCTGTGGGTTAGAATCAACAAGCTCCGATTGGGATGCAGGTTTGTATGAAATGAATGAAACAGAAATATCAATTAAGATTAAGCAGAAAGAGGGCGAGAACTATCCAGAAGGCGGATATGGAACAGAATACGAAATTGACCTATGCCCTGGCTGTTTTAAAAATCGGCTAATTCCGTGGCTGAAAAGCGAAGGCGCCGCTGTTGAAGAAAAGGAATGGGATTGGTAGGCATACCAGGGGTATGAGCCCCGGAGCATACCGGGGCATACCGCCCCCTTTCACTGTTCGGCATATCGACGGTTTCCCGGCCTATTGGGACGCCTAACAGCCTGTCCACTTCATCGTTTGATTTTCTCATCGCCTCCATCAGGGCATGTATTACGGGCAGATCCTTATAAAGAATCTTATAAACTTGATATCCGCTCCAGATGTACATAACAACGAAGCACACCAGGGCGCCGGCTGTGGCGCCGATTAAAAACCATAATACTGAGTTCATTAAACAGCCTCCTTTATTTCAAACGGGATCACATAACTACTGAATTCGACCGATCCATAACGCACTCGTTGCACCACCCTTGCCCTCTCATCGACAACACAATCGATGATCCTCTGTTTCTCCCGGATGTTCGCCTTGAGTGCATCAATCAGCATACCCTGCTCGGTGATCTTGTCTGCCTGGAGATCCGCAATGAGGGCAAGTTCCTTGCGGGATAACTCGTCAAAGTTTGGTTTCATGGTTTTACCCCTCCTATTTCGCCAAATTCGTTTTAACCATACTCTCCATCGCGCCACACCCTGATCGTTCAACCTGGGGGCAATGGCGGCGCTATTTCCATGCTTCTGCAATCTTGTGAGCTAATTTTGCCCGTTGTTTAGAATCGCTCGATAACTCCCATCTATGAAAATATCCCACCATGCAGGTACATCCCTTCCATTCTACCGGACATATTAAACACATACCTTCGCACTCCTCGCAGGCAAAACATAAACCTGCGGGTGTTGTTATGAAATGATCAATCATCGTTTTGAATCCCGGCCAGTCTTCCTTGTCCGTAAAATATCCGCCTGTCCTTACTGGGTGATCACCTAACCAATGCCATAACGCCTTATGATTCTCTTTGTTCGGTGCGATTAGTTTCATATTAAACCTCCTTAAAATGGTACGTCATCGTCCGGTATATCCGGGGGTGCAGAATTTCTTCTCTCTGCCGGCTGACTCGTTTGCTTTGCCGCGCCGTCGTGGAGGCCGGCCTTGATCGCTTTGGCTGCGGCTTCAAGGGTTTTTATTGCCTCTCCGGGATCTCCCAGGCGGATAGCGACCGGAAGATGAGATGTTTTATCTTTCCCGATTTCGATGTCGCCCCAGCGCTCGTAAACTTTGCCGTTCGTCGCTTCCCGTGCGGAGATAAACGAGATAATCCCCTTAAATTCCTTGATCACAAACCCTTCGCCGTATTTTCTGTCTGTTAGTAAAAACATACTAAACCTCCTTGATCTCGGTTTCTAATATTTAACTTCTTCGTTATCCTCATCAGTGCTAAGATATTCAAGCGCCAGTAAATATATTGCCCGTTTTAATTCCTTTTCAATATCTTCCGATGTCCAAAATTTCTTTTCTACAATCACGCACATAAATTGATTCATCAAATCTGTTATTGCTTGTTTCACTGTAACTTTTTTCATAAAATAACCTCCGAAAATTTTTTTGTCTTTTCGTCAAACATCATATGGCACCTACCTTCAACCCCAAATTCCCTGTTCTTTTTTAAGTAAAGTTGCATATCTGATACTCGTTTACCCTTGGTCTTTGCCTTTTCAATAACATCCGATTCTGGTCTAAACAATGCTATCACGTTATCGGCCATATCGGTTATGTGAGATGAACCCTTTACATCTACCTTACCTGGGGCATCGCTGTCTGATTGCGTTTTTCTTGGATGAGCCACTAAGTGAACGTGAACATTAAACTTTTTAGCGAAGTCGCATAACCGT
>Ga0172381_10007545_pt1 | contig 10744 bp, 9 predicted proteins | sample Leawel6488metaG_FD_119754 | JGI IMG/M metagenome (GOLD analysis project Ga0172381, IMG submission 119754) | Leachate microbial communities from a municipal landfill in Southern Ontario, Canada - Leachate well 64-88 metaG | ecosystem: Engineered > Solid waste > Landfill > Unclassified | place... | reverse complement strand
GGCCCTCCACACTTTGGACATTTCTCAACGAACGTGGCCTTCTTGATTGTAGAAGGAAGAGGGTATGCGTTTTTACAATTAGGGTAATTGGAACAACCTATGAATATTCTTTTATCCCTTGTTGGCCTTACAATTAAGTTACCAGTTTTACATAAATTACAAGGCATAACATAATTTTCCATTCTTTCACTTTGATAATATGCAGTTCTTAACTCTTTACCAATGTTATCACTATTCTTTTTGAAATCGTCAATTATTTTCAATATTATTTTCTTGGCATCGTTAACTACATTTTCCTCTTTCTCTTTATTTTCTTGTATCTTTTCAACTTTCTCTTCAAATTCACGTGTTAAATTTTCATCTAAAATATCTTTACAATACTTTGAAAGAGTTTCATGAACGGCCATACCTAATAAACTAACTTCAATACTTTTAGATTTAACATATTCACGTTGGAATAAAATATCAATAATTGTTGCACGTGTTGCCTTAGTACCTAAGTTATACTTTTCAAGTTCCTTAATTAGGGAAGTTGCAGTGTAACGTTTAGGTGGTTGAGTTTTCTTTTCCTCTTTACTTAACTTGTCAACAGTTATTTCTTCTTTTTCTTTTAACTTTGGAAGTGTTTGTTCATCAGCTGAATAATATTTACCATAAAGTTCAATCCAACCAGGAGTTAAAACAACAATACCTTTTCCAATATACTTTTCATTACCTAATTTCAAAACAGCTTTAGTAGACTGTTTAACTGCAGGATCACCGAAACAAGCAAGGAACCTGCGCACAATTAAATCATATAACTTCTTTTCTCTTTCACCTACATTTACTTGTATACCTGTTGGGTGAATTGCAGGGTGTGCCGGGTCTGATTTCTTACCATTGTTAGGTTTATACTTATTATTTTGAATTAAGAAGTTGGCTTCCTTTGAGTATAAGTGATTATTTGATAACTTTTGAATTATAGATTTCAAATCAATTGAGGGGGGATACTGTTGTGAACTTGTACGCGGGTAACTTATCATTGAACTTTCATAAAGAGTTTGCGTTAATGCTAAAACATCTTTAGGTGCAAACCTGTGCACCCTGTACGCTTCAATTTGTAATGATGTTAAATCAAATGGAACTGGTGGTGCCACTTTAAATTCATTAACTTGTAATGATTCAACTTTACCTTTCTTATCAGAATTTTTTAATGCAGTTTCTGCTTCTTTTTCATCCCAAAACTTTTCCTTCTCATGTACAAATTGTACTTTTTTATATTCTGCAAAAAGTTGCCAATAAGGTTTTGAAACGAACTTTTGAATTTCCTTTTCCCTTTTAACTAAAATGTCAAGAGAAGGTCCTTGCACACGTCCAATACTTAAATTTTTTCTTAAACCTGCATTACGTGCACATTGACTTAACGCTCTGCTTATGTTTATACCCCAAAACCAATCTAACATGTGCCTCGTTTCACCTGCTATGGCATTACTATAATCAAGTTCAGTCATGTTTTCATATGCTGAAACAATATCTGATTTAGTTAATGCAGAAAATTTCATTCTCATACCCGTATCCGAACCTGCGGCAAAACGTATAGCATTGTAACCTATAAGAGAACCTTCAACATCATAATCGCACGCTGAAACAAACATATCACAATCATCTGATAGTTTAGAAATTAAATCAATGTAATCTTTAGTGTACGCTGCTTGTTTGTTTGATTGGTATGCGGGAACCCATTCAATGTCAAAAACAGGAATTGCATAACCTTTACTTTTTTGTTCAAGTGAATATATGTGCCCTACTGCACTTACCACAATTAATTTATCATTTCCGTAAGTTGTTTCATAATAAGAAATTCCTTTTATATTTTTTCTTTTAACGTTATCCCCTAAAAAAGTTGCTATTTTTTCAGCCACTTTTGGTTTCTCTGCAATAATCATTATGGATTTGTTCACAAAGTTATTGAAAAGGGGAATTATTTAAATTTTCATGTTTTAAGAGAAAAATATGTTTCCAGGAAATCCAAGACAAATGCAACAAATGCTTAAACAGATGGGAATCAAATCCCGTGAGATTGATGCTAATAAAGTTATTATAGAAGGTAAAGATGGTACTAATATTATAATAGAACAACCTTCAATAACTGAAATGGACATGAAAGGTGAAAAGAATTTTACAATAGCAGGTAAAGTTAGAGAAGAAACGGCAATAAATGAAGAAGATGTTAGTTTAATTATGGAAGCAACAAATGTTAAAAGAGAAGAGGCAATTAAAGCACTTAAAGAAGAAGGAGATGTCGCAAGTGCCATAGTAAAATTACAAAATTAATAGAACTTTTTTATTTTATCTTTTATTAGAATGAAAAGTACATATCCTAATATGAGAAGTATTGATGAAAATATAATTGCAAATTCAAAATTTTCACTTAAAAGAGTTAATGCATCTTGCCCGAAATGTAATATAAGAATAGCTTCTGCGAAAAAACGCATGCCTCTTGAAATGAGTGCAATTAAAAATAATTTTTTAATATCAAAATTCATAGCTCCTGAAAGAATAGTAAATACCTTGTAAGGTATGGGACTGAATCCTGCAATGAAAACACCAAATGAACCATGTTTAGTAAATATATTTTTTGCCTTAATTATTTGTTCCTTTCTAAAAAGTTTTGAAAGAATTTTATCACCTAAAAATTTACCTAAATAAAATCCTAAAATTGAACCTAAAGCAGAACCTAAAGTTGTAATGAAAGCAAAATATAATGAATTTTCAGGTGAAGAAAGAGCAAGAAGGATTAAAATTATATCTGGAGGTAAAGGGAAAAAAACTGATTCAATGAATGCAACAATGAATAAACCTAAAGCACCCAAGTTCAACCAGAAATCAATATCAAACACTATTGTTCAACCTCTTCATTTTCATAAATTGTATGCTCTGAAAATTCACTACAATAGTTAGTGTGCATCATCTCCTTTACTTTTTTCATTTCTTTAGTTTGTCCTAAAACCCAACTCAATTTAACGTAAGCAGTTTCAGGAGTCCAATCACATAAATGACCAATCACACCAATTTCATTTAACATTCTACCAGAAGTGTAAACATTTAAATTTAAACGTCCGTGTATTGTTTGGGGGGCCATTACAACAGGTATTTCCGAATTTATTAAATCCTTAATTTCATTGAATATTGAAAGGGATTTTTCATTATTGTAAGGGTTAGTTGGAACGTGTCCTAAACCAGTACCCATTAAAACCACACCATCATAATCACTTAACTTTGAAATGAAAGAAGGTTTAATCCCAGGATGAATATAAACCATTGCAACATTTTCATTGAATTTGTCAATTAATTTCATTTCATTTTCATTTTTTTTCGGAGTTGAAACGTATTCAAGAGATTTTGATTTGTAATCTATGTAAGCAACAGGTTGTGTGTTAATAGATTTAAATGCATCACGTTTTGATGTGTGCATCTTACGTGCATTAACACCATTTATAATAACACCTTGCCCATCATTTGAATGCCTGTGCATACAAACATAAATCCCAGGTAAACCTGATTGAGCATAAAAAACTGAATTGAGTAAATTTTCCTTATTATCTGATGATCCCCTATCACTACTTCTCTGTGAACCAGTAAATACAACGGGTTTAATCGGATTTTGAATCATGAAAGAGAGAGCACTTGAAGAATAACTCATAGTATCCGTACCATGCGTTGCAACTACACTTTTATTATTTTTTAATTCGTTGTAAATCTCTTTACCCATTTCTTTCCAATGTGAGATATTTATATCTTCAGAAAGAAGTGAAAAAACATTTTTGAAATTAACTTTACCGAAATTGTTTATCTCAGGAAATTGTTCAACAAATTCCTTATTTGAAATTGAAGGGTACACTGCTCCAGTTTTGTATTCAACTTTAGAGGAAATTGTTCCACCGAAAGTTAAAATTGAAATGTCATTATCCTCATTAAAAAAATTATCGGAAGATTCATTATTTTTAAAAGAATAACCTTCACCTATAAATTTAATTGAATCATTAATTTCTAAACCTACATTATAACCATTATTTAACTTTACAATTAAAATGTCTGATTCTTTCTCGGAATTATCAAGAAGAATACCTTTGTATTCTTTACTTTCAATTACTATTGAAATTTCATTTCCTATTTTTACTTTTTGTTTTTCCAACTTTTCTTTTACTTTTTTTGAGTATGACATTTTTTACACCTTTTTTATTTACTTTTACTTTTTTCTTAATTTGTTTTTTTGTTTTTGATGGAGACATTTCTTCAGATAAAACTTCAGGTAATTCTTTTTTAGAATCATCAAACCCTTTCAAAAAATTGTAAACTAGTTCACCTAAATCTTCAGTCCAATAACCTCCTTCAAGAACAGCAAAAATGGGTGAATTAATTTCCCTTGCCTTTGTGTTTAATATTTTACCTAATGTTTTGAAAGTTTTGGGTGAACGTATACTTGAAGTTGTTCCGTAAAATATGTCCTTAAAATAAATATTAAATCCTGCTGAAACACAAATCATATCAGGTTTAATATCATCAATGTAAGGTAATACTTTTGAACGTACATTTTCCAAAAATTCATTATCATCAATCCATAACCTGTTTTCAATTAATTTTAAATGCTCAGTACTTTCATTTTCTTTACCTACGTAAGGAAAAACAGTTTCAGCAAATTGATGAATAGAAACTATGTAAACGTTAGGATTATCTTTGAAAATATCATTTGTACCTTTACAAAAATGTGCATCAAAATCAAAAATTAAAATTTTAAGTTTAGGATTTTTCTCAAGTAAATTCAATACAGCAACAGCCATATTATTTACATATGAATTATTTTCAAAAAAGTCACGGCCAGCAAAATTACCTTTTGGCCTTGTAAGAGCAAATGAGAATTTTTTATTTTTAAATGAATATTCACAAGCATCAATTGCACTTCCTGCTGAAAGTTTTAAAACAGTGAAAGTTCCTTTAGTAATTGGATCTTCAGGAAAATATTTCTTTATCCTTTCAGGGTTTTTTAATTCATTTAGATATTGCTCATTATGTGCAAGTAATAATTGATTTTCAGATGCAGAATTTGGTTGAATTAATTTAAACTTTAAATCAGAATTATTTAGATATTTTAAAATTACATCTAACCTCACACCTAAATCAGGTTCAGCTCCTTTAAATCCAATAATTTGTTTTTTTGAAAAATATATATTAATCATATTTTATCATCTCATATTTAATTACCAAACAACTTTGAAATCCTTCCGATTATGTTATTTATTATGGAAGTTACTGTATTTATGAAAGAATCAATAGGAGATAAAACAACTTCTTTTTCCTCTTCAATTATCTCTTCTTCTTCAACTATTTCATCTTCAGTTTCATTTAAATCTTCATTTTCAGTTTCATTTAATTTATCCTCTTCTTCAACTTCAACGATTTTTTCACAACCGTTCAAGGCACAATCTGAAACCATATCTTTAATATTCTCATCAAATTCTATCATTCTTCCTTTATAATAAGTTAACTCGTTTGAGACAATACGAATTCCTTTAACCCTTTCAATTTCATTTTTAATGGAGGTTAAATTAGAATCATACTTTGTGTCTTTAAGAACAGGTAATCCCTTCTCATACGTTTCCAATGCTTTATTAGCTTCATAATCAACTTCTTTTCTTTTAACAACTAAAGTGTTGATATCAATTTTAAGTTTAGATAATGTAGAATAATATGAATTTCCCTTTTCAATTGCAATCTTATAATTGCCTTGATTTTTTGATGCAAGCATGTCATCAACATAAACGGAAGCAGTAGCTATTTTAATTTCAATAGGTTCATCATAAACCTTTGAATTTTTATAAAGGGTTTCACATTCATTAAACAAATCTAAAACTTTAACATGGATCTCAGTATATAAAGCAGGTCTATTTTTTATGAAATTAACTCTTTCAGTTGTTGCATCATAAATTGAATTTGCCTTTTGTCTAATGGAACTCTCACTTGATAAAGAACTTTCAATATCTAAAATAATACTCTTTGCAGAATCCAATGAAACATAAGAAATATCCATATCTTTACAAAAACCATAAACGGAATATAAACCATTTTCTTCTACTTCTTCCATATCATCTTCAAGAGAATTAATTGATTTTCTTAAATTAGAATAATCAGTTATAGTTTTAGCATTTTCTAAATCAATTAAAACTTCGTTAAGGGATTCATCAACTTCATCCTTAGCAGTGTTCCAATCTAATATTGTGTAAATGAAAGGTTCACTTTTAATCATAGAACATATAGGTACAGCATAACATGCTTTCAAACAACTATCCCTATCATAACAAGGCATTTTATCTACACCTGTATATTGTTCACATGTTTTCCTATTAGGATATTGTGATTCATTAAATTGTAATAAGAAATCGTTTACCTGTTCTCTTCTATATTGAATCATAGATTCCTCTTCAAACCTTGTTACAAAAACATTAGTAATCTCAGTTTTATCTTGAATTAGTTTTGGAGTAGAATCAATTAACAATTCATCTTGACCTGCAATATTAACAATCCAATATTTATTTCCACCTGCACTTATTTCAGTTAAAATATAAGTTTCGGCAGGTTCAATATATTGAACTGCAACCTGTGCAACGGTCTGCGAGAATAAAACAAAACAGAACAAAGAAAGTATAAAGAGAACTTTTTTCATAATATAATATGAACGTATAATAATTTAAATTCTAAATCCTCAGTTCAACCTCATCCACATAATTTGAAAGTACTTCTTTGAACAAATCTATTTGTTCATGTGTATATGGTTCGGGGTTAAAGTTTTTATCTAAAGTATTACCTTGCCTGAATTGTTGTAAATAAAACCTTTTTGCACCTTTTACCAATTTCCCTACTTCATTTAAATCTTCCAAATTAATTATACCTGGAGCTAAAGTGGCACGAAATTCATAATCTTTTGCTTTTTCCATAATTAATTGAATGCTTTCCTTTATGTTTTCAATTTCAGTATACCCTACCAATTTATACTTATCAAGAGAAGTTTTAACATCCATCGCAATGTAATCTAAATCATTTATACATTCCCTCAACATTGAAGGGGAGGAACCATTTGAATCCAATTTAACTTTAAATCCCATCTCTTTTACATTTCTTATAAATTCAGGCAAATCTTTATGTAAAGTAGGTTCACCACCAGTAATAGTAACTGAGTTTATCAACCCTTTTTTTGCTCTGATTAATTCAAATGCTTTTTCATTTCCAAAAATGTTTTGAGCATTAAAAATTAAATCAGGGTTATGACAAAACGGACACCTAAAATTACACCCGACAGTGAAAAAAATCATAGTAACATTGTCAGGGTAATCTATAAGTGAAACGTTTTGCACACCTCCAAAAACCACCATAATATCACACCTTAATTATTTGTTGGTTCTGTTATGGTAATGGTTTGATGTTCAATACCTAAATCTTTTTTGAAAACGGGATCAAAAGTTTTACGTATTTCAAATTCACTCTTCTTACCATCATTCCACTGCTCAATTGGTCTTAAATAACCTACAATTCTGGAGTACACTTCACACTTTTCACCACAAGAAGGACATTTTGAATGTTCTCCTCTTAAGTAACCATGCGATTTACAAACACTGAAAGTTGGACTTAAAGTGAAATAAGGTAACTTGTAATTATTGGCTATAGTTCTCACAAGCATAGCCGTTGATTTCACAGAAGGTGCCTTTTCACCGAGGAAAATATGGAAAACAGTTCCACCAGTGTAAAGCGTTTGTAATGAATCCTGGTTGTCCAATGCTGCAAATATATCATCAGTATAATTAACTGGTAATTGTGATGAATTTGTATAAAATGGTTTTGCTCCATTACGTAATTCATTTTCATTTGCAACAATTATATTAGGGTACATCTTCTTATCTAAACGTGCTAATCTGTAAGTTGTACCTTCTGCCGGTGTAGCTTCTAAATTGTAAATGTTATTTGTTTGGTCTTGATATAACATTAACCTTTCACGCATGAATTTCATTACATTAATTGCAAATTCTTTACCTTTAGGTGTTGTTATATTTTCACCTGGGCCTAACAAATTAATTATGGCTTCATTCATACCTATTATACCAATTGTTGCGAAATGATTTCTCCAATAACTACCCACTGATTCCTTAACAGATTTTAAATAAAATTTAGAGTAAGGATACAAATTGAAATCAGTAAACCTTTCAATTATTTTTCTTTTACTCTCTAAACTATCTCTTGCTAAATCCATAAGATAAGTTAACCTATCAAAAAATTGTTCTTCATTAGAAGAAAGGTAACCTATACGTGGTAAATTAATTGTAACAACGCCAATTGAACCTGTTAATGGATTGGCACCAAATAATCCACCACCTCTCTTGTTAAGTTCCCTGTTGTCAATCCTTAAACGACAACACATACTTCTAACATCTTCAGGGTTCATGTCACTGTTAATGAAATTAGAGAAGTAAGGAATACCGTATTTGGCAGCCATCTCAAATACTTTTTCAGAAACAGGTGATTCCCAATCAAAATCTTGAGTAATATTATATGTTGGAATTGGGAAAGTAAACACCCTACCACTTGCATCACCTTCAGTTAAAAGTTCTGCGAAAATTTTGTTGAACATATCCATTTCCTTTTGGAATTCACCATAAGTTTCATTCATTAATTTCCCACCGCGAATTACAGGTTCATCTTTCATAAATTTAGGGATTTTCAAATCTAAAGTTACATTAGTGAAAGGTGTTTGGAAACCTACACGTGTTGGAACATTCATGTTAAACAAAAATTCTTGTAATGCTTGCCTAACTTCACTTTCACTTAAGTTATCATACCTTATTAACGGAGCTAAATACGTGTCAAAGCTACTGAATGCTTGTGCACCGGCAGCTTCACCTTGTAAAGTGTAAAAGAAGTTTACAATTTGTCCTAACGCTGCACGTAAATGTTTTGGTGGTTTACTTTCAATTTTACCACTTACTCCACGGAAACCCACCATAAGTAAATCTCTTAAATCCCAACCTACACAGTATGCGCTAAGAGAATTTAAATCATGTAAATGAAAATCTCCTTTTTCATGTAAATCTGCAATTTCTTTTGGATAAATCCTGTTCAACCAATATTTCTTAATGACAGTTGAAGCAATGTGATTGTTAAGACCTTGTAAGGAATAGGCCATGTTAGAATTTTCTTTTACTCTCCAATCTTCTAAATTCAGATATTTATCAATAAGTTCACTTGAACCCATGAGAGTTGCAATCTCACGCATTTCATTATGTTGTTTTCTGTATAAAATGAAGGCCTTAGCTGTTCTTGCATGACCTTCTTCAATTAAAATTCTTTCAACTGCATCTTGAATTTCTTCAACTGTTGGAACTCCTTCTTCACCGAACCTTTGCACTAAATCTTCAATAACTAAAGCGGCCAAAGTTTCTGCTCTTTCCCGATTAGTACCACCAACAGCTTGTGCTGCTTTCCAAATTACCCCAACTATATGCTCCTTGTTGAAATCAACAAGCCTACCATCTCTTTTCCTTACTAATTTCATAAACTCATCTCCTTATCATGTCTAAAAAATCTTTTGGATCCTCAAAAGAAAAATATACAGATGCAAAACGTATATATGCCACCTTATCTATCTTCTTAAGTTTCTCCATGACCATCAATCCTATACGTGAACTATCCACCACTTCATTACCTTCTTGCATTAAAGAAATACGAATTTCTTCTGCCATTTCTTTTATTTTTTCAAAACAAATTGGTCTTTTTTCACATGCAGTTTGTAATCCTTTAACAATTTTTTCAGAATCAAATCGTTGTAAACTCCCATTCTTCTTCTTAACCATCATTTCAAGAGTTTCAATGTATTCATAAGTAGTAAATCTCTTGCCACAACCAGCACATTCCTTTCTTCTTCTTGTGCGATTGTCTTGAGATTCACGAGTTTCAAGAACACTTAATTCCTCTGAATTACAAAATGGACATTTCATTAAAAACACTCCTAGTAGTGTATATTACACACCCTTACACTAAGTTTAGTGTAAAAGTATTTAAACCTATCTTTTAAACAAGATGGTTTTTTAAATATATTCACACGCCGTAATCGTTAAGAATTGCAAAAATAATACTATGAACAGTTTCAAGATCTTGTTGGCCGTCTATACTTACAACCACATCTGCAAAGAAACATTCTTCATAAATCTTTATGTAATTTTTCCTTACCTTTTTAAGAAATTCTTCCTTTTCAAAAAGTTCTTTCTCCCCTTCAATTCGAGAAATGCAAACAGAAGGATCAACATCTAAAACGAATAATATATCAGGTTCAATTAATTCAAACTCTTCAATCATCGCTTTACCTTTCTCGTAAATTATACCTTGAGCAGTTTGATATGCCAAAGTTGAATGTGCATACCTATCAAGAATTATATGATTTGTTTCGCTACCTTTATACTTTTCTAACTTACTTTTATCCTTAATCATGTCCATTAAAAACATTGGAAGAAGTTCATAACCACTCATATCAACATTGATTTTTTTCTTTAATATTTTTTCAAATAAGTAACCATAAATTCCTGTTCTATCGGGATAATTTTGAACGGAACATTTAAGTTTATCTTTTAACATTTTAATTTGTGTTCCTTTACCACTACCATCTAATCCTTCAAAAACAATAATCATTATCAAATATTAATTGAAAAACAAATATAAACGTAAT
>Ga0172381_10007544_pt1 | contig 10748 bp, 6 predicted proteins | sample Leawel6488metaG_FD_119754 | JGI IMG/M metagenome (GOLD analysis project Ga0172381, IMG submission 119754) | Leachate microbial communities from a municipal landfill in Southern Ontario, Canada - Leachate well 64-88 metaG | ecosystem: Engineered > Solid waste > Landfill > Unclassified | place... | reverse complement strand
GGTAATACTAATGAAGAGGAAACTACAACTGATGACGGCGGTTCTGAACCAGAAGTGCCCCTAACGGCTTCAGCTAGCCCAGATCCCCAATTATTTACCGATTCTCTAACGGTTAGTCTGAGCGCTAGTGACTCTGGTGCTTCTATTTTTTATACGATTGATGGTTCAACTCCTACCGCCTCATCAACTCTCTATGAAAGTTCAGTTGTTATTACTCAAACAACAACTTTCAAGTTCTTTGCTTTTAAGGAGGGCGAAGAACAAAGTGAAATATACACTGTAATCTATGCTAAAGAAGATACTGATCCGGGTTCGCCCATTGCTTTGATTGAAGTTAATGGTCCTAGTTGGTTGGAAACTGCGGCTCCTTACGAAGATGCTCTAACTAATTATTATGCCCCTCACGCTGTCTTTTTTGAAGGTTGGGGGTCTGGTCCTGACCGAGATTATATTGAATCTTATGTTTGGGATTTTGGTGATGATAGCTCAACTTTTTCCGGTTTTAATGCTGCCCATGTTTATGAAACACCAGGCACCTATAATGTTACTTTGACTGTTACTGATAGAAGCGGACGGACTGATACTGATTCTGTTCAAATTACGGTTCAAGCACGAGATGGAAATACTTATTATGTGGATTCCGCTATTGGCGATGATTCTTACACTGGTCTTTGTCAGACGGTTGGTGAAGAAAATTGCGGTCCCTGGAAAACAGCAACTCAAGCGTTCTCTTATGCATCAACGACTACTCTATATGGTCCTGGTGACCAGATACTATTTAAACGGGGGCAAACTTTTGAAGTTATGACTAATTCTTCGGATGCATATGGCGCGTATAGAATTTCTTCAGGTTTGTATGGAATTATGTTTGGAGCTTATGGCGAGGGTGATAAACCGTTAATTCAGGCCATAGGAGATGGCGGCGGGACTTTGATTGTTAACGCTTTTGCCAAACGTCGCTTCTTTTCATTTGTTGATTTGAAATTTGACCTTACTCCAGTTGCTGGCAATCCAACACTTTTCTTTTCGGCTTCAGGCGGTGGAACTAATTATTTGTGGTTGCGAGTTGATCTTGAAGATTTTGAACAAGGTTGGGTGTTGAACTCTTCTTTGACAGATCCTATGTCAAACACTTTTATTGTTGATTCTAGCACTTATAATTCTGAAGTAGTTCACCTTCATTGTATCGCAACACGTTTGGCGTTGTTAAATAATACTTTTGATTATTCTGGTAACCACTTGGCTTACGCTGAAGTGATAAAAACTGGAGTGATTGACAATAATATTTTTAGCCGACCAGCTTATGGTCGAACCGCGCTTCGGATAAGTGGTAATACTCTTAGTCATAAGGCTTCAAATATTTGGGTTTCTGATAATGTATTTCAAGGATGGATTGATCCCAGAACCGGAGGGGTAGAATATGCCGATGGTTCTCAATATAATTACAGTTTGGTTGAATTTGCCCCCAATACTGGGGACGAGAGATTCGGCGAATGGCTTGTATTTAAAGACAATATTATTTCTAGCGCTCAGATTTTTATGAGGCTTGGTGGGTGGGAACATCTCTCAATCAAAAACAATTATTTTACAACTCCTGACCCGACACAGGCAAAAAAGTTTCAAATAGGTCATAGTTGGGAATTGCGTCCACTTTCTGATATAAACATTGTCAATAATTTTTTTGAATTTACTGATAAGGTCTTGTTGGGACACTTTGCGCCGATGATCTATCTTAGGGCCTATACCGGTCCTGAATATGAAGGGAAGACAACTTATGAAGATATTACATTTGCTCGCAACGTTTTTCGCACAAGCGACAATGTCTTTCGTTTTATCCAAGTCCCTGATGATTCTGCTCATTATGATATTTTGGAAAGCGATAATAACTTTGTTCTTTGGGAAAATGATGAAGATACAATATTTATCCAGGGGATAGACGTCCCAACCAATTTGACTTTGGCTGAATGGCGCGCTTTGACTGGTAATGATTTGTCTACCCAAATACACGAAAATTATAACTTGCCGGTTCCTGGTTGGACAACAGTCGCTTCGGCTACTTCAGGGGATACTATTAATGTTAGATATCAAGATGCCAAATCAATGGCTTTAGAAACTGCTACGGCTCAGGGGGGTAGCACCAGCACAATACAATTGGCTTCTAGTGCTTCATCTGTTGATGATTTTTATAAAGGGAAATTGTTGAAAATTACAAGTGGGGCTGGAGCAGAACACTCAGGTTCAGTCCAAGGGGGCACTACCAATACAATCATTTTATCTTCAGAAGCTTCATCTGTTGATGATTTTTATAAGGATCGCCTTATTAGAATGAGTGTGGGTACCCAGGTAAGAAGAATAATAAGTTATGTTGGGACAACTAAAACTGCTACTGTGGCTTCTGACTGGGATGTGCCGCAAAGCGCTTGGACTTATCGTATTCCCGCCGAAACACGTGCTATAACCAGTTATGACGGAAGCACTAAAACAGCTAGTGTCAGTTGGGATTGGGCAACTCAACCAGATAATACTTCAGTTTATGAAATTATCGGTCAGACCACTATAGACTATGTAGTTCTTTGGGTAAAATATGAAGATGGTGAATGGCAGAATACTGGTCTTCAAGAATCAGGGGTATCGGGTTCTTTCTCTTATACTCCCGATCAAGGTTCGGGCACTTATTACTTTGCGACTCAAGCTGTTGATAGTGAAGGAAACACTTCTTTGCCACCAACAGGATTTGGCTCGGCTCAAACTGTCTATATTGCTCCAACCTCTTAAATTCTTCCCAATGATGAAGTCTCTTAATTTATAAATTAAGATGTTCTCAATCAGTAGTTTTCAAAAAGGCTTTGTTTAGTTGCTTGTCTCAGGCAAAATAAGAGTGTTTTGTTGATGTGAATCTGCGTCCTATCAATTAAATTACTCAAAATGTAGTTCTTGTTTTCTCTCGCTTAATCGCTTGGTAAATACAGGGTAGGAGCTCAAGTTGGGGTCATCCTCAATAATTTCTTCAGCTTCTTTACGAGCAGCGGCGACCATTTTTAAATTACGCAAAGCTTCCATTCCTAGGTCAGAGATACCCCACTGCTTTTCTCCCGTCATAGTCCCGGTCCCACGTAAGGCGAGGTCTTTTTCTGCCAACTCAAAACCACTTTTGATTTCAGCGAGAGCTTTTAGTCGTTCCATTGATTTGGTATTTTTGGTGTCACTGAAGATATAACAATAGGCTTGATGACTGGAACGCAAAACTCGCCCGCGTAATTGGTGGAGTTGGGCCAAACCAAAACGTTCAGCACCTTCAATAACGATGATAGTAGCGTTCGGCACATTAACGCCAACTTCTACAACTGAAGTGGAAACCAAGATATTAAGTTCACCATTGACAAAATCTTGCATCGCCTTTTCTTTATCTTTTGGTTTTAATTTGCTGTGCATTAAGCCGATTGAAAATTCTGGGAAAATTTTTTCTTGTAATTTTTTAGTTTCGGCGCGTACTGATTTAGTTTGTGATACTAAAAATTTTTGATAAGAATCTAACTCACTCGTCTGACTGTTATCTTCGGACGGCGGGTCTATTCGTGGACAGATAACATAAGCTTGTTTTCCGGCTGATAATTCTTGTCTAAGATGTTCGTAAGCTTCTTTGCGTTTATCAGGAGGAATAATTTTAGTGATAATCGGCTTCCGGCCGGCAGGAAGTTCGTCTAGTAAAGTTAAGTCTAGGTCTCCGTAAACTGTCAGAGCCAAGGTTCGGGGGATAGGGGTGGCAGTCATTGATAATAAATGCGGAACAGACACGGGGGATCTCTGTATGAGTGCTTGACGTTGATAGACTCCAAATCGATGTTGTTCATCAATAATAGCAAAAGCTAAATTTTTGAACTTAACATTTTTTTGAATTAACGCGTGAGTGCCGACTAAAATTGGTATCTCGCCATTGGCGACCCATTTTAATAATTGAGTTCTGGAAATATGAGCACTTTCGGTAGGATTGATTTTAGAAGGAAATTTACGACATTCTTTGCCGGTGATGAGGCCAACTTGAATTCCCAAGTGGGCAAAGTATTGGCAAAAAGATTCAAAATGCTGACGTGCCAAAATCTCTGTCGGAGCCATATAAGAAACTTCATAACCAGCCTGGACAATTGCAAAAGTGGCGGCCGCGGCAACTAAGGTTTTGCCCGAACCGACATCACCTTCCAAGAGGCGAATCATTGGTTTGTCAGTGGCAAAGTCGGCTAAAATTTGGTCAATAGCCTCGATTTGCGCTCTGGTGGGCTTAAAAGGAAAATTATTTAGAAATTTTTTTACTTCAGTTTTTTTGGTTTCAAGAAGAAAGCTAGGATTGTTTTGATAAATCTTTTTGTCGCGCAGGCGGGCTAATTGAATAAAAAAAACTTCTTCAAAAGCGAAACGTTTGCGTGCCGCTTCGGCGTCGGTTGGTTTTTTGGGATGATGAATCCAAATTAATGCAGTTTTAAGAGAAGGCAAATTAAATTTTTTTAACAAATCAGTTGGTAAGGGATCAACTAAATTATTGAGAATTCCATTGGCGATTAATTTTTTTTGATGATAATAGAACCAACCAGAAGAAAGTCCGCGGGTCTCAGAATAAACTGGTACCAAAAATTCTTCTAAATTTTGATTGTTTTCGTTGTTATAAAAAAGTGATTCTTTTCCAGCTTGCCAAGCTAGATTGTCACGAATTTCAGGATTGGTTAGGTAGAGTTTTTGTTTGGCTTCTGTTGTCGCGCTCGTTTTTTTTCTGGCTGTTGCTTTTCCGCGAAATTCGGCAAATTGTCCAACAGCTACTTTTTTGGCTAGATATGGTTGGTGAAACCAAATCGCTTTTATCTTGCCAGTTTCGTCTTCTATTATCGCTTCACCCAGGGAAATTTTTTTGTGCCAGGCCTTGCTAGTTTTAGCGGACAAAACTTTGCCAAAAATTATCACATCTTCTCCTGCTTTTAATTCGGCAATATTTTTTCTTTTTCCTGGCATCTCATAACGATTGGGAAAATAATAAAGTAAATCATAAGCTGTTTTTAGATTCAAACGCTCTAAAGCTTTTTGTTGTAGAGAATTTAGACGAAAAATTTTTGATAGGGGGGTATTAATAATCATAGTGTAATTATAACAAAAAGTTGACATAAAACAGTTTGAATAACACTAAAAAATGTGCTTAAATATGGCTGTTAGAGATAATTACATAAACATCAAAATACGGAGAGGTGGCTGAGTGGCCGAAAGCGCCTCACTGCTAACGAGGTAGGGGTTAACGCCCCTCGAGGGTTCGAATCCCTCCCTCTCCGCATTGACAACTTGGTAGATACATGACCTAATTACTTATGTAATTAGTGCGACCCACAAACCTATCAAGTCAAAAATAAAAACACGGTAAATCCGTGTTTTTATTTTGTCCAAAGAATTTCGTATTTGAAATTTATAAATCTTTCTGATTCATGTCTTTTGTCTTCTGGTATAAAGACTACAACCCTCTTGTCTCCTGCAAATTCCTGTGCATGTAGGTTACATAAATGAGCCATTAACGATTCAAATATTGTTAGAAGATTTACAACAACCAAATTCATAAAAACAGAAACCTTTGTCTCAGGCAAAGTATAGCCCTCACATTTAAATGATATTGTTGGGATCTCAACAATGTTTTTAGGTGTTAATTTGTAATTTTTTATAGTTAGAATTATATTCTCATCTTTGTGTTCTACCGCATTACGTATTTTACGAATCATTCCTGTAAAATCTTTAAAGTTTGATATAAATTTAGTAAACTCATTTTGTTCTCCATTTTCAACTTTTATTGTCTCATATAAATTATTGTCCCAACCTTTATTCTTTATATCTGGATAAAATAGTTGCACTAATTCTATTATTGATTTTATTGCATGATCCGTATTCAAAATAAAACTTTTAACTTTTTGTTCTAAATTAGGATAAGTGGGCACGAAACCTTTTCCGTCCATAGAAGAATTAATTTCTTTTTCTTTATTTATGTATTCAATTTTAATAGCATTCAGTGAAATTATCTCTTTTAAAAAAGAAAGTGAAATATTCAATCCTTTATTAATATCTATATCACCCCTTAATGCGTGTTCCTCAAATAGCAGACTTGCTTGTTGAAAAGTCCTGCCAACAAATTCATTGTCAGAACCATAAGGAAGAACATTTTGAACATTATGGTTTATTTTTGGATTAGTTCTTTCTGGATCTATATCATCTGCCATAAGAATTTCCCTTATATTCTTTCTTGTGATGCATACCAACCTGTCATCCACTTTTACCATTGCAGAGGTGCTATCGTCTTTATCTGATCCAATCTCAAGACGACCACCTTGGGATCTGTATGAAAAGATATCGTTATTGTCTGATTTCATAAATTAATTATAGCTCAAAATGAGGTTTAATTCTGTATTTTTGATAAAATAACATCATGAATAAATATAGAGTTTATGCACTAATACACGGACAAACCCTTCCTGTTGGAATAATTCAGGATTGTGAAATTAAAGAGATGTCTTTTGAAGAACAAGCTAAAAGAAAATTTTCTCCTATAAAATATGAATTCTTAAAAGACGACAATTACGAAACTTACATGACATCTGTCCCTTTTGTTGATCCAATGAAGATATGCTCTAAATACGTAATAACTTGTGATGTTGAAGAACGAGACCATGAAGGGGCTTTAGGGGGTGCGACTAAAAAATTTAGCGAGGTTTGCTCCACCTTATTTTTATCGGGTATTAGAGATACTTATTTAAAACATGGTCGACATTCAGGAGAAACATACATTTATCAAATTAATAGAGTCTATTTAATTGATGAAAAAAATAATGAGTGCGATGTTGATCTTGATTTAAAAAGTGGTCATATTTACTTACCAAATAGACCTGAGAGAAATGAATGGTTTAACAAAGATACTAAAGATTTCATGGATAAGGTTTTTAACTTTAAAGATCCTGTTTTTAGAAAAGCCCTAAAATATTTATATAGTTCCTCTTTAGGATACCTTAAATTAAACAGTCAAGAGAAAATAGCTCTTGATCATTTTAAATCAGTTGAACTCATAATAAACTGTCTTAGCACAAAAGACAGTTTTAAAGATAGGGTTGATGAGGCTGGTCCCGAACTAGATTTAACATCAGAAGAAATTGAGAGAGTTAAAAAATATTGGGAAGATAGATCTAATGGTGACATCGCTCATTCTACACACAATGACCCTACATCTTTTTATCCAAACCAATTTCCTGAACCGAAAGGCATGGGATACAATTGGTCATTTTCTGATAATTTAGCAAAAAAGATCCTTTTAAATTATCTTGATTTAAGAAATAGATTTTTTTTAATTGATATTGAAAAACCTTATGAACAAAAAGATGACGGTACGTTAGGAATTGTTAATAATGATTGTAACCATTTATTTTTTCAAACAAATACAGAAACAAAGCAGGAATTATTAAAGGATGTTAAGAAAAAGTTTATTAATGTGTTCAGATTAGATAAAAATGCTTTTAAAATTGAATTTTATAATTCAAAATCTCAAATAAGTATTTTGTTAAATAGAGGAATGGAACTAGATTTAAACAATATTACCTTACACAGAACTAGAATATTTTAATCAATTAGAGTAATCCTTTTATCATTCAGAACCAGTCGACTTCTTAGGTGTCCGAGTAGTTCTCGCTTTTCTAGTGGTGTGCCTTCACGCAACACATACTTAGCATATTCCCGAGTATTCACATCATCCTCGTTGATGCTGTATTTCGGTGTGCCTTTTGTTGCTAGTCGTTGCAGTCGGTTGAACCGCTTGATCTCTTCTTCGAGTTTCATTCGCATACCCAATTCATTGATACTCACTTTATCTATGACCTTGAAGAGTTCTTCGATCAGTTCTTCTTCTCGTATGTATTTGTTTTTGCAATTCCTGTCCTTTGATTTACTGCATGAGTAGTAGACGTATTTCGCTGTCGTCCCATCTTTGAGTTCCTTATATTTCTCTTGTGCCGTTATTCCTGATTCGCACATTCCGCAAGTAAATAATTTAGTAAATGTAAACTCTCTATTTTCACGAACTATTTTATCTCTCTTTAATCTGTCCTGAGCCTTATCAAACAACTCCTTGGTGATCAGCGGTTCGTGCGATCCCTGATACCACTGTCCTGAGTTTCGTGGGTATTCAAAAGGTCCGTAGTAGATTGGCATATTGAATATGCGATAAACCCCCGACAGTGTCAGGGGTTTATTTCCTCTAGTATAGAAGTTCAAATCGAATCGTAACCAGTTGTAGACTTTTCTGCCACTCCATCCTTCAAACGCTACTTTCTCAAACATCTGCTTTATGACATGAGCACGGTCTGGATCGGGTATGATCTGGCACTTCTTGTCCATTCTTTTTTGATTGATGTATCCAAGCGGTGCCATGCCGGGCCAGAGACCTGACTCAACACGTGTACGCAATCCACGTTTTACGTTTATTCCTCGATTGTCGTTCTCGAGCTTCGCCTGACTTCCTAAAATCATCAGGAGGAATTTCTCATTCGGGTTGTTTGAAAATGTCTGACCAAATGTTCGTATCTGCAAAAGTTTTCCTGCATCCATCAAATCCACTATCTTTCCAAGGTCTCCTGCGTTTCTTGAGATACGATCTGGTGCCCATGTAAGTATGGCGTTGAACTTACCTTGTCCGATATCGTGGAGCAGTTCTTTAAACACGGGTCTATTATCGGAGTCTTTGGCTGATTTAGACTCTCTTCGAATATCAACTATTTCAAGTCCTTCTTTTTCAGCTATCTCCAACATTTCTTTCACCTGTGAATCAATTGAAAGAGCTTGTCGCTCATCACTCTCAGTACTTTTTCTGGCATATAGGCAGTACTTGAGTTGTGTCTCAATTATTACTGGTCTCGCTGGTAGCACTAGATTCGGTGTTTCCATGTATATATTAATGACAGAACCATGGGTGGTGCATAGTCTATGCAGACAAACCGATTCGTCGCATACTCGTGGACTTATTTCTCCTAAATCGGTACTATGTCAAATGACAATTAAATAATCTCAGCGCCTAACCCTTTCAAATTCTTGAGAGGTATGGTTCGAAAACCCGGTTGAACACTCCCCATTAAGGAGCCAGTTTTGGCCGAGTTAATGAGGGATTTTTTATTTGTCACTCAACCAAAACCACAGCTTGTTCTTTAAATCTTCCGAGAAGTTGTGAGTATTAGCATGCGACAACAGGCCCATGTATGAGTGGAGAGATTGAGTTAGGGTGACATCATCAATCTTTTCCTCCTTATACTCTTCAGCTCGCTGTCTTAGTTTTCGCACTACACGCCGTCGTGTCTTAGCTCTCGGCAACTTATGGTGTGGAAAGACCACATATCCGAGGAAATCTATGCCGTCATGCAGTTTGCGAATATCCACCTTGTGAGGATGTAGCTCAAGGCAAAGTCTTTCACGCAGAAAGATAGTGATTCTGCCAAGTAATTTATCAAACTCATTGTCGGTGTCTGAAAGAATTACGAAATCGTCCGTGTATCGAGCATAGTATTTGATTTTTAGTTCATGCTTTACGAACTGATCAAATTCGTTCATGTACACGTTGGCAAAAAGTTGTGAGGTGAGATTGCCGATAGGTAATCCGCGTTTCTCAAACAATGTGCCTGAAGTAGAGAAGCTTCCAACAATCTCCCTAAGAAGCCATATCGTGTTTTTGTCTCGTATTCGTCTGCCAAGCTGTGCCAAAAGAATCTCATGATCCACACTGTCAAAAAATTTCTTAATATCGCATTTCAATGCAAAGCACGGTCCAGTGTAATTTTTGCTCACTTTCCGTACCATATCCTCAAGGGCATATACACCTTTATGATTTCCTTTTCCGATTCGACACGAGAACGAAGTTGGAATAAATGTCGGCTCGAACAGAAAGTTCAGAATTCGGAATACCGCATGATGAACGATTCTGTCTCTGACCGTTGCTTTATGAATATGCCTGACTTTAGGATCTCGAATGTAGAAACCAAAGTAAGGGCCGTGTCTGTATTTTTTCTCCTGCAAGTCCCGATGCAGTTTAAAAATATTTGGCTCCAGGTCGAACTCAAATTTCGCTACGTCTCGCTTATTGCGTTTACCTTTCTTAAATTTCTCCCACGACAAAAAGAGGTTCTCCGGCGAAATTATTTGCTTATATAAATTCTTATAAATAATCATGAATGAATTTGATATACCGATATTTAAAAAGTCATACGACTTGTATAAGACTTTCCATGAATATCACAGTTTGATTCCCAAGAAAGATCGTTTTACCACCTTTGAACGCTCAGAAAGCGTCTTACTCGATATCATGTCTGGCATTTTCCGAGCAAGCGGACAGTCAAAGCGAGAAAAGATACCGACACTCGAACAAGTGAGTGTAGATCTTAATCTTTTTCGTGTGTTCATACGGCTCATGAAAGACACAAAAGGGCTTGATAACAAGAAGTACACGGTGGTGCAGGGTGAAGTGGATGAGATCGGGCGCATGCTTGGCGGTTGGATTCGCTCACTTAAGAACGATTAATACAAAAAGCACCGCTCAGGTGCTTTTTGCTTTGGGGAGAAACTTCGGAACGAAAGCCGACACCGACCCATAGTTGTCGTTGGGGTTGTCGTACCAGTTCGTGTCGAACTTGACCTTGCCGTCGTTGAAGTTGAAGATCGGGGCGTGATCGAAGCGATCATCGGCATCCGGATAATTGTTT
>Ga0172381_10007543_pt1 | contig 10748 bp, 16 predicted proteins | sample Leawel6488metaG_FD_119754 | JGI IMG/M metagenome (GOLD analysis project Ga0172381, IMG submission 119754) | Leachate microbial communities from a municipal landfill in Southern Ontario, Canada - Leachate well 64-88 metaG | ecosystem: Engineered > Solid waste > Landfill > Unclassified | place... | reverse complement strand
GGAGCGGACATAGCCGCGGCGTCTGCATCTTTGCCATGAAGCGAGCTGCTCATCCTGGAAATAGACAAAATCATAATTGGCATAGAGCCAGTGGACGATCTTGTTGGACTTATCCGTCTTGCGTGCGTTTACCTTCAAATCTATCTGCCTTATCTCTTCCATCATTTATATAATTTATATCCTTGACTTTAATATACATTTTTTATTATACTGTTATCTATGGCGGAATTCATCTCTCCGGACTAAAGTCCGGGAGTTTTCTTCCGCAAATCTCCAATAAGTCAGGAATCAAATTGATGCATCAATTTGACAAAATCATTTATATTTTTAATTTCAATCAATGGAGTATCCTTGTCTATTGCCGCCGATAATTTCTTTTTCCCAAACTCATCGTCCCATTCAAACCAATCATACCAATCCTTTGCAGTTTTCTTAGTTAAATTAAACGCAGCGCATGTGGCATATTCTCCTATTTCTGATGCAAAAACATAAAACGACTCATCTATCAAACTGGAATCTGGGAAAATTTTATTAAGCGAGGCAATTTTCTTTTTATGCCCGGAAATAGCATCTTTAATCAACCTGATTGATTCAATATATATTGTATCTAATGTCGTAGCTAGCTTTTTCTTAGTAAGCAATTTAGCATACTCATATATAGACATCAACGCTACCATATCATCATAGAAATTTATGGTAATCTTTTTTCTACTTTCTATCATCTTACGATATTTGTTCACCTTCATGATATCATCTCCTAGGAAAAGGTTATTGCATTTAATTGCGGAAATAGGTAAAACTCCATCTTTCACGATGGAGTAAGTTCATTATCAAATCATCGACATCTCAGTGGGTATCTGGATGATATCCGTTTTGTATCGGTTCGCCGCTATCTTCGATGTGATCTTCTGCTTTTCGTCATCAGTGAAGGTGTCGCCATATCCGCGGACTAGTTCATCGAACCTCTCATACGTGAACGGAAATCCGAGTTCCTTACTGATCTTCTCCTCATCGGACATTCCGCACATTCCGTCATTCGGTGTTTTTGCGACCAGATGTGCAGGTAATCCAAGATATGCTCCGATTGCCCTGACTTCGGTTACAGTATACATACGGATAGGGGCATAGTCACCCGCACTGTCACCATAGAACGTGCTATATCCAAGACAGTCCTCACTGTAATTGCAGGTGTTCATCACCAATGCATGAGGAATTTTATTTGCAATCCCATAAAGGACACACATCCTTAGCCTAGCGGGGGCGTTGGTTCTGAACGCGTCAGTCATTTCCATCGGGACGGCATCGGACATCGCGGAGTACATCTTCCCGATGTTCACTGTATACGTCTGTTTCATATTAAGGAACTTGACTAATTCCAGAGAATCGGCCATATCTTTCTGCTCACCGTTCGGCATCATCACGCCGGCCACATTATGAGCACCGAGAACATTGCAGCATAGCGAAGCAACCACCGAGCTATCCTTTCCCCCTGATATGCCAACTATTGCCGTGGTCATTCCATGATCCTTGAAATACCGGGATATGCCGTCTTGTATTACAGATGTTTCTTCTTTGACATTAAACATACATCGCCTCCTTATCTTCCGTACGGAAGTCCTAAAACATTGCAAATTATCTTCTTGTGATCGCCATGAAAATCGGACGCTTCCATGCCTCCTATGTCACCCAATTTAACGAATTCACAGGAACTCGCATCGTCTCCCGAATGAACATCAGGCATACCTATGCTCCGAGGTTCTCCGGAAGTTTCCGATGTGCCAAGCATCCTGTTCACCTCATCATATGCAGGAATCGTTGCCGGGCAAAATCTCCATAGGAAAGCATGTGTAGGAGCGTTCACCTTGGGTCCACACCGATAGTCTCTACCGGGCGCATCGAACAGCAATGGCCCGCGTTCAAGCTTGAAATAACGATTATCTCTTACATTCAATCCAGTTTCCTCGTACAGCTCACGCATCGCCCCATCAAGGGCGGTCTCCATAGGATCCTGAAATCCTCCGGGAAGAGCGTATTTTCCATTGTCCTTGCGGCGAACCAGAAGCACGGATCCTCCTGCAACTACGATGGCATCCACTGTACAAAAGCAGGTGGAGTATTTGCATCCCGTTGAAGAATAGTAATCGTCCTGTGCTTTCCGTATACGGCGCATCATAGGTCCAAACCCGCACTCGACCAGCTTTCCAAGCACGGATGGCGGAACAAGTCCACTTACCGGGCATCCATCGGCGGCCCTGTTACGGACATCTGTCCCATGAATGGATACTGTCTCCGGCATCTTGACATACGGATACCCAAGCATTTCAGCGTATTTCTCTATTCCATCCATTCCTACCAGGCATGGCGACGGAACATCATCAGTGTCACCGGACTCGGTCAGATACGCCATCTGCTCAGATATGACGCACTGCATATAATATACCCACTGGTCATAATTGTACGGAGAATCGTTTATGACCGTTGCGTACATATAGTTATCCGAGTGTAGATCTTTCAGAATACCGTTAACGATGTCAAGCCTGAGTCTCCACGGCAGAGGATTAGCAAAGCTGTCCTGCCTGTCAGCGCTTCCCACGAGCACAAGAAGCCCGTCGTCTTTTTTCATCATCGATGCCGTTCTGTTTAGTACGGAAAGGTGCCCGTTGTGAAATGGCTGGAATCTTCCGATGTATACATATAGTTTACGCATTTTGACTCCTATTTGCTAACATTAGCGGTTCTGGTGAGTTCTCCGTAATGAATATCCGGAAGTTCTATTCCCGTAGACTGCTTATATTTCAATCTTGCGATATCACGAGTTGTATCGTCATTAGGAATAAAGATAGCTACCGAAATGGCAATAATAAGTATGCTTACGCATATTCCCAATGACGTATTCACTACTTTTAGACAAGATTCTGACCAGCTACTACATTCATACATGACCCGCATAAACATAAATATTATGCTAAATGCGAACATGAATGCCGCGGCAATTGTCGATATTGTAGTAGCTGCAGCATATATGCTTGCCATATGGTATGCATGCTCCAAGTTAGTTAATGCGGCGAAACCCGGTTGATTCATTTATTTTGCCTCCTTCCTATCGGATGTTCCGTCCGGTAATTCACTTGCGGGTATAGCTATGAATCCAATATATCGAGGGATTGTTAAGATTACTGGTTTAAGCATATCCCGTTCACATATAATGAATTCACCATGTGCTTTTCCGGTTGCCGTAAATGATTTAATGGATTCCCATCCGTCAAATTCTTCAACCATATAGCACAGGCCGAGTCTATTTGCTATCTTAAAAATATCGACAACATTCAATTCCATACTTTTCTCATCACTTGTTAAGACGCCAGTCGATTGTGCGGCGAAGATAGGCAAGATAATCGTCATCTTTACCCATGTATTTTCCCATGTCATCGGACAGTTTACATACAGGAACCCCGTTCGCCTCGGTCACTTTGAGGACCTGGTTCATCGGCTTCTCTCCGCAATCATTGGCAAGATATGTTCCGATTCCGAAAGCTACCTTAATGTCGTTCTTAAAATATGAAGCGAGCGCGTCCGCATTTTCAAAATTAAGGCTGTCGCTGAACAGCAGCGTCTTAGTGAGCGGGTCGATGCCATAACCGCGATATACGGCGAGCATCTTCCTCCCCCATTCGAACGGATCGCCGCTGTCATGGCGCACACCGTCAAACAATTTGGCCTCGGATTTCGTAAAGTCCTTAATGAAGCAATCAGTTGTGATCGCATCCGTAAGATAGATTCCGTTTTCCGTTCCATATTCCTTATGCCAGGCGTCCATCATGAACTTGTTGGAATATGCCGGATTACGCTCAGGATAGCCTTGCCCGATGCTCATTATAGCTTCATGCGCCATGGTCCCCACAGGCTTAATTCCATACTGCTTGGCAAACATGACGTTGGATGTGCCGACGAACGTCGAATATGGCGTGCGCAGATCCCTGGAGAACAGTTGAATCATCTGGCTCTGGGTTTCCCTGGACAGGCGGCGGCGGGTACCGAATTCAGAGAACGCGCCTATACGATATTTTCCTGTATTCAAGTCATCGATCTTGTTTATGGTGTTCTTGATGAGGGCTTCTTCAAGATACGAATAGCTTTCATCATCACTGATTGTCATACGGAACCACACTTCGGATATGATCGCCATCACGGGGGTCTCATAATAGGTAGTAAGGAACTGCGGACCCCGGATATGAAGCGAAAGCTGCTCCGTATCATCATCGAATACGACGTCAAAATGACGATACAGTGGCTTATACAGACTAAGAAAGTCGATATAGTCCTGCTTTATCCAAGGAATGGCTTTCAAATAATCAAGTTCTTCCTTGGTGAACCGAAGGTCACAGTACGCCATAATCTGGTCGTTTATTTCATTGACCATTTCCTTTGTGAATTTTCTCTCACGTTGATCTCGGTTTTTATAGGTCCATTCCACTGTCATGTCGGTCATCTGATGCAAGAACATCTGATCCATTGTGAATTTGTAAAAGTCGTTATCGAGAAGAGAGGTGATAATCCGAGGATATTTCATATCATTCCTTTGAGTTAAGATTATTTTTAGATAGGTTTTAACAATAATTAAAACTTACTTTTTAGCAACAGGCTCATAGAAATCATACCCGAATACATAGATCGGTACCACAATAGTTTCGAAAAATACAACTCCTACAACAAGACTTCCCAGACTGGCTTTATACTGGATAGAATCACTTTTATCCTCCTGATTCATAAAGCCATAGGTCTGATAGGTTTTGCCATCGATAGTTTTGGCATCTGCACAGGACATAAGAATCAGTGCGAGCAATGCCAGAATGATCAGTTTAATTTTATTCATATTTAACTCCTACTTGAAATGTGATCTGTAATATAGATTAATTTTAATCAATCGGCAATAACTATTGCCTATTTAGGGGCATTTTGCCATTTAAAATATGTAATTATCACTGCACTTTAATGAATGGCATACTAGTACCAGTATATGTAGGCAATACGCCATTCCACTTATCTATAGCCTTAAGTCGGACATAAGATTCTCCTCCGTTAGCTTGGATAGCCTCAGTCTGAATCTTAATAGCTTCAGCCTCAGCCTTAGCTATGGTAACCTTCTGTTCCGCCTCAATTTTAATCCTATCAAGATCATTATGCGATTTCAATGCGTTCTGCTCGGCAATCTGTTTAGCTTCGATTGCATCGTCGAATGCTTCAGAGAATGCGAAATTAGTGATAGCTACCCCTTCCAAAATGATATCATATTGAGCCAGCGCATTTTTCAGATTAGTCTCAATATCAGATTTGACATATTCTCTCTTTTTCAATAGATTTTCGGCACTATAATTAGCCACCACCGCTTTAACCGTTTCTTGAATTCTCGGCATGATAATCTTATCTTCGATATCGAGTCCATAATTCGAATAAATCTTTATCAACTTAGTCTGATCAAGATGATAGTTTACCGTTACTTCTGTACTAGCAGTCTGCATATCCATAGTTCCTGCATCAGCATTATTCTTAGTTTTCATAGTACGAATATCTACCTTGGTTATGCTTTGGGCAAATGGAATTTTCAGATGAATTCCATCATTAGATACGCTAGTAGCCTTCCCCCATGTCAGCACAATACCTCGTTCACCAGAATCTATGGTATAGAATGAACAGAAAAGTGTAATTATGGCAAAAATGCCAATAATTCCACCCAAAATTTTTCCAATAATCGTATTATGCATGGTTGTTTCCTTATTCATGGTGTTTCCTTATCGGTTGATTTATGCCGGGATATTCCGGCATAACAAATATAGTAAAATTTCATCTAATTATGCCGCATATGTTTCAAAATATCATACGTATGCCGTCCGCGGTCACATATCGATTTCCATAGGAATATCCGTGGTGTTGATCAGGTGCAGATTTCCTACATTGATTGAATTCTCATACGCCGCACGCGAAAGCGCATCATTCAGCGGAGAAATCGCAGCGCAGAGGTCTTCAATTATGAAACACCTGGACTCGGGAATTGCCTTAGCAGTCATGATGGCACATTCCTTGACACAGTAATCAAGTGCGATTCCGCAGAAGTAATATTCCCGGAACCCCTGAGGAATCGCAACTCCGTATTCTTCGGTTTCGGGATCCTGCCCTTTAAGGATTACCTCCGGGGCAAGGGCGGACGGATCAAACGCAAGGTTCGCTCCATGAGTTCCATGTACGCAGTGCTCCGGCCATTTTCCGCCGTTAATTTCAAAAGAGCAATGGTCCGCAGGATGCCAGTCCTTGGTCACATATACTTTATCAAACCTGTGGAGTATGGCGAAATCAACTACACGGGACGCCACATCCTTTCCTCCACTGACAGCAAGGGATCCACCTTCGCAGAAATCATTCTGAACATCCACTATGACTAGACATTTTTCGCGCATATTCATTTTACGTCTCCTATTAACCGATGTTAAACCCAGCGCCATTGATAAGCGCTTCGGACACAAGTTCGTATTCCTTCTGCGTACACTGGCAGGTTAGAATTTCCTCATCGGACGAATCGTCATATGGCGCCGACGTAGTGCAAAATCCGTCCGTATGCGCAGTGACCATATTAATTACATTCACGGAACTTTTGGACAAATGGAACTCAATCTCTAGGGGTTCGTCATTAAATTTGACATACCGAATAAGATCCATCCTAATTGTCAGGTACTTGAATTTGCCGTATGCCATTTGTGGTTTCCTCTGTTAAAAGTTTTCATGCATTATTATATAATGCGATGGGCCTTGTTTATGCAAATATATGAAATTCACTACCATCTGTCAATAAGAAAATCTGATTTCTTCAGGGAATTATATTTATACGGAGACTCGAACGGATATCCAAGCGGATTTATAAGTAGCGTATCTGATTTGAATGCCGTATGTGTATGTCCGGAACACCATATGGCGCCAGTCTTAAGAGAGGATAAATATTCAGGTGACATATAATAAAGAACCGAACTTAATTTTCCCTTATGCTCATCAGGAACGCTAAAATTCAATGGAGAATAATGACTGACCACTATATCGGGTTTTTTAGAAAGGACATCGGATATCTGCTTTGCTGCATATTCCCTTATTCTGAAAATGTCATTCCCCATGAAGTTCCAGTATTTACCGTCATATCCATTCACTTTCCAGTATCTATCAAGCTCTTCGCGGGAATGGGAAGGAATGCATTTGGGAAGATAGGTATAGTCCCACATGCCGGTAAAACCGCCGATCGTCAAATCGCCTATTGATATTACATTTCCATCAAGAAGATGAAGATTAGATATGGAATCTGCCAGGGCATGGTATTTATCAATCTTTGCTTCGGTCGTTTTAAATTTTCCATAATCAAAATAGATTGCCATGTCATGGTTTCCTAGGCAAAACACGACATTAGAATATTTATCTGACAAGTATGTCAATATATCCAGGGAAGCATTGAACTTGCTAGCCACATCTCCGGGTATGATAATCATATCAGCAGGTAATAAAAGGGAAAAGAACGTTTCCTGTTTCATTTCCTTACGATAATAGTCATAATGCAAATCTGATAGAATGTAAATACGCATGGCATTAAATCTAACAATTTACTTCAGTATGGTCAACATATATTGTATGATCTATTATTCATCCTTGACGGCATTTTCGTGCTGGCTAATTAGATTTTTCATATGCTTATCTATGAATAGCAGTTCCCAGTGATATGAATTGACTATTCCGTCAGCTATCCCAGCCACCATAGTCCCCGTCCGGTTTCTATATACGCAGGCATTAAGCTTAGTTCTATCGGAAACAATAGTCAATACGGTATCCTGATATATTATTCCCCGTATATTTTTTCCGCTTATCGTCACAGAATCTGTAAGTTTTCCATAATATTTCATTACTTTCATAGCATCGCTTATCATCTCTGCCACATCTGAATTGAGAAGAAGCTTAGGCGCGTTTCCGTCTAACAATTTATTTTGCTGCATTATCGCATTCATGCAAATAGTTTATATATTATTTGCTGATTAATTGCTATATAAACTATATTAAACCTGTTGGTAGGATATCAATGACCCCACTATTAGAACGAATAGATAATATAGATACCAATCTTCATATATCAGCTGAATGGGCAAAACGTAAATATGCCGAATTCAATTCCACATTTTTCGGAAATTCCCTTCCTAAAGCAATCCAGTTCGATATGTCAAACACGACAAATGCCGTTGGTGATGCATATTGTCTTGTTAGCAGCCAGCCCACCGGAGAATCTGATGAAATAAAGGTAGGCGACACATTTGTTCACGGATTTAGGATACGGTTGTCAAGTTATTTTAATAACATCACAGAATCTGAAGCCGAAGAAGTTTTGCTGCATGAAATGATCCATATATGGCAATATGCCACTATTCCAAAATCGCAATGGGGAAATAACATGCACGGGCAGGCATTCACCGGAAAAATGACTGAAATAAACAAGAAATCATCCGGGAAATATAACATCACTGCGACCAATGATTCCAGCACCAAGGCCAGGCATGACGATAATCTAATGCAAAGTAAAAAGCAATATGATGAATTAAAGGATGAACGCCTTCTATTCATGAAAGACAAGAACGACGCCGGAAAAACTGATGTCATAAAGTTCAAGAATGATGCCGATCTTAAAGAATTCACCGATGAATTCGCACCAGAGCATGAGCTTGAAATAACAGGTAAGGCCTCCCCGCACGAACTGGATCTTTTCAGATATCGATTCGGGGCGCTTAAACCTAATACGGAAGAAAACCGAAACGGATATTACATAATGAACCAGAAAGATATCGACGAGGCAAAACGTCTAGGCGCAATACAATAGGAGGTGACTATGTCGTTGAAAAGTAAACTGTTCGAATCAGAAGTAAAGAAACTTGGACTTCCGGCAAGCACGGAGGCTGCCATAGAAGGGTTGCATGAAGCTACTTTTCCTGAACAGGAGTCCGGCGAACCGGAATTCGTGGAAAAGGATTGGAAATCCGTTGATACGGATTTAGGAGATGGAAATTCTTCTGTCGCTACGATATGAAAAACGCGGCATACGCCGCGTTTTTAATTTTGATCAATGTTCTAATTATCTGAATTAGCCTGCTCGAAATCCCGGTATCCTGTATATGCGAACAGCACGTCATGCAATGTGTCTTTGCTATACCCATTTATGGATGTGATCAAATCAAGCGTCTGTTCAGTTACACCCTTGTCAATCAGCGCATCCCACATCTGATCAATCGTCATGGATTCATCCGCCACGGTAGAATTAGAGTCGTCAATGGGTTTTTGAGATTCATCAGATTCTGTTCCATCATTGATGCCATCGGAAACTTCTGATGCGGAATCAACCGATTCCATTTTTCCCGACTCGGTTTCACCTATGGGATTAACCTGTAGATTTTCCGCATTTATGTATATTGGTTCAGATGCGCCTTCCATCGTGCCATCAACGTATACATATTGATCAGATTCAAAATCAGGATCCGCATCAAGTTCCTGAGAAAACATGCCATCATATTCTTTCTGGGTGATATAATAGGCCTTCTGATTATCACGTGTAAGAATTGCGGCGACCTTTTCAAGGGCCTCTTCGTCACTGGATGCTGCCACATTGAATTCACCCAGGGTATACCCAGAGCCAGGCCAAATTTGAACTTTCCAGTTCGCCCCGGTTTCATCATGGTTAGAATATTCCATGCATTCCTCCAAAAGGCTGCGAACGGCGGTCACCTTTTCTTTAGAGATATTTAGCCTGGAAATACTTTCCAAAAACAGTTTCTTCTTATCCATATATTCTCCATTATTGCTTACATAGTTTATATAAGATTAATTTCAGTTTCACGAGGGGGATCCTCCGCCTGACGTCCCACCTCCGCCATCGCTTGATGTTGAATATCCTCCGACAGCACATCCCTGAGTGTACGGACTGTAATTCATACGGTTAGGAGCGGCAAATCCAGTGACCATAGGCATCATCGATGTTCCTACTGCATCCACAGGACCCCCTGTAGGAAGATGTTTATTTGCTATTTTCATCAGTTCCCGCGTCTTGGCATCACTTTTCATATGGCGTCTTTTAAAATATGACACCGGTTTGAAATCATCCTTTACTTCTTTCGCATAATCCCTTACCGCATTATGGTCATTGGCTAGTGTCATTGGATTAGTGTATGAATAATTATCATTGGAATGCGAATTTCCTGGAGCTATGGAACCTTTGATTGAATCATATATGTTGTGATCTACTGCGATGGAAGACGGCACTACCAGATTTTTTTCATACCCCTCAAAACAGGCGGCATGCAAATTCCGTATGGCGTTAAGCTGGTCTTGTGTAAGCCCGATTTTTTCTATAGATTCGAAGAACAATTCCTTATTCATGCAATGTCCAGGTAATACTGCAATAGTTTATATACGATTTGCGGAAGAAACCGCCCGGACTTTAGTCCGGAGAGATGAATTCCGCCATAGACAGCCGTATAATAAAAAATGTATATTAACGTCAAGGATATAAACTATATAATATGGACGTGATCCGGCAGATAGATTTGAAGGTAAACGCGCGCAAGACGGATAAGTCCAACAAGATCGTCCACTGGCTCTATGCCAATTATGATTTTGTCTATTTCCAGGATGAGCAGCTCGCTTCATGGCAAAGATGCAGACGCCGCGGCTATGTCCGCTCC
>Ga0172381_10007541_pt1 | contig 10752 bp, 9 predicted proteins | sample Leawel6488metaG_FD_119754 | JGI IMG/M metagenome (GOLD analysis project Ga0172381, IMG submission 119754) | Leachate microbial communities from a municipal landfill in Southern Ontario, Canada - Leachate well 64-88 metaG | ecosystem: Engineered > Solid waste > Landfill > Unclassified | place... | reverse complement strand
GGATTACAGGAAAAACAGCTGTTTCCTCACACAACTGGTCCCTCAAAGCAAATGCTCCCCCCCGTCAACATGCAAAGTTTCCCCTGTCACATACGTCGCATGTAAAAGATAAAGCACCGCATCAGTCAGGTCGGAGGGAGTGCCTGTCCTTTGCAAGGGAAGTATCTTTTCCATCCTCTGGAAATAGGAAACATCCATACCGTTGGGAAGGATCGGACCAGGGGCGACGGCATTGACCCTCACAAGGGGAGACAAGGAAGAGGCAAGGATCCTGGTCTGCATCAGCAGTGCAGCCTTGGCCTGCAAATAGGCACTTCGCTTGCCATACCCCTGTTCAGCCTTGGTATCGGTGATATTTACGATGCTCCCTTCTCTTTGGTTCTCCTTAAGATAGCAAAAAAACCTCTTGGCAAGAAAAAAAGGATATGCGCAATGGACATCCATCACCGTGGAGAACTGCTCAGGAAGGGTTTCCTCGATACTTGCCCCAAGATACCAGGATGCATTGTTGATGATACCATCAAGCCTGCCAAAGCAGGCAAGGACGGCATCAAAGAAATGGTCGACACCCGTGACCTCGCTCAAGTCAGCGTATACACACTTCACTTGGGAAGAACAGGCCTGTTTTAGAGCAAGAGCCTCCTGCTCCTGTGTATGATAGTGGGCCACCACAAGGTTACCCTCACCCACCAAGGCTTCGACTATGGCCTTTCCCATACGATCGACCCCGGCTGTCACCAAATAAACCTGCTGCGTTCTCATGCTTGTGACTATACTACAACTCCAAAAAGATTTGTATTGTCCACTCAACTTTGGAATAGTATATTGAAACAAAGGTAAAATATGGAAAACAAACAAAACCCAAATATCTCTGAATTTGAAAAAGACCACCAGAATCATAAGAAACAAGAGGAACCAGGGATACATCTTGGGGGAAGCGACCCAAACAGAAAGAAGAAATACACCTTTTCCTTTTGGTATTTCTTAATCCTTCTCATGGTCGTCTTTCTTGTAAACAGTTTTGTAATCGGGAATACTTCCAAGAAAACAATCTCCGCAGTGGATTACAACCAGTTCAAGAGCCTGATTGAGCAAGGAGAGATTAAACGTGTAGGGATAGGAAGCGAGCAATACACGGGATATAGCTTCACCAAGGAACAGGCGAAAAACAGTCTGAGCGATGAGGGGCAGACCCTGATATCCAACATGCACATCTACAGCACCTATATCGTCAACGACACTTCCTTCATTCCGTTACTGGATAGCAAAGGAGTGGAATATTTTGCCACAGCCCCGGAGAAACCAAGCATACTCTCCACGCTTCTCTCCTATATCCTTCCTCTTGTCTTCCTTCTGGTCATTTGGAAGATAATCTTTTCAAAGATGGGGCAGGGAGGACAAGGAGTGCTCTCCTTCAACCAGAATAAGGCAAAGATTGTCGCCGAAGGAGATACAGGTATCCGTTTCGGTGATGTCGCAGGAGAAGATGAGAGCAAACAAGAACTTGTGGAAGTGGTTGATTTCCTCAAAAACTCCGAGAAATACACGACGATGGGAGCAAAAATTCCCAAGGGCGTGCTTCTTGTAGGTCCTCCAGGAACAGGCAAGACCTTGCTCGCAAGAGCGGTTGCAGGAGAGGCTGGAGTCCCCTTCTTCAAGATGAGCGGCGCTGATTTTGTGGAAATGTTTGTTGGCGTGGGTGCCGCCAGAGTACGTGACCTGTTCAAGCAGGCCAGGGAAAACAGCCCTTGCATCATATTCATCGATGAGATAGATGCCATCGGCCGTCAACGAACCGCAGCTGGCATTGGAGGCAACGATGAGAGAGAGCAGACACTCAACCAATTGTTGGTCGAGATGGATGGCTTCGATTCAAGGACAGGAGTCATCATCCTGGCTGCGACGAACCGCCCCGAGGTCCTGGACCCGGCCCTTCTCCGACCCGGTCGTTTCGACCGTCAAGTATTGGTGGACAAACCCGACCTTCAGGGACGTTTTGAAATATTGAAAATACACACCAGAAATATCAAGCTTGGCCCGGATGTCGATCTCCACAAGATCGCCCAGGGGGCAGCAGGTCTTGCAGGCGCGGACTTGGCTAACATCGCCAATGAAGCAGCATTGATGGCAGTCAGGGAAAAAAGGAATAATGTCATCCAAGTCGATTTCGAGGAAGCGATTGAGAAATCAGTCGCAGGACTGCAACGCAAGAGCAGGATAATGAACGGGGAAGAGAGAAAAAGAGTCGCTTATCATGAGACCGGGCATGCCCTGACCGCTTTCATGACCAAAGGGGCCGAACCCGTGAGCAAGATCTCCATTGTCCCCCGTGGCCTAGGAGCCTTGGGCTATACCCTGCAGTATCCTACCGAAGACCGGTTCCTGCTCAGTGAGAGGGAGCTTCTTGGAAGTGTGGATACCATGCTGGGAGGGCGCGCCGCCGAGGATGTCACCTTCAATGAGATCTCCACAGGTGCAAGCAACGATATTTCCCGGGCCTCCGATCTGGTCCGCCGCATGATCAAGGAGTTTGGTATGAGTGAGAAGTTCAAGAATATCACGCTTCCCACCACCGACAGCGGTATTCAAGGTATCGGAGGAAGCAGGGAATATTCCGAGAGCACCCAGCAGTACATCGATAACGAGACAGCCCGGATCATCAATGAGCGGTACGCAATCGTCAAAGAGCACCTGATGAAAAATAAAAAGGCCCTTGGCAGTATCGCCGAGCGACTTCTCAAGGATGAGGTGCTGGAAGGAAAGGATTTTCAAGAGATGGCGAAACAGGAAGTCGTTCTCTAGCATGGCAAGGGTTGCCTGTCTCTCTGGCAACCCTCCCTTTGTTCTTCCCTCGTGAATTGTTTTGTCCCTGGACCCGGAAAAAGAAGAGATGTCCCTTGCAAAAGTACTTCCCAATGTCTAAAGTATTTCCATGATAAAAAAAGACATAGCAGATAAAGAATTACTTTCCTCCCTTCCTCCTGATGGAAGAGAGATATATCTTCTTTCAGACGGACAAATCCGGCTGACCGCCCTTAGCGGTACATTCGCTTTAAGACAGATGCAGGCAAATTTCAGCACAGGAGTGCTGGAAAGCCTGGTCCTAGGCAAAGGATATTTGGCAGGAGGCTTGCTCTCCTCCACAATCAAAGGCAATGACCGCATTCAGCTCACTGTGGAATGTGGAGGCCCCATCGGAGGTCTCTATATCGAGGCATGGGCCTGTGGTGCGGTCCGTGGGTATCTCAAAAACAATCCCATTCCTTTGGAAAAACCCCTTGAGGACAGCAATCTCTCGCCCTTGTTCGGTCCTGGTTTTCTGACCATCAGCAAGATACTTGAAGGCAACAAGCAACCTTTCTCAGGGCAAATAATGCTGGAATATGGCAATTTGGCCAAAGACCTTGCGCTTTATTATCAGCAAAGTGAGCAAACCCCTTCCCTGTTCGACCTTTCGATACAGTTCGACCAACAAGGTGGGATAGCGGGAGCTGGCGGTCTGTTCTTCCAAGTGATGCCCGGATGCAAAGAGGAAACCCTCACCGCTCTGGATGAAGCAACCAAGAGACTCAAATCACTCGGTTTGTATCTGCAAAGTGGCAAAAGTATTGATGATTACGTCAAGGAACATTTTGCATCCTTGGGGCTCGATCATCTGGCTAGTGAGGCTTTTGGCTTCTCCTGTCCCTGCAATAAGGATCAGTTCGGGCAATATCTGAAGAATTTACCCCAGAACCAGCGGCAGGATATTCTCAGTGAGGGGCCATTTCCATTAGAATTGGTCTGTGTGAATTGCAATAGTGCCTATACTTTTTCTAAAGAAGAACTTATGAGCCTGCTGAATGTTCCAGCAAGCAAGGAGAAAAAATGACTTTCTTTGTTACCGCAGCACAATATCAGAATGATATTATTGCTGATGAGATTATCAAAGCCGGCGGAACCGACGTCAAAACATCAAGTGGTGGTGTCGAATTTAGCGGAGACCTGAAAACCGCCTACAATTTTTGCCTGTGGTCAAGGACCGCAACCCGGGTGCTGCTCGGCATCTATGAGGAAGATGGTATCCAATCAAGTGATGATTTGTATGATGCTTCCGTCCAAGTGCCTTGGGAGGAATGGGTCACTCCCGAAATGACTTTTTCTGTCACTGAGACGGTAAAGCATACAGAATGGCTTAACAATTCCCATTTCGCAGCCATCCGTCTCAAGGATGCGATTGTGGACCGAATCAGGGAAAAATTTAATCAGGAAAGACCCGAGGTCGACTTGGACAATCCCCAGGTGACATTCCATGTGCACCTTGATGAGGGGCATATCGCATGGTATGTGGATTTCTCAGGAAAAGCGTTGTATCGTCGTGGATACCGAAAAGACCAGACAGAGGCCGTGCTTGCCGAATATCTGGCAGCCGCGATATTGTACCGAAGTGAATGGCGCAAGGCCTTGGAAACGGAGGGAAGCACTCCCGTGCTGCTTGACCCCTTCTGTGGCAGTGGTACCATAGCCATCGAGGCGGCGCTTTGGGCTAGTGACCAAGCTCCAGCCCTGGTTGACCCCTATCGTCATTTTGCTTTCTTGAATCTCCCTATCCATGATGAGAAAATCTGGAATGAATGTCTGGACGAAGCCAGGAAGAGAGCGGAGATTGGAATGAAAAAGGAGATACACATCTACGCCTGGGACATCGACCCCCACGCAGTGGATATCGCCCGTACCAATGCCAGGGCCGCAAATGTTGACCGCTTCATAAGTTTTGGCATTCAGGATTTCAATGACATCACAAGCGACGAGGTCCCTGCAAAAAAAGGATATATTGTCACCGATCCTCCCTACGGAGTACGCCTTGATGACGGTGAACCGTTGTTTGTCCTCTACAGGAAGATGGGAGAGCAACTCGCCACCCTGTTTACTGGTTGGAACGTTGCCATCCTTTGTGGGGAACAACGTCTGCTTTCCTATGTGGATATGAAACCAGACAGAACCAATAGCATAAGCAATGGAGGTATCCCCTGCCAGTTGGCACACTATTATGTCTTCAGCGAGCAGGAACGTGCCGACATGATCGCCAAAGCGCAGCAAAGAAAGGCCGAACGTCTTGCAAAACCACTTTCTGAAGGAGCTCAGATGGCCTTCAACCGCCTGAAGAAAAATCTGGAGGCAATCCAACCTCTCATGCAAGCGCGGAAGGTGACCTGCTATCGCTTCTATGATGCGGACATGCCGGAATACAGTGCCGCAATCGACTGGTACGAAGGTACTTATATCAGCCTGCAGGAATACGCAGCACCGGACGAGATTCCTCCCGAGGACACCGAGCGCAGGCTCAATGAGCTCATCGATGCCACAGAACGGGCCACCGGTATCGACAGGGAGAAGATTTTCGTCAAGCAACGCTCCATCCAGAGCGGTGATAATCAATATATCAAGTTCAGTGATACAAGCAAGTATTATATTGTCAACGAGAACGGTAGCCGTTATATGGTGAACTTCACCGATTATCTGGATACTGGATTGTTCCTGGATCATCGGTTGATACGTGCAAAGATTTGTGAACTGTCCAAGGACAAACGTTTCTTGAACTTGTTCTGCTATACGGGAAGTGCCACAGTACAAGCCGCAAAGGGAGGAGCCTTATCCACCGTAAGTGTGGATGCCTCCGCAACTTACCTTGACTGGGCAGGCCAGAACATGAGACTCAACGGATACAATCAAATGAATCACTTCTTCTACAAATCCGATTGCATCAAGTTCCTGTATGACACCTACGACCGCTATGATCTCATCTTCTGCGATCCTCCCACGTTCTCAAATAGCAAGGACAGGGAAAGCTTTGACATCCAGCGTGACCATGTCGACCTTATCAAGGCCTGCATGATGCATCTCGCTCCTGAGGGATTGTTGATCTTCTCCTGTAATTTCCGCCGTTTCCGCATGGCTCCCTTCTTATATGAGGACTTCGACATCGAGGATATCACAGCCGAGACCATCGATGTCGACTTCGCCCGGGACCCACGGATCCATTGGTGCTTCACTATCCGTAAGCACAAGGAAGTCCAACCAGTGAGGATACTCACCAAAAAAGCGGTGCTCAAGAAGAATGACGAATCTTAACCCGGCACAAAAGACCATCAAGCTCGCCTGCCCAATATGCCAGAGCGAGCAAGAGGTCCAGGTGTATGACATGCTAGACCTAGGAAGGAATCCACAGAAAAAACTGGGGATCCTTACCGATAGTTTCTTCACATTCACCTGCAAGCAATGCAAGAGTCAATTCAGCATCACCTATGAGATACTCTGTCTCAACAAAGAGGCAGGGTATGCCGTGCTTCTTGCTCCCGATTTCACCCAAGGAGAAATAGAGGCACCAAAAGAACTCCAGTCAAGCAAGCTCCGGGTCGTCACCACGGTAAACCAACTGAAAGAAAAAATCCTATTATTCGAAGAGTTGTACGACGATGCGGTAATAGAACTCTGCAAACTATATCTCATCATGGAAAACAGCCTGGAAGATGCGACTTTGCTTTTCACCGAACATCGTGAGGGTCAGCTGGTCTTCTCGGTGTTTGACGAGGACAACCAGCTGCAGAATACCATCCAGGCACCTGATGCCCTCTATACAAGGATGATTCCCCCTAGAAGGAAACTGAGTATCAATGAAGGAAAGTTCATCATGATGGACACTTCCTTTGTATTTGACCAGATAGCCCGCTAAAGCATACAGGTAACGCTCTTACCTGTATGACAATCGCAAATTATCCATACTAAGATTTCCTTACCATCCGTTCAAGAACCTTGATCAACAGCTGGTATTCACCTTCCATCGCACTGTCGACCGCTTCAAGCAACTGCTCACTCCCAACCAGGCTCCAGTTAACCACATACCCCTCATAGCGTGCAATTCTCTGGAAAAACAAACGCAAGGTCCTTCCATTCCCTGCCACGAAAGGGTGGAGAGCCTGCATTTCTCCTATAAAATAGGCAAGCCTTGCAATATAAGCCTCTCCGGCTAAGCCGATTAAATAATGCTCTGCCTGCAGTTCCTTGATAATCGCCTCACCTGAGGCAAGTATATATTGAGGTTTGCAAAAAACCGAGTTCCCACTCAAGGATTCATTCCTCCTTAGCATGCCGGCCGCAGGGAATACATCTCCAAGAAGTTGCCCGTTGATATCCTCCAAAGTGGAGAACTCAAAGGGAGGCTGGTTTTTCTCACCAAGGATCTCAGCCATACGAAAATTGGCAAAACGGGATGCAACTTCCTTGAGGACGGCCTGTTGTCTCAGGGAAAAAAAATTAACCAGGCAGAAGGTTCCTGGATAGAAACCTTCCTCGTCCCCCTGGGGGACATAGCCGGTATCCAAGTGAAGCTTCTCAATGTTCGACTGAATCACCTCATCAGCACTGATCTTGCCTTCAAGAATCCTGGTGAGAGACAGCGAGTCCTCTTCTTCCAAGATACAACCCTCCAAGCGATGTTCAAGCCGAATATTATCAATATCATCCAACAAATACACATCCCCCATCACTTATATCCTCAAAAGCAAGGAATCAATCAAAAAAAAGGAGGTACCCTCTTGGCACCTCCCCCATACAAAAGTGAACACCCTTAGAGCTTGAATCCAAGGACCAACCCACCGCCGACTGTCATGGCCCCGGAAGGAACAAGATAGTAACGGTAATTGGCATCCAATCCGACAAAGAAACTCTTGTTGATATTGTAGGTGATGCCGAACTTGCCGAGCAACCCCCATTTGAGATTGCTCAAGCTGAAGGCAGAACCATCGAGCGGATACACACCAAAGGCCCCAACCCCAAGAGAAACAGCAACGGGATCCAAGGCAAGATTATACTTCACCAAAGCGGAAGCACTCGCCCGATGATGAATAGACTGCCAGAATTCGGCAGTAAAGAAGTTTTTCCAGGATTGCTCTGAATACGGCTCATACCCAAGCATGATATCCAGGCCAACACCCGAAAGCTTGCCAAAGCTCACAATGTTGTTGAAGGACAAATCAAGGCCACCGGCAACATCCCAGGTATGAGGACTGACAAGAGAACCCTCGAGCTTATACAAGGCATCACCATAAAGACCAAAAGTAAAATTGAACCTATTTACAGAATTTCCCAAAGTGGAAGGAACTACGGCAGGTGTGCCTGCCTTGGCAACTGGCTCCTCTTTCTTCTCTTCAACCACAGGAGCGACAGATTCCGTCTTCTCTTGTTCAGTTGCCACCGGCTCGGCAACTTTTTCTTGGACAACAGGAGCAACCACTGGTTCTTCCTTGGCAGGAGTTACAGAGGCGGTCTCAACAACAGGTGCCGCAACGACCGCAAGAGGTTCCGCGGTGGCTTGCGCACTGGAACTGAAGTTGATTCCATCATATGATTGCTGTAAATAGAGAGTATAACTCTGAGACCCATCCAGACCCTCGACTGTATAAGATGTCTGGGACGCATCCACAACCGTCCACTTGTTAGGATCCTCTCCCCCAATCTGATACCGGAACGCAGTCACCGCCGGGTCATCGAGGACCCATTCCCAAGTTATCACTACTGGTACGGCAAACAAAGTGGCGGGAATTAAAGCTAATACTAATAGCAAGCTTAAAAAATGCTTCTTCATGAATCTCTCCTTAACCAAGAAGTCGTATTTATAATACACCTCACTATTAAGAATAACAAGTAAAGAAACATTTAGCCACAAAAAAACTCCTATTTTCAACTTTCTGTTTTAAGAGTATGCTCCTTGATATGAACACCATACGTCAATTGACAGTCTTTTGCGCCAGCTCCTTTGGATGCAACGATAAATATAAGGCCATGACCCTCTCGTTCGCCCAACAGATGATTGAGTACAAGATGGACCTCGTCTATGGGGGAGGAAACCGTGGGTTGATGGGTATTCTGGCAGACACGCTCAAACAGCAAGGAAGACAAGTCATCGGAGTCCTTCCCAAGAGGCTGAATATCCCCCAGGTGAGGACCAAGGATGTGGAAAACCAGGTCATCATCACCGAAGGCATGCATCAAAGAAAAGAGACAATGTACAAAATGGGTGATGCTTTTGTAGCTCTTCCCGGTGGTATCGGGACCGTAGAAGAGATAATGGAAATATACACATGGCTTCAATTGGGCTATCATACCAAGCCGGTGGGTCTGCTCAATGCCTTCGGGTACTATGATTTCTTACTTGCTTTCTTGCAACATAGTTGTCAAGAAGGGTTTTTGCACAAGGAGCATCTGGATGCCTTGGTGATTGATTCCAACCCAAAGACACTGATAGACAAGCTTATCAACATCAAGATGGAGTTGCCAGACAAAATAACACAATGAACAAGACACAATACAGATTCATGGAGATTGCATACATCATCATTGGCTCGTTTCTCACCGCAGTGGGAGTAGCCATTTTCACAGCCCCCTCGAAGATTGTCGATGGAGGTGCGAGTGGTATCGCAACCATTTGCTATCATCTCTTTGGATGGGATATCGGTCTTGTGACCCTGGCCATCTCCCTCCCTCTTTTCGTCCTGGGTCTGAAGATTTTCGGACAACAATATGGTTTGAAATCGTTGTTGGGAACCATACTCCTCTCCCTGTTCATCTCCCTGCTGAACAAATGCCTTGGATACCAAGGGATATTGGACCTGAGCAAGGATTCATCCCACCTGCTTGCTTCCTTGTTTGGAGGAGTCATCACTGGTTTCGGCATAGGCTTGGTGCTCAAGAGCGGGTCAAACACGGGGGGGACGGATATCATCGCCCAGATACTCTCCCGCTACACATTCCTTTCCCAGGGAACCGCCTTGTTCCTTGTTGATGCCACAGTCATACTTGCCAGCGCCTTTTTTCTTAGCCTCGAGTCGGCTCTCTATGGCATCATCACCGCCTATATCACCACAATGGTTGTCAACCAGGTTGTGGTCGGAATAGGGACAAAAAGCGAAAAGACAGTGTTCATCATCAGCGAAAAACCCCAAGGGATTGAAGAAGCGATTCTTAACGAGCTGGGGCATGGAGGCACAATACTCACCGCCTACGGCATGTATTCAAAAATCCCCAAACCGGTGATCATGTGCGTCATATCAAACCATGAGTTGGGACAACTGACCAATTTTGTCCATAACATCGACCCCAAGGCTTTCATGATAGTCCAGGAGGCCTACCAGGTCCTGGGAGAAGGGTTCACTCCAATCGAAGAGGCTACATGGGGTGACGAGAGTGACGTCACCCAGCAAAAAGAAACCAAGAAAAAGATTACTTCTCCCAAAGTCTCTCAGGATAATAGCCACTAAGAATTTTCTTTTTTAACTCAGAACGGACAATCTCACGGTCGGAACTGTAGGTCATACCAAACCACTTCTCGTCGGTGGTGTACATTTTAATCCTTCCCGCACCCTTCGTGACAATCTCACTTGCGGCGTTGGGAAGAAGACATTCATTCTTCAATGTGGAAACATTATCCTTGATAAACCTATCCCAGTACCCCTTGAAACTCTCATATGCCCTTACAGTGAAACCGAAGAAATTCATCGAGACCCACTCCTTGCCTGAAAGCTGGATATCCTTACCTTCAAAATGACTTACGGGTTTGCCCTCTACAAACTCAATCTTGGTGTTCTCGACCATCCGGGTAAGATATCCATCCCTGACCGAGCAAAGCGCACGACTGACACTCCCTTGAAGGCTCATGGTATTCTCCAGCACATATCCTACCATGGCATGTTCCGTGTCCTCGTTGCTTTCTTTCTC
>Ga0172381_10007540_pt1 | contig 10753 bp, 11 predicted proteins | sample Leawel6488metaG_FD_119754 | JGI IMG/M metagenome (GOLD analysis project Ga0172381, IMG submission 119754) | Leachate microbial communities from a municipal landfill in Southern Ontario, Canada - Leachate well 64-88 metaG | ecosystem: Engineered > Solid waste > Landfill > Unclassified | place... | reverse complement strand
ACTGAATAGTTGCCCAACAAGCATTTGGGGCAAAGTAAGGGCATATACTACCCCCATTACAGCCTGATAATAAGTAATACCATAATTTATTTGATAATCTTTTATTAAAGGAGAGAAATCTCCGTGACGGAAACTTTGAGCTAAATATTGTATCTGAGGGTTATATCCTACATCGTCTCCTTCACCAAATGGTTGAAAATTAGTATAAAAAATAAACAATACTGCAGCTAAATGAATAGCAATAGTTATCGCTAAAACTAAAAACGGTAGTTTATCTGCAACAATTTTTTTCCTGATAGCCCAGAAAGTGGCGCCAATCAAAACCGTAAGCATTAAAATCCCCGTTGCCAATCCGCCATCAAACAAAAAGGTAAACAGAATAATAGCGACTATTGTGGTTATTACTTTAAATATGTTATCTGAATTAAGCATATAAATTTATTTATTAGACCTATCGTTCAATATATTTTCAAAAATTTCCACTAATTTTTCTGTAGCCATTTTTAAAGAGTAGCGTTCTTCCATTGTTTTTCTTGCCTCAATCCCCATTTTTTTTCTTAAATTTTCATTTTCAATCAACAAAGATATTTTATTTACCCATTCTTTATGGCTATTTGCTAAAAATCCATTAACTCCGTCTTCTATTATATCTTTGCTAGTTTCAACAGGAGAGGCAACTGCTGGAATGCCCGAAGCCATATATTGCAAAAGTTTATAATTTCCCTTGCCTCTCGTCCATGCATTATCTGGAAGCGGAACAATTCCTATGTCAAAACTTTGGGCAAAAACAACTTCTGTAGTAATATCCCACTTTTCTATTTGGCAATTTACTCCAGACATATTAAAATCTTTTTGTACTCCGCTAAGCCTTAAAATTATATCATATTTTTGAGATAACTCTCTTAGCGCTTCCTCTACTAAAAATAAATATTTTTGAGTAGAAGACGAGCCAATCCATCCTATGATAAATTGTTTTTCTTTTGCCTTTTTCTCTTTTAAAAAATATCTTTCTGTATCAATCGGCCCTGTTATTGTTTCTATCCATGAACAATATTTAAAAGCTATATCCCTATTATAATCATTTTCAACCAAAGATACTTTTGCAACTTTTAACATATTTGCAAAACCATTTTTTTTAAAATTTGCTTTTATTTTATTTAGAAAGGATTTTTTTTCGTCTTCGTCTGTAAATATCGCGTCATCAAATTCAAAAATTATATTTTTGTTTAATAACTTTAAAACTTTTTCTAATCCAAAGGGGAAAATTATTTTTTGTATAAAAACAACATCGTAGCTACGGGCAAGAAAAAGAGCATAAATTATGCTTATTATTTTTGTTAAAAATCCTAAAAAATAATACGTTAATTTAAAAATTAACCCTTTGTGCTGCAGGGTAAGCTTATGTAAAAAAGCTGGGGTAAAACATATGCATTTGCATTCAATCCCCTTTTGTTTTAATAATGGTAAAAAACAATACACCCTCGTGCGACTACTGGCGGCAAGTTCTGAATAGGCGGCAAGAAATAATACTTTCATAATTATTATCTATTTTTTAAAACAGCCTTTTTAACAAAACTGATTACGTAATTAATTTCTTTTTTCGTCATTTTAGGAAAAAGAGGAATAGTGATAGCAGAATTATAATACTCTTCTGCATTTTTAAAATCTCCCTCTTTATAGCCAAACTGTTTTTTATAGAAAGGATGTAAATGTAACGGCATGTAATGCACGTGTACTTTAATGCCATCTTTTTGCAACATCTCAAATATTTTCATCCTCTTCTCGGCGTTTACTCTTATCGGGTATATATGCCAAGATGATTTTGCAAGGTGCTCTTCTGTAGGAATAATTATTCCTTCTATATTTTTAAAAGATTCCGTATAAATTTTTGCAATTTCTTTTCTTTTTGCAATAAATTTTTCAATTTTATTAAGCTGACTTAGCCCTAGCGCGCATTGAATATCGGTAATCCTAAAATTAAAAGACGGGTTTTCAATTTCAAAATACCAAGGTCCATTCTCGGGTTTTTTTATCATACCGTGGTTTCTTATCAATTTAAGTCTTTCAAAAAAAACTTTGTTATTTGTAACCACCATACCGCCCTCACCCGTAGTAATATGCTTTACGGGATGAAAACTAAAAATAGTCATATCGGCAAAACTTCCAGTTTTTTTACCTTTATATTGAGCGCCAAATGCATGACATGCATCTTCAATTAATAAAAGATCATTATCTTTGGCAATTTTAAAAATCTCTTGATAATTGCATGGGTTACCTGCAAAATCAACCGTGGCTATGGCTCTGGTTTTTTTAGTAATTTTTTTTAAAATATCTTTTGGGTCAATATTAAGGGTATCTTTTTCAATGTCCGCAAATACGGGTTTTGCATGGCAAAAACAAATCATATTAGAAGTGGCAGCAAAAGTTAGAGGGGTTGTTATAACTTCATCCCCCTCTTTCAATTCCCCTGCCATATAAGCAGAATACAAAGCTGAAGTTCCAGAAGAAAAAGCCACTGCATATTTAACGCCACAATACTTGGCAATAGATTTTTCAAATTCTTCCACTACTGGTCCTTGCGTAAGCCAATCTGACTTCAAAACTTTAACGACTGCTTTTATATCTTCGTTGTCTATCCATTGGTGACCATAAGGAATAATTTTTTTCATGAATATTTATAAAAAATAATTTTATTGACACACAATTTTAATCAATTGATTTTACTTTATGCCGTAAGTTCCCTCTCTAATTTGTTGGGCCCCTATTTTTTCGGCTTCTACGCGATTTTTATATGCCGCAGAATTTCTCATGGCTTCTATAATCTTTTTATATCTTTCGTCTCGCATTGGTAATATTTCTTCTGCACTTAAAAATTTGATTTGAAGTTTTTCGCCTTTGCCAAAATATTCCCAAGCATTAGAAAATTCTCCATCTACTAAATTTAATCTATTTGCTAGCTCTAACAAATGATTGAACATTTCTGAAGCTCTTTCAATTTGATTTTCATTAGTAAGTACGGCAATAGATTCCCAATTATTATTTCTTGCTATTTTAACCATTTCAATTATCTCGGTTAAAGTATTTGTAGATTTTTCTTCTAATTTAATTTGTTCCTCTGGTATCCCTAATTTTTTAAGTTCTTCTGCATATATCGCAGCAAGCGACTTTTCAGATTTTTCTGGGGCGCTGGTTGCAATTAATTTTACATCTGAAAAATAATGTCCGAGTTCTGCAGCGGCAATCACATTTGCATGTCCTCCACCCATAAAACCCTTATTATCAAAATCTGAATAAGAATCTGGTCTATATTTTTTATCAATTCCGTTTACATTCGTCTCTCTTTCACTCATAGACAAAATAAAAATCGCCTTTGCGTCTCCCATCATTTCTTTATATTTTTCAATTTTTAGCTCTGATTCCGGTTCTACGGATTCAGTTGCTGCACGAGGTATTTCTGACATAATATTTTATTTTTAAAAATCTAGCCACTGGCGATTTGCCAATGTCCACTCAACTGTCTTTTTTAAAGATTTTTCTAAATTAACTGGCGGCACCCATCCAAGTTTTTTTAATTTTTCACCAGAAAGAGCATATCTTTTATCATGTCCTGGCCTGGCGTCATGATAAGCCAAAAATTCAAACTCATCGTCATTTAACTTTCTGCCTTTTATTACTTCACAAATCCAATCTGCCATCTCTAATATAGTTTTTTCTTCTCCTCCTATGTGATAACACTCTTTTTTATCTGCCTTATCCAAAAGAAAAAGTAGTCCATCTGCAACGTTTCTAGCATGAATCCAGCATCTTGAAGATTGGTCTTCTTTATTTTTTCCATGAAGTATAACTTTTTCATTATTCAAAATAGCCTTTATTGTCTTTGGGATAAATTTTTCAGTATTTTGCGCTTCCCCAATAATGTTTGTTGACCTTACCACAGAAATTGGCATTCCAAATGCATGTGCAAAAGAATAGGCAATCATTTCTTCTCCGCATTTTGCAGCAGCATATGGATTTGAAGGCTTAAAAATATCATTTTCATTAAAAGCAAACCCTTCTGGGGCTGGTCCAAAAACCTCATCCGTTGAAAAGATTAAAATTCTGCAATCGGGCTGATAGTGTTTAAAATATTCTAAAAGGTTTGCTGTACCCACAACATTAGAAGTCACAAATGGGATGCTGTCTTCTAAGCTCCTATCTACATGAGATTCCGCGGCAAAATGTATGCAATAGTCAATTTTTCCAATCGAATCACTTATAGTTTTTGATATTGGAGCTCTTAAATCGTGCCATATAAACTTAACGCGAGCGGAATTAGGATTTTCAATTTCAATGGCCCTATCTATGCTTTTGCCATAAAAATTTTCCACCACATTTACTATCCTGTTCATATTGCCGGCATAATTCAAAGAATCCAAAATTACTATTTTCCAATCAGTGTTTTTTAAAACGTGCTCTACACAATGGTGTCCAACAAACCCCGCACCACCGGTTATTAGAATTGTTTTTTGCATAATATTATTTTTAAAATTATTTTAAGGCTAACGCTATTATACTTTTATCCAAAATTTTATAAACTCCATGACCCTGGATTTTTAATAAAAATTTTAATATTTGATTAACAAATTTTTCTATTGTTTTTGCTATAAAAGACTGAAAAGAAATTGCAGGATAAGAAGCGCCTTTCATTATAACCTCTTTAAATCCAGCCATCATTAATGCTGCTCTCAAGCTAGTTTCTGTAAACCCTATATCATGGGTTATGTCTGAATATCTATTTGCCAAATTTAAAGGATTTGCCATATTTGGAGTTTTTATCAATAACTTACCGTTGTTTTCCAGCGAGTTATAAATAAGTTTTAAATATTCAAACAATCTCTCTTTCTTGATATTTGCCAATGAATCATTTAAGACTATAACATTAAATTTTTTGTTTCTTAAAAATTCAAAAGCATCTATATCAAGAACATTTGTAATTCCATGTTCTTTACAGAATGCGATTTGTTCTACCGAAATATCAATGCCAAAGTAATTTTTATAATCTTCTTTTTTTAAAAAATAAAGAAATTGCCCTGTTCCGCATCCCACATCAAGAATTTTAATGTTTTTGTCTTCCGGCAATAAATTTTTATAAAAATACTTATAGTACTTGTAAGACTTTTCAAAGCCCTCCGAAGATAAATCGTTTACATATTTAAATAGTGAATTAAAATAATCTGTCATAGATTTATTCTTAAATACTACTCCAATTCCTTATAAATATCCAGATATGTATTCACACAAATATTTTTGCCTAAATACGTCCTGGCTATGTCTTTACATCGCGACTTGATGTCGCGATCTTTCAGCAATAACAGCAATTTTTCCGCAGCTGCCTCATAGGATTCTTTATGTAATTCTTCTAAAACCACTCCTATAGAATTTGAGTTTACCAACGATCTAATGTAGTCTGATTGGGCGTTTATTACAAGAGGCAATCCTGAAATTAAATATTCTGCTAATTTTGTTGGAAAGGCGGCTTTTTTAGAATAAGAATCATACAAAAATGATATGGCTACATCGCTACCTGCAAGATATTTTGGAACATCTTGTGACGATAAAGTCATAATAGTATAGTCTTTTTTATCCACTCCTTTTTGTGAAAAAAGTTCGTATAATTTTTCTGTTTTGTTATTGCCCAAAATCAAAAAATGAGCGTTATTAATCTTTGACTTTAACACATTAAAAAAATCTATCATTGAAGGCATATCATAATAACTCCAAAGGCTTCCCAAATATACTACTGTGAACCTATTATTAAAAGAAATTGCCTCTTTGTCTTTAAATCTGTTTTCATCAACACATGTGGGCATCCAAGTTACCTTCTTTCCTATATAATTATTTTTAATAATCTCTTTTGCCTCCGGAGTGAGCATAATTACATAGTCTGACAATGAAATACTTTTATGATCTAAAAACGCAAGTATTTTGTAATAAAGAGAATTCTTTTTTATTACACCGCTGTCCGCCAATTCATCAGGCCAAAAGCCTCTCATATCAAAAATGGTCTTTACTTTAAACAATTTTTTTGCCAAAAGCGCCGCAAACATTGATTGAGAAGCCCTCGCATGGATAATTTTTGCTCTTTTAAAAATTATCAAATATAGCACTAACAGAGAGCATTGAAAATTATTAAAAATCATACCGACAATATTAAATCTGAAATATTTTAATCTATACCATTCTATGCCCATATCAGCTATATTTTTAGAAATTTTCTTTGCCTCTTTAAGATTTTTTTCTAAACTTATCAAATAAAATTTTGTTCCCTTTTTACTTAGATCTTCTAAGTATGGCAAAACCTGAGACTGCCCAAGAGGATCAGTCAAACCATTAAATGTTATATAAATAACTTTTATTTTTTTAGACATATTGAGTAAACTTTGATTAAATTTTCCATTACTATATCCCAAGAATAATCTTTTGATTTTTTAAAATTATTAAGTGAAATAAGTTTTCTGGCATTATCATCAGCTAACAGATATAAAATTTTTTCAGCAATCTGGGCTGGGCTTTTGGGATCTACTAAAAATCCGTTTTCTCCGTCTTTCATAATGTCGGGTACTCCCCCAACTTTGGTTGCAATAATTGGGAGCCCCGAAGCCATTGCTTCTAAAATTACTACTGGCAACCCCTCCGATAAACTTGGCAAAACAAAAATATCAGATAATGCCATATATTTAGGAATTTCCCCATTATCTACCCTGCCAACAAAAACAATATTTTCTTTCAAATTTAATTTTTCTGATATTTTTTCTAACTCCTTTTTTTCTTCTCCATCGCCCACCAGCAATAATTTTATTTTTAAACTTTTTTCTTTTACAATTTTTATTGCTTCAATTAAATATTTTATTCCTTTTACGGTTTTTAAAGTTCCAACGAAAAGAATAGTTTTTTCCGAGTCATTAATTTTTAATTCTTTGCGCACGGCAACTTTAGATAAATTTTCAAATTCTAACAGCTCTATCCCATTTGGAATTGTAAAAATATTTTTAATATTAAACCCAAACTCCTTTATTTTGTTTTTCATACTGTCGGTGACAACAACAACTGCTTCTGCATTTTCTAAAACCAACTTTGAAATTATTTTTTTGAACTTCCAATTGCAATAAACATCCGAGCCATGGCAATAAACAATATATGGAATGCCAAACATTTTTTTAGCCAAAAAACACGGCAATCCCATTTGAATAGTCTGAGAATGCGCTACTTCCGGATTAATTTTCTTTAATGCAAATAAGCATTTTAACCAAAAAAATATCACGCCAAAAAACTTTATTTTTGGATAATAAATTCTTTGTACTAAAAATTTGTCTTCTTGGCTTTGTTTTGGTAATCCTTTGTCAAAAGAAGTTATTACATAAACGTCATTTCCTGATTTTGCTAAATGCTTAGCAATATTTTTAGTTGCGATTTCAACGCCCCCTAGCCATTTTGGCGGAAACATTGAAACCAAAATCGCTATTTTCATATCTATTTTATTTTTACTATTTTTATAATCAAAGTTGGAGCAATATACTTTAATATGCCACCACTTCTTTTAACCTGCTCTTCTATTAAACATTCTCTTTTTGCAGGAAGTCCCGCGCCATTAAAATCACTGATATTTAGTCCTATTTTATTGCAAATTCTTTTGATTTTCCAAATGGATATATAATCTGGACAATACTCTTCATCAGATTTTTTAAATATTCTTTTAATTAGTGTTGGGAATCGATATGGCCAAAGCATATTTCTTACATCAATAATAATTATTCCGTCATCTTTCAATACTCTTTTCATTTCTAGTAAAGGTTTTTTATAACTGTGAAGATGGGTTAAAACTTGCGAACATATTACTATATCAAAAGTTTTATCTTTAAACGGCAAAGAAAAAATGTCAGCTTTTACAAAAGTAGCTAAGGGAGATTTTTTCTTTGCTTTCTCCAGCATGTTTTCTGAGGTATCAGCACCCGTTACATTGCCGCCTCTCTGTGAAAAAAATTCCACAAACCTACCGGTTCCGCAACCAACATCTAAAACAGACTTATCTTTTATTTCTTTTGCAAATTTAAAAACTATTTGTTTTGCCAATAAATCATTATTTTTCTGCTCCTTTGAAGTATAACGATCTTCGTCATAATTTTTTGCAAAATTATCATAAAACTTATAAACTCTTTCTTTTCTTGTTTTGTCTATAAAATCTGGTTTCATTTTTTTATTATTTAAAAATGTTAATTATTTCTTTTTCTAAAATATTTTTAATATCTTCTGCCATTTGGTTTTTACCTTTAACTTTTATTAAATATCCTTTTTGATATCCTTCTATTGTTTCTTTTACGGAACCGATATCGCTTGCTATCACGGGTAAATTCATTTCCTTTGCTTCGATAATCGATAAGGGAACATCTATGGCAGAATTTTTTGTCTTAATCGGAAATAAATAAACGTCAGCTACTGCAAAAATTTCATATATATCGTCTAAATATTCATCAATTATTTTTATTTTTGGATTCAACAAATTTTCTTCTATTTTTTTTCTTGATGTTAAAACGAGAACTATTTTTATTTCTGGCATAATAGTCTGTAATTCAGAAAGTACATCCAACCCCCTGTCAGCCTCTGCGTGGCCAATATGCAAAGCAACAAAATCTTTTTGTGCCAATCCATATTTTTTTCTAATTTCCTCTTTATTGTAAATTTTCTGCGGAATGATATGTAAAATTGAAATATATTCTGCTTGCAACCCCTGATTTTTTAATAAATCAACGCCATTTTTTGAAAATACAGATATCTTAAACTTAGAAAACAACTTTGATAAACTTCCCAAATTATCTGTCTGAAAAATAATTTCTTTGAAGTTTAACGTTAGAATATTAAGGATTGATGCGTAAATCTGATTTATAGTTTTAGGCGAGCAAAGCGGAAAATAATAAATATATTCTGGTCTTAGTTTAATGACATAAAAAAGAGAAACCAATCTGCCAAAAATAAAGCCGATAATCGGAATCTGACAATAAGAGATTGATATCGTTTTTGTATCTCCTATTTTTAGATTTTCTCCAAAATTTACAATTTTTGTTTCTCCTTTTAAAGATTTAATAAATTCTACGGTCAGTTTACTGGCTCCTTCGTCCGCTGGAATCTTTAAATTTTCGCAAATTATTAGATTTTTTACCATAACTATGTTTCTCTAAACCCAAACTTAAAATTTAAGATATCTTCTGAACTTTTGCAAAATTAATTGTTAATAGTCCCCAATCCCTTTTAAATCTATCTTGCACTGGTAAAATTTCTACTCTAAATTTATTTTTGTCTATATCATCAATAATCTTTTTACATCCCGCATCATCTCTATTCCAATAATCATCAAAAATTACTATTGTATTGTTATCCATGACCATTTGAGCATATTTCCAATCATTTTCTATTGTTTCTACGCTATGTCCTCCATCTATATAAATAAAATCCATTTTAGGTAATTTATCTATTACCATAGGAAGAGTTTCCTGTGTATAGCCTCTATATAAAAACACCTTAACCCCAGTTTTCTCCAATTTTTTCTTTATCTCTTTCAAAGAAGGCGGCGGTATGGAAAATTCTTTTAAACTGGTTTTATCATCCAATAGTTCAAATAAATCAAAACCATAATATTCAATCTTTTCAGGCTTAAAAAATTTTTTGGCTTCGCTAATCATTTCCATAGCATGAGCTCCTCGCCAAGTGCCGATTTCCATTATCTTGCGAGCTTTATTTTCTCTAACGGTTTCAAATAAATATTTATATCTACGAGGCATACCCTTGCCTGGTAGTTTACTATATATAACCTTCAAAATTTTAATTTGAGGAAAATTTAATTCAATCTTGTGATATATCTTTTTTAACATATTTATTTTTTAGTTTTTTATCGTTTAATAAATTTTTGTTTTAACGACGACAGTATCTTATAAATACTAGAATAGTCTTTTCTATAAATATAATGTGTAACTATATCTCCCCCAAAACTCTGTTTAAATAAACTTGGTTTATTTAAAATCTCATGCCCTTCTCCTCCAGCATTATATCCCGCAAAATCAAATTCTTTTATTCCTTTAGCTTTTGCATATTTTATCGCTTCCCAAATTATTAATCTGTTGCCCATTCCCACCAAAGAAGACTTTTTATCATCTACATTTAATCGTTTTGAAGGGTTAAACAGCGGTCTCATATTATTGTCATCCTTCAAATAAAAATAGCCCCCTAAAATTTCTCCGTTTAACTCAGCGACAAATAAAATTCCATTCTTCTTAAGAAAATCAGCTGTCACGCCAGAAGACATCCACCCTTTAGCTTTTGAAAATAACTTATCTATTTCAATAAAATCTTCGAAATTTTGATTGATTTTAATTTTTATTCCCTCTTTTACGGCTCGATTAATTTCCTGCCTGCAAGATGTCCTGCTCATCTTTTTCCAAATGGAATCTAAATCCTGAGTCAAATTTATGACAAAAGTGATAATTTCTTCGCGACCAAATCCTTGAACATCAACCTTGTTTTTACAATCTCTAAAAATAACTCTATCAGCCCCCTTGACATCATAGGGATATTCAGCAAACCAAATTTGTTTGGTTTTAAACAGACCGTTTTTTTTATTGATTTCTAAAACCATTTTTACTAAAAATTTTTAATATTTTTCTGATAAATTTTCTCCCACCAGCGCTCCCCCAAAAATTTTTAATTCTTTTGAACTAAAACCCTT
>Ga0172381_10007539_pt1 | contig 10753 bp, 4 predicted proteins | sample Leawel6488metaG_FD_119754 | JGI IMG/M metagenome (GOLD analysis project Ga0172381, IMG submission 119754) | Leachate microbial communities from a municipal landfill in Southern Ontario, Canada - Leachate well 64-88 metaG | ecosystem: Engineered > Solid waste > Landfill > Unclassified | place... | reverse complement strand
ACGGACACCACCGACGGGATTACAATAGAAGAAGTTCCCACCAGTAATGTCTCCGAAAGAATAAAAACAATGGTTCCTGGAGATGTCATAAAATCAAAATCTACAGTAACTGGCATAACTGCCTATACATACAAACGAGCTGACGGCACTGTCGGACATTCTTATAATTCTGCGGACGCATTATCAGCTGCTGGCAAAACAGGAACTACCGAAAAAACTGGCACAACTGGGACTACTGACACAACCGGTAAAACTGACATCGATCAACAATCAGCAGATGCTATAAAAAAAGCCGCGGCTGACGCGGCAGCAGCAGGAGCTGAAGACACTAATCCTTATTCCGGGACAATGTACGAGGCCGCGTGGAATAATATTCCAGATAATATTAAGAACGCTATTAACCCAATATTATCAGCGGTCAACTCCGGGTTAGGTGCGGAATCAACCGCGTTGATGATAATGGCTGACAAAGAAAAACTAAAAGCTCTTCTTCCTGATGTTCCAGAAGATGAATTGCCGGTCGGAGCTAGTCTCCAAGGGCAGGTCAATGACCTAGCTGATGCCCTCAGAAAGGAGTATAATCTAAATGAAATAGCTAATGAGAGAAACGCTGTTATAAGAAGTGGCGCGACATTAACCACCGATTTGACTGATTACATCAACGGACGAGACACTTTTATAAAAAGCGTTAACACTATGATTGATAAAGTTAAATCAAACATGTACGACTCCGGCATGACCGACCCTGCTTCTCAGGCAGTCAATAATACTTATTTGGACTATCTTTCGGTATTAAAGGGAAGACAAAATAAACGTTATATCAATTTGATACAATCTGCTCAGGAGCAACACACCGCCACTTTAGAAAATCTTACAAACGAATATAATACTAATTTTCAAAATTATAAAGACGAATTAGCCTCTGGCACTGCACTTGCCACAGAACGATATAACACTATCAAAACAGCAATCGAATCGATGTATAAAAGTCTGGAAGCCGCCCCAATGAACGACATGGCCCTCGAGCAAGCTAATGTAGATTTGCAAAAAAGCTATTTAGATGTAATTAAAACCACTACCGGGACTGCCGGAGTTGACTACGTTAGTGAAATGGGGGATTATAGTGACCTATTTATGAACACTACCGGGGATTATAAAGGACAATTCATATCGGGAATAAAAGACAATTTGTACGACCAGGTTAGCGCCGTCCTTGGTTCCGGAAAAAACTACAATGGAATTTCGGCCACAATTAAAAATGGCATTGCTAGCACATATGGAAACGCTACAAGTTTGTCCCAGATTGACGACGCATTGACTATGGTCCAGAACTTTGCAAATAAAGGTGGCGATGCTTTGATGAATGAAGCTGGTATGCCTGCTGAGAACTCAATGGTAGCCACTATGTATGAAGCGCTTAAAGCTCCTATCTACAGTGCCGTTTCCTCCGAGACAAAAGACAAATATAGCGAAGTTAAAAATGCATTATCTTGGTTGACAAGTTTGAACAAAAATGAGCTTGCTAATAACAGAGAAAAGTTCATGAGCAAGTTTAACTCTATCGGCGCCGACTTGGCGGAGGTAATATGGAATTATTATAACAACATCGCTTCACAAGACGCATATTCTTCATATTTTACTTCGAAGGAGCAACAAAAAACACTATTTACAGCATTAACTGGTGCGTCAGAGGAAGACGGCGCAAACGATTTAGCGGCAAAAATATCAAGTTATCTAACTAAATAATAAAAATATGGCAATAAAATATCCTGAGAACACAAGTTACTCTGCGTCTTCTTTGCGCAACAAATTCCCACAATTGAGCAGAGCTACAACTAAGAAGTTAGCGGCTCAAGCCACTGGCCTTGTGCAGGAGAAACTGGCGTCATTATCTTCTGGTGCCAAAAGTGTTGCCCCGAAAGTCCCGTTGGCAGCCGCCAGAACTACTACCCCCGTCGAGGAGAATGCATTAGCGCAAGCATTGCCTGACAGCGGAGTTACTATAGAACCCGGATACGCTCCGGGTACTTTAGTTAGCGAGTACAAAAATCTTACTGGGAAAAATTACACTTTCGATACGCCGGATACTGGATATGAAAAAAAGGGAAGATATTTAAGTCCGTCTGAGATGTCTAACTCAGCAAAATTCCAAAGCATCAGAGAGGATTTGGGCGGTGGAGCATTGGGCGGAGGCCAATACGTCATTGATCCGGCTAACAAAGGCAGAGCCATCGCTAGCACGCGCTCAGACACCACGTGGAAGGAAAGAGAAATAGAATTGCAAGGCTTGGACCCGACTCTTTTTGAAGTTGATCATAAAATCCCATTGTGGGCTGGCGGTTCCGACACTGAAGCTAACAAGGAGATCTTGAGCACTCCAGAGCATGCCACTAAGACTAAAATTCAATCAATTCCATTAACATTGCTAGCCAATGGTTTAATCGACCAAAGAGAGGCAATGTCTATGGCTATGAACTGGAAAGCTAAAGCGGAAACCTGGGACATCAAATATCCGACGCCTAGCTCCGGAAAAGATGGAAGTGGAATCGGCGCAGGTTTGATTGACGTGAAAGAAGCTCAAAGGATAGCTAAGAAATGGGGAGAAGCTCCTGATGTAACCTGGAAGTCATTTTTGTCAGAGCTACCTGGCGCTGGCAAATGGGTGTACGGAAAAGCCGGAGAGGTTGTTAATACTATATTACCTGGAGAATCTGCTGGGAAAGTAGCCATTAAGGAATTTACTAAGGGGTTAGCTAGCGCTATCCCTGGTTATAGTTTGGCTATGCCACAATTAGACACTGCTGCTGCTTATAATGACAAAACCGCTAATACTACCGGACAGATATCCCATGTCCTTGGAGCCACTATTGGTAATATATACAATTTCGGCTCTGCTTATAAACTTGCCTTAAAGGCGCTGTCTAAAACCGGTGTTAAATGGGCGGTTAAAGCTATAGGAAAAGAGATTGTTGAAAAAGAAGCGTCAACGATAGCGGCAGGAGCAATCAAGACTAGCAAAAATCAAATAGCCCAGAAACTAACAAGTTTATTAAAAAAACCTACTGGAGAAATTATAGATACTGTAAATAGACAAATAACCAAGGAAGCAAAAAAAGTTTTAACCAAGCCGTTAGGGGAAATAGCCGGGAAGGCAGCGACAATGGGTGTTGTTTCCACCGCGCTTGGTCAATTAAGACCACTCGAGACAGAAAACAGAGCTGAGAGAGCTGCTTGGGACTTCGCTTATGGCGCATTCAACCCAACATCTAAACTCGGCTATAAGGTCACTGATTACGCTGGAGTTGCTGGCCCGGCACTTATTATTTCTTTGTTAGAAGGATTAAGACTCGAGGATTCGTTCACTAACGCCCTAGCATCAGCCCTGATTAGTTCCGGTACGATGGCAGGCGTGCACGGTCTTGGCCATGCCGGTGCTACTTACAAGGTATTAACTGGTAAGGCTCCAAAATCAATAGCGTACGTCGGAGAAAAGACAGAAAGACAACCTGAGAGTTACTGGTCTGGAGGAAAACTCGTCACGGTTGCCGGCGCCAAAACTAATGAGGTCAAGATAAAAGCCGCTGAAAGAAAGTTTTCTAACGCATACAGACAGTCTCAGTATGTCGATTTGCTTGAAGATATAGACTCGGGATTATTAAGAGCATCTGACGTTGGAGTTACGTCAAGAAAAGAAATATCATATAAAACTACTACTAATCAGAACGCAGTAGACACTCAAAATTCAATTTTAATTAGATATGCCCATTGGAAAGAACGGCAATATGGCTGGAACGCGGAGACAGCAGCCAAGGAAGTGTTTAAGGTTATATCTAGCGGTAGGGGAATGTGGAAATCTGGGCTAGGAACTGTAGCAAGAAATAAGGCAGATATTGAAGACCTTGTTTCTTACGCCGAAAAAATGAATAAAAACAATCCTAACTCCCTTACCACTCCTAAAAATATTGATAATTTGTCAGCCAATATTTCAGAATCTTTTTATAATGAAGCCCCATCGATTGAAAGCGCTATTGTAAATAAAAAATCCTCAAACTTGAACGCCGAGGTCCCTGTGACTGGTTACGGAATAGATAGCAACACCTCTAAATTTAAAAGATTTATAACCAGTATTAAGAGCGGGAAGATACCGGCCACACCAGAGGTTGACGCTAATGGCAACGAAACAGGAAGATATTTTATCAAGGCAGTGATGTCCCACGAAACTAATCACAGAAATTCACAGGCCGTCGCTGAGAATGCCGCTAAAAACGGATATAATGCTGCTGACAGTGTTAGGATTTACGTTTCTGATGGTAACGGACGCATGGAAGACATCGGATATATTTCTACTCGCGGCAGAATCGAAGGCCGGATAGACAGTTTTAATAATAACGCCATTAAGCGATATAATGAGGCGGCCGCTGCCAAAGGAGAGCCGTTAATTAGAATTGAAGACTTAACCCCTGAACAAAGAGAGGCAATGGGGTTGTTCGATCCGGACATCAACAATGAAACTGTCGCTAGAAGGATGAAAGAAAAGAATTCCCCCGCCATGGAGGTGACGATTCTTGTTGATCCCGAAACCAAAAACAATAAAAATTACGGGTTCATTAAGGCGTTTTTGAATGATGGTTCATGGGATGAAAATAGACTTAGCGCCATTAAAGAGTTAATGGCCAAAGAGGTTAACTTTACCCCGAAAGAAATTGAGAGTGTAGTTGAGGCAATCACCGAAGAGCCTGAAGTTAAGGTTGCTATGATACAAAAAACTCCCTCTGATTTAGTCGAAATAATGACTGGCAAGAAAAAAGAAAAAGATGTTACACTGGAAGAGTTTGAAAAATGGTTAGACAGTAAGGAACCTGGCGATGCGCCAGCGTCTTTTGTTGATGCCATCAGAATGAGAAAACCAAAAATTAAGCTACCAGTTAGAAAGCCAGAGGAAAATGTTAGAATCGCGGAAGAAACTGGCGCTGAAATGATTTTGCCTAAATCTCCTTTAATAGCTGAAACTCCGGCTATCACCCGCGAGGCGATCGAAACCGAATCTCGGGCTGCCAGAGAGATTGAACCAGAAAATTCTATTAATGACGTTAGACAAGAAGTTATTGACGATGCCGACGTTTCAACTGCCGCAAACTACGAGACTCAAACAAACAACGACATTCAAAGCAACGCCGGGACTAGAGCGTGGAGTAAGTATGACCAGAATGGCATAAACGAGGGTCCTGCTAAAGTAATCGGAGATTATAAGGATTCATTGCCCGAGGGTTCCAAGGAACGCGCCAATGCAGAGGCCGTATTGAACTCTTTTAGCAAGGAAAAAATAATATCCAAGGCTAAGGAAATTTTTAAAGCAAATAATGGCAAGGAAGAAAAATCGGTTAGCGAATTCAAGGATATTTACACCAGGAAATTTACCGATCTCGGACTTCCTAATCCGCTCGAAAACAAAAGGACGGATTTGTATGTGACTAAATTGTTTAGGGACGCCGCTTATAGCACTCCTAAAAACGTTTTGACTTTGGTAAAAGGTAAGTGGGTTATCGAGCCTCGAGCTAATATTTTAAAGAGCAAGTTGGCGTCTGACATCGAAAAATATAACGCCGAAAACGGAACTGATATCGACATGATTTATTATGAGCCGGGAAAAAATATAAAACCTTGGGAGACTCCTGATATAGATGAAATAAACAAACAATTAAAATCCAAAGGTTACATTTCTCTCGGAGCTTCCGGCAATGCGCTCAATACTATTTATGCAGTTAAATACGACAAGTCGTTAGGATCTAATGTTAACGAGTTTGTTTATAATGTATTCAGAAAAATAATGAAATTCCCCGAGGGGACAACCGCTTCATCCGTCAACAAGAGAGCTAAATTGTTTGATGACAAGTCATTGCCTAATCCTGTGCAGGGCGAAACTTATAAACATCACGTTCTTTCTCCAGAAATTAATACTCTGAGAAAAATGGGATACACCGAGGATTACTTCGCGAAAGCAATCCAAAAGGGATTAGCAACAGAGAAATCAGTGGCCGCAGTACTTGATAAGGATATTTTTGACGGTAAGATATATATTACTGAGGGCATGATGAAAAGAATCTTAAAAGGCGGTGGATATGTCGGCAAGAGAACCCGGTTAAAACCAACAATGGTTGCTGGGGAAGATGCTATGAAAATGCTACAAAAAGGAGACCTATCAGTTTTAGATAAAGTTCACACCGAGTTTTTTGAAAATATAATAAGAAAGGAAACTGGAAACAAAAACTTTAAAATTAGAGATAACGACGTCATAACGTTCCCTGAAAATGTTAAGGTCGGAGCGATAGATAAAAAAGCAAGATACAGCGCCTTCGATGCCCCGTCCGATTCTTATAGGTTCAAATATTCATATGAGCCTAAACCGAAAGTTAGTTTCTCTATTTCTAACTGGGCGAAATTCATGAAAGACGCTGACTTGAACAAAACTGTTTCCGCTCTTTATGCGCCACATATTGAAAAATATAAAGCATTTCTCAGTGAATTAAATTCCAGTGTTGGATCAAAAGAAGGTTTGGCCGTATTGGAAAAATACGAAGAATATGGAAAGAAAAATTTTGGAGAAAATCTTTATGGAGCTCTAAAAAAACAAGTGGCAAATGGAGCGTGGAATAAGTCAATCGGTTATAACATAGACCAGCTTACTAATAAGATTTTTCAAGAAAAAATAATGTCTGGTTCATTCCTGCGCGGAGATCACTTAACTTTGACACCGGACTTCGGCGTTAAAAAAGGTGGTAAATTTTTAGAGCCGGGCGAGGTTATGATCAGCCGAGAAATGTGGGAATCGCTAGGAAGCCCTGAATATGTTTTGACTGTCCGCTATCCAGTGACAAGAGCTACGGCCATGACAAAAAGTAAGGTTGTTGTCGCGCAAGACCATGGTATCAAAAATCTTGGGAAAGAGCAGATAATTCCTAGCCAGTTTGACACATTCGTTAGAAAAGAAGGAGATTATGACGCCGACTCATTCCACGTCTTCGCTATAGACGGTGAAAATGGAATTCCAATGAAAGTTGCTGATAAGATAGAAAGTGTCAGGGCTGAGGAGGGAGACATGGTGATGGACCCGCTTAAAAAATATGATGAATCAACAATGGTGATGTCGAAAGACAACGCCTACGACAAACTTCAAGAACTAACCAAGAATGCTGTCGCCGGCGGTGAAGGTGTTGGTAAAGTAGCGACGTTAGTCAGAGTGTTGCCGTTCTTGGCAGAAACAGGTTTTTCGGTTAGCGGCTATAAACCTGCCTGGAACAGCAGAAATATGAAAATATTAAGTGAACTATCGCAATTTTCCACCGACGCGGTTAAATCTCCGAGTCTGCACGATACCATAGAGGACGATGATATGACTGATTATATCATAAGAAACGTATTTTCTAATGACGAAGGCATCAAGCCTAAAGCGGCGCAAATAAAGGTAATTAAAAAAGCCATTAAAAGACAGGGATATCAGACTCCATTCGAAGTCTCTGATAAAGGCACGCCATTGAAATCAAATTCGGACTTATTTAAACGTATAGCTGATTACAACAGACTGGCCGGAGAAAAAGGTGGTCCGGCACAATCAATTATGAAACTTTTCTCGGGGGTCGAGCCGTATGCGTATAAATTTAAAAAAGCGATGCCCGAAGATATCGCCGCGGCAGAAACTGCAGTAAAGGATAAATTCAAGGGAGAATTTAAGGTAACACCAAATGTTTCAACCTTCCAAAAGAAATTCAAATTATCCTTCAAAAAAATGGTTGATTCCAACCCCGAAGACGATGACTTTAAGCGAGCCCTTAAAGACTTTAAACAGTCGGTGATAGATTTTTATCGATATAATGAATCTAAATATTCTCCGGAAGAAAGGCGGAGTATACAACTATGGTTGGCTTCTAACCCTGAGGCTAATATTGCCCAAAAGAAAAGAAACCCAGACGGAAGTCTAACGTATAAAGGTAAATCTAATTGGGCCAATAAAATTGACGATATATTTAACGACTCGCCAGATATAGCTCAAACTTATTACGATACGCTGGAAAAATACAATCTTGAATAACAAAAAAGCCATAAGTTTTACACTTATGGCTTTTTTAATTAATCAATCGTTATGTCTAGTATCCCGGACTTCATTCTGTCGAAATTGCATAATTTACATTTGTAATCACCGAATTTTGCCATTCTCGATTTTGGATCAAAATCTAATTGATATGACTTACCGCAATGCTCGCAATGGAATTTGGGGAATGACTCCTCTCTTTCTTTTTCTTCCCGGTAGTTATAATTACATTGTGGGCAACAAAATTCATGCACTTTGCTTTTCTTCTCGTATTCTTCTCCGCAATATTTGCAGAGTCTTATTTTTACCTTGGTCATATTTTTAATTGCCCATATGGCTGTATTCATTTAACACGCCTTTTTGCAAGGTTTTTAAAGCATTAATCATTTGCTCAATATTTTGAACATGAGCCTTAACTTCATTTCTGAAAAAAGCTTCATCAGTAGCATCGATTATTTTATCGGCCTTAGCGCTGGAAATCATTTTACCAGTTGCTTCATCTACTGTGGATTCGATATCCTTTGCAACTAAAGCTAACTGTCTTTCAACCATTACTAATTTTAAATTGTTTTCAGAATAGTATTGAGCCATTCTAACAACAATCTCTCCCACTTCCTCACCGCTGACCTGTCCGATCGAATAGTTTTTAATGAATTTTGTGTATTCATCGATATAAGGCAAATTTTTTGATTCTTCCATAAAATTATTTTTAAATTAGTTAAAGATTGTTTTCCCATTAAAATGGTCGATCTCATGCTGGAATATTTTAGCCATCTGGCCATTTAGGTTCTTTTCTATTCTTTCGCTGATAGTGCCGTCACCTGACAACACTTGATACGACACAGTCACTTTATTATATCGCTGAACCGTGATTCTCTCTCTGTCCGGATATGACAAGCATCCCTCAACACTGTTTACGGTAGTTTTTGTGTGGTTCTTAATAAATGGGTTTATAATAATCTCCTTATCGCATGTAACAAAAAATCTCAACGGATCTTCATTATTAATCTGCGGATGCGCTACAGCGAATCCTCCAGGGAACATGCCTCGTTGAGTGAAGCACAAATTGTACATAATATGCGCATCTTTCATGACTCTTTTTAAGTCACCGTCGTTCACTTCACGACTTATTTTTTTGTGTGGTTCGACATAATACTTAATAAAGTCCACTGGTTTTTGTTTTTTATCTTCACTCATATTTTTTGTTAATGGTTACAGGCTACACAACTGGCACCATTTTTCTTTTCTATTAATATAGTTTCGTCGAATACGTCTTTAACGCTTCTAATATGACTTATGCAAATTAATTGCTTATTGCTTTTTTCTTTTAAGTCTAATATCAACTCGACAAATCTTGATTCATTTTCTGGGTCTAATCCGGCGACCATCTCATCAATGATGTGAAAATTACATTTTTGCAAACTGGCTAAGCCTTGAAAAATGGAATAAGAAACTTTGAGCTTCTCGGATCCGCTATAATTTTCATAACTGAATTGCTCCCCTTGACCATTGTAAATATTTATAAACAATCCTTCCTTAATGCCGTCGTCTGAATTCTTCTCCTTCTGAGTCTCTAATCTAATTTTAAAATCAGACATTTTTGTGAGAATATCATTTATGCGGTATTCAAGTCTTGGTATTAGGTAGTCTATAACGATATTTCTTATGCCTTTACTTCCGAACGCTTCTTTTATTAGTGACAATTCTTCGACCCTGGCTTTGGTTGATAACAATTTTGCCTTTATTAAATCAATTTTCGGGACCATTTCTTTGATCGTATCATCGGACTTCTTGGCGTTAATAAGCTTAGCCTCAGTCCACGACAAACTGTCAGTCATAGACGATAACGTTATTTTTAATTCCTTAACGTCATTTTTTCCGTCTTTTGTCAACTCGTCCAATTCTTTTTTTAGGTTTATATTTTCTAAAACCAATAATCCAAAGTCATAATTAAGCTTTTTTGACATTTCCGAGGCTTCATCTATGTCTTTTTGCAACGATTTCTTTAAATTATCGTTTGCGGATGCTGTCTCGCCGATGTGTTCATACTTTGTGAGGCCCTTCTCGCGCTCTAATAGCTCGTTGTAGCGATTTTTATCCTCAACTGACAAAGTTGACTGTGGGATAGCTAAAAGCTCTTCTGAATAAGCGTTTAGAGCTTTCTCATGCTTTTCTTTTCTCTCCTTTAAGTCGGCAAGCTGGCTGGATACAAAAGCGGTTCTATTTGAAAGTTCTGCCTCAAGTCTTGGGCACGGTCTTCCTAGGTGCTCGCAGTGAGTATCAACTGACATCTGAATCTCTAACAACTGATTGTTTAAACGCATCTCCTGAGACGTGTAATCTACATCAGCCGGCTTGTTCATCATCGCCGCATTTCTTCGCAACGTTAATTCGTAATCAGCATCTATTTCTTTTTTTAATTTAATTAGACCGGCACGGACTGATTCTAATTCTTTTTTACCATTTTCTATTTCTTTAAAATCTATTTCTGGAATTGATTTAATTGAATCTTCTTTTTTGCTTATATATCCTGTCTGCTCTATGATTCGAGACTTGATTGACAATAGTTGCAAATCGTTGCTTGATATTTGCGCCTCCAAGTTGGAAATATAATTAGATTCAGCCTGGTTCTTTTCTATCTCCGCACTAATCCTATCTATATCTTTT
>Ga0172381_10007538_pt1 | contig 10753 bp, 11 predicted proteins | sample Leawel6488metaG_FD_119754 | JGI IMG/M metagenome (GOLD analysis project Ga0172381, IMG submission 119754) | Leachate microbial communities from a municipal landfill in Southern Ontario, Canada - Leachate well 64-88 metaG | ecosystem: Engineered > Solid waste > Landfill > Unclassified | place... | reverse complement strand
TATTATCTCCAACCACGGTTTTAGAATCTTGTTCTGTTCCTACATTCATTGTTACGAATTCACGAATAGTATTATTATTACCGATAATAAGAAAACTCTTGTCTCCTTTATATTTCAAATCCTGCGGAACATTACCTAACACGGCATGAGAAAAAATATGGCAATTTTTACCGACAGTGGTATTGCCTATCACTTGAGCAAATGCGTCAATTACACAGCCAGAACCCAGCTTAACAGCCGGACCTATCACAGCATAGGGGCCAATACTTACATTTGTATCAATTTCTGCTTTTTTATCTACTATTGCTTTTGAATCAATCTTGTTCAACATATTCATTAGTCCACAAGCGCGAACATAAGTTCAGCCTCAGCGACAAGCTTATCATCAACAAAAGCTTTTGCGTAGACCGTTCCTGTTTTAGTGCGTATTTTTCCGGCAACTACCTCCATAATCAGCTGATCACCGGGAACAACCGGTTTGCGAAATTTGGCATTATTAGCCGCCATAAAATATGCAAGCTTTCCTTTATTCTCTTCACTCGCAAGCATAAGAACTCCGCCCACCTGCGCCATTGCCTCGATTATAAGAACACCCGGCATAACCGGGCGCTGCGGAAAATGCCCCTGAAAAAAATACTCATTCATGGTAACATTCTTTATGCCTACAGCGCGTTTAAATTTTTCCATCTCAACAATTCTGTCGACGAGTAAAAACGGATAGCGGTGAGGAAGAAGCTTCATTATCTCCTCACTGCTCAATTGATTACCGCTGGGAACGAATTGCATCGGAGACCCCACTCCCGCGCCAACAGCTTTATCTTTATATTTACGCAATTTTTCAAGGAGTTTCATGTTAAGAGAATGACCGCTTTTAATTGCGATAATATAACCCCTAACCGGCCCGGCAAGATACAAATCTCCAATAAGATCTAAAACTTTGTGCCTGGTAAATTCATCAGGAAAGCGTAATTTATTCTTCAGTACACCATCTTTAGAAACTACCAAAGTGTTATCGTGATTGGCGCCTTTACCCAGGCCGCTGTCCAAAAGATGTTTTACTTCTTCTTCAAGACAAAATGTTCGCGCCTGAAAAACATTCTCCGTGGCATTACCATCTATCGTCAAATCAACATAGCCTGAGCCAATAAGAGGGTTATCGTATTTCAAGGCGTAAGAAATTCTTAAAGACGGGTATGGCAGAGCAACTATACTTGAAGACCCCTCTTCAACCCAGAGAGGCTCTTTTATAACGATACAATTCGCGACGGCATCAAGCTCTACAATGCCGGCATCTTTAATTTTATCCACAAACTCTTTCGCGCTTCCATCCATGCCAGGAATTTCTTCGCCCCAAACATTCACTTGAACGTTATCTATTTTTAAAAGATGGAAAGCTGCCATAAGGTGCTCAACAGTGTGAATATAAATACCATTTGCGCCTATGGAAGTGCGTCGAGGAAACTTCTCCGGAGCAACCAATGAACCAAAGTCGCCTTTTATTAATTGTCCTCCGGCATCCTGACGTATAAACATTATCCCGGTATTTGCCTGAGCCGGAAGGATTTCAATCTTTGTTTTCTGGCCACCGTGCAACCCCACACCCTCAAACGATACTTTTACTTTTATTGTTTTTTGTTTATCCATTTTTATTCTCAAATTTTGCTTGAAGCTCTTTAATTTTTTGTTCTAGTTCCTTTATCTTACTATACAATCCAGGCAACCCCTGAACGCAAGCATTTACACGTTTGGCAGCATCATGCGGCCTGGCAGGATATCCTGAAACCATAGTCTTTGGCGGTATTGACTTTGTGACACCGGCTTGTGCCGCGGCAATCGCGTTATCGCCAACAGTTATGTGGCCAACAAGGCCAGCTTGGCCGGCAATAATAACTTCTTTACCTAAAACCGTACTTCCTGAAATACCTGCCTGAGCGACAATAAGACAATTTTCACCTATAATAACATTATGCGCGATTTGTACAAGGTTATCGATTTTAGTGCCTTTGCCTATAAGAGTTTTGTCAAAACGAGCCCTGTCAATAGTTACGTTGGCGCCAATTTCAACATCATCCTCTATAACTACTGTTCCAATTTGGGGAATTTTTTCCTGCACTCCTTTAACTTTAGCGAATCCAAATCCATCGCTCCCTATGACAGCTCCACAATGAATAATTACATTGCTACCTATACTTATTCTTTCTCTTATGGAAACATTGGGATAAATAATTGTTTTTTGACCGATTTTTGTATCATTACCTATATAACAATGGCCATAAATTATCGCGTTATCGCCAATTTCAGTGTTTTCTTCGATAATGACATACGCTCCGATAGCAACCCCTTTTCCTAATTTTGCTTTTGGCGATATTAGCGCGCTTGAATGAATTCCTTTTGGATGACAAACAGCACTTGGCGCAAAGATGCTTACGATTTTCGCAAAAGCTACTGAAGGATTATCCGTCTTGATCAGGGGTTTAAGTGAATATTCTGTTTCTTTTGAAGTAAGAACGGCGGAAGCACGTGTAGCTTGCAGCAAAGAATCGTATTTCGGATTTGCTAAAAAAGTTATTTCGCCCGTCTTTGCTTCTTTTATTCCCGAAATACCGCTTATAACAATTTTAGGGTCCCCGTTTAACTCTCCACCCACAAGCTTTGCAATTTCTGAAAGTGTCAACTTCAACATATTCTACACCTTAAAAAAATATCAAAAAAAACTTACCCAAAACCGTTAATCTTAAAAATAGAAAGTTACCACGCACTATGTTTTAGGTAAAAATGGCAAACTAAAACAGCCTGCTAAAAACAGCAGGCTGTTTGTTGTGCAGTATTTACTTCTTCACAGATACATTTACTATTTTTAAAACCGCATCGGTGATATCAATACCTTTATCACCATAAAGCACAGCGCTTCCGTGAAGAATGAGGTCATAATTATTTTTCTTAGCGTAATCTTTTATTGTCTTTTCTATATCGTCAATTATTTCTTTCATTTTTTCGTCTCTTTCTTTTTTAAGATCAAGCAAAGATTGGCGCCTTAACTGTTGAAAATCTTTTTCAGCGCTTTCTAACTTTTGCTGTTCTTTTTCTTTTTCCTTATCCTTCAAAACGCTCAATTTACTATTCATTTTTTCAAGCTCGGCGCCTTTTTCTTTAAGCTGTTTCTCTTTTTCTTCAGTCTTTTTGTTGAGTACATCATCATACTCTTTAGTTTTCTTGTACTCATTAAAAATGGATAAAAAATTAATATATCCAATCTTTAATTCTTTTGCGTAAGAAACCGAACAAAAAGAACATATCATTAAAAACGTAACAAATGTAATTATCCCCTTTTTCATTGCTTCCTCCTTTTTAACTACTTAAGATTAACTAATTAAACAAACGCTGAAATCTCTAACTTTACTAAAATCCTCTGCTGACATTAAAATGAAACCGGCCTTCTTTACTATCCTGCCCGGGTAACAAATCAAGCGGCCAACCATAATCAACACTTACCGGCCCTATCGGTGTTTTTACCCTGACACCTAAACCAATACTCTTTTTTAAATCAGTACTAAAAAAATCACCGTTCTTTTCCCAAACTTCACCGCTATCAAAAAAAGTTGCTACTTTTAAAAAATCCATTAACGGATATGTATATTCAATATTCGCGATAAACATTGATTCGCCACCAAGAGGATCGTCCGTTGCAAGATCTATTGGCCCAACTTTTCTTTCTTCGTAGCCTCGTATGGTGCTTGCTCCACCAGCAAAAAATCTTTCATAGATAGGAACTTTATTAGTATCATCAAAAGGATCAGACCATCCGCCTCGCAATCTAAGCTCTATAACCGATTTATTAATCAGGGGGCAGAAGTAACTAAAACGCGTGGAATATTTTATAAAATCTTTAGTTCCACCAAATGGGCCACCGGTAACTTGAAAATTATTAGTAAAATATACACCGCGTAATGGTGAAAACACATTATCACGAGTATCGTAAAAAAGGGCAGCTTCGCCGCTACTTAAACTGTTAGTGCCTATTTCATCTTTGAGGTCCTGGGTAGCGTTATCAACAACATCACTAATCTTTACATTATCAAACCGGTATGCGATTTGCCCCTTAAGGACATCATTAAACTCATGGCCAATACGCACGTCACCGCCAACAACATTTTCAGCGTAACCATAACCAACATCCTCATCCTGCTCGTGTCCTTTTTTGTATGCGTCAAAACCAAAAGAATACGGCCGGTCAAATATCCATGGATTAGTAAAACTTAATTCGTAATAACTTGTCAACTGTCCAAGGCTTGCATATAAGTTCAAATCCTGGCCAGCGCCTGAGAAAGTTGAAAAATTCTTGTAATCAAAATTTTTCTGGCTTATTTCCACAAACCCCACAAACTGATCAACTGAACTATACCCGCCGCCAAAACTTAAATGCCCAGTTTTAGCTTCCTTAACATCAACCGTTAAATCAACCTGATCGGGTTTTGAACCAGGCTGAGTATCAAATCTTACTTCTTCAAAATATCCCAAATTTTCAAGCTTCTCTTTGCTCTTTCTTACTTTCTCTCCGGCAAACTTTTCTTGCGGATACACCCGCAATTCTCTTCTAATTACCTTATCTTTAGTTTTAATATTCCCCTTAATATCAATACGCTCAATATACGCAATCTGATTTTCTACGATTTTATAAGTGACATCAATAAGCTGCGTTTCTGGATTAAGTACAGTTAGGGGTTCAATTTGCACAAATATATAGCCTCTATCAACATAAACTGATCGTATCCGGGAAGATTCTTCATAAACAGCCTGATCGCTATACACATTTTTTTTCTTCAGTTTCATCGCTTTCTGTATATCGGCGAGTGAAACATCTTTATTCCCTTCGATTTTAATCGCGCCAATATAATACCGTTTGCCTTCCTCAATATTTATTTTAACACTAATACCTTTTTCGCTAAATACCAAATCCGGCGCAACTACTACATCGCTAAAACCTTCTTGACGATAAAAATCTGTCACCCTCTTCATATCATCGTTAAAAGCATCTTCCTTAAAAAGGCCCGCATTAAAAATCCAGGCTTTTTTTGTTTTTAAAAGTTTTATTATGCGTCCGGTAGAAATACTCTTGTTCCCCGTAATCTTAACCTGCCGCACTTTAAGGACACCTTTCTCTTCGATAATATATTTTACTTGAGCCTCATCTTTGTCTTTATTGAGATTAAACTGGTATGTTACTTTTGCCTGGTTAAAACCCTTAGCTGCGTAAAGATCTTTTATTTTTCTGGCAACTTCTTTTAACTTATATTCGTCGACAAAAGACCCTTCTTTTATATCTATACCTTCTTCAATCTTTTTCTTACGAATAAAATGGGCACCTTCTATCTCAAGTTTTTTGAGAACAGGTTTTTCTTTAACTTTAAAAACAATAACTACCCCTTCAGGAGTTGTTTCTTTTTCAGCTTCAACTGTTTCAAAAAAGCCTGTCGCATAAAGATTTTTTATGTCCTCATTGATAACATTTTCGTTGTAAGGCTGTCCTGAGCGCAGTTTTATTTTAGAAATAATAGTCGCATCGCTTACAATTTTGTGGCCCTTAATCTGTATGCTTGCAATCGTGTTTTCGCTGGCACAAAAAGCAGAAATTGGTATAAGGAATATAATTAAAACAGGAATTAGTTTTCGCATTAAAATATTATAAATGTTTTTTTGGGTAAAGTCAACCGAATAAGATGCTTTTTTTGGGTTTTACTACTTTTCTATGCAAAATTTTATTTAAAAATATTCCTGCGTTAGGCTGCAGTAAATCAAAAAAAATAATAGAACAAACTTTAGCGCGTTATGGCTATCACTGCCATTCCTGTTAGAATTCTTCACCTTGAGTTTTCGCGAGATTAACAAACCGCATGTATTCGCGAATAAAACCCAACTGTACACTACCTACCGGGCCGTTACGTTGTTTTGCGATAATCGCTTCTGCTGTCCCCCTATTTTCAGGAGTTGGATTGTAATATTCCTCCCTAAGTAAAAGGACAACCACGTCAGCATCTTGCTCTATGGCTCCTGACTCACGTAAGTCTGAAAGTTGAGGCCTATGATCGGTCCTTGATTCGACAGCACGCGAAAGCTGGCTTACCGCAAGGACAGGAACGCTAAGCTCTTTCGCTAAAGCTTTGAGCGCCTGGGAAATTTCTGATATTTCTTGCTGACGGCTATCTCCACGGCGCATACATCGCACCATTTGAAGATAGTCAACCAAAATAAGTTGGATATCATGATGAGCTTTAAGCCTGCGCGCTTTTGCTCTTAATTCAAAAATATTTATTGCTGGAGTATCATCAATAAAAATCGGAGCCTCAGAAAGCCGTCCAGCCGCGCTTGTCAAAACAGGCCATTCCGAAGGCGCAAGAAAACCGGTTCTTAATTTATGCATATCAACTTTTGCCTGTGAACATAAAAAACGCTGCATCAATTGTTCTTTCGACATTTCAAGGCTAAAAAAAGCAATAGGCACTTTCTCTTCAACTGCTGCGTACTCTGCCATTGATGTAGCAAGAGCACTTTTGCCCATCGATGGCCTTCCAGCCACAATAATTAAATCTCCTTTTTGAAGGCCAGCGGTTTTAATATCAAAATCCGTAAAACCGGTAGGAATTCCGGTTATGTGCGATTTCTTATGATAAAGCGATTCAATCAATTCTATGCCATCTTTTATTATTTCTTTGATATGCAGGTAGCCGCCTTCAACTCGTTTATCGCTTATTTCGAAGATAAGCTTCTCTGCCTTATCCAATACAGCGCTTACTTCCTCATCTCCCCTATAAGCCAAAGATACAATTTCTGTCGCGCTGTTAATAAGCAAACGCAAAACGCCTTTTTCTTTAACTATGCGCGCGTATTGCAAAACATTTGCTGAAGTAGGGACAAAATCGGCAAGGGTTGCTAAGTAGGCAGAGCCTCCCGCTTTTTCGAGAAGCCTTTTTTTATTTAAATCTTCGGAGATAGTGAGGATATCAATTTTTTTTCGTGCATCAAACAACGAGACAATACTCTCGTAAATAATTCTATGTTCTTCTTTGTAGAAAAAACCCTCATTTACGATTTCCATAACTTCCGAAATGGCCGCTTCATTGATAAGCATGGCGCCAAGGGTTGCCATTTCTGCTTCAATGTTCTGCGGCGGAAGTTTTTCTAATGTTTGAGGGCTATTTGTAGAAATCATTTCTTCATTACCCACACGCGTAGATTAGCCTCTACAGCGGGATGAAGCCTGACCTTTAAGTTGTATACGCCTAATTTCTTTATTGGCTCAAGTATTTCAATTCTACCTTTTTCAAGGGCGATACCTTCATCATTAAGTACTTTCAAAATTTGCTGCTCGCCTACGGAGCCGTATATTTCTTCAGTATCTTTAGCTTCCTGGATAATAGTTAACGACAATGCTTCCATCTTGACTTTAATCTCAGAAGCTTCTTTTTTCGTTTTCTCTTCCACCTTATCTTTTCTCTTTTTTATTTCTTCAATTTCACGAAAACTATCCTTAGTCGCTTTTATCGCAAGCTTTTGGGGTAGCAAGAAATTACGCGCATAGCCTTCTTTAACTTCTATTACATTGCCTTCTTTACCTATTTTTTCAACATCTTTTAAAAGAATAATTTTCACTGCTTAACCCTCCTTAATGAACACATCATTTTTCCAAGCACGAAGTGCGCAGGAAAATGATAGTGTGAACTAACCCCGCCGAACGTAGCAAAATTATCAAAGAAAATTTTGCCGCATCTTCTGTGAGGCGGGATGGTAAATTCTATCTCGCCAAATACGGAAATATACTTAAAAACCGCGCAATTTTCATCTCTTTTGTGACTTTCCGCTGATGCTTCGCGCAATTTCCACTTACCCGCCGCGATAATATCTTTCCTCTTGAAGATATGTACCGGGAAAGCAATTCGATATTTTTATAATCAATATCAAATTCTTTTTTACAAAAAGCGCAACTTTTTTTAAACCCAATCATCTTTGTTACTTTTGGTTTAAGTTGTTTACCTGGTTTTTTTTGTCTAATCATCTTAGTTTACCTCTCCTTGCTCTTCGTTACTTTCAGTGCTCGCATTATGCTCAGCGCCAGTAAATCCTGCCGGCGCTTCTCCTAAGTCAACCTCTTTAGCCTCTTCTTTCGCGCGGTTAGGCATAAACTGAACGTTATCAGCTTTTACCTCTATAGTTGTGCGGTTTTTGCCTTCATTATCTTTCCAGTTTCTTGATTGAAGCCTGCCTTCTACAATAATTTGCCGGCCTTTTTGAAGATACTGATTACACACTTCAGCCATTTGGCCCCAAACAGCAACATTTATGAAACAAGTATCCTGCTGATTCTGGCCGCTTTTATCTTTATAATACCTGTTTACCGCAAGCCCAAGATTAACAACCGCGGCCCCTTGTGGAGTATAACGCAATTCCGGGTCTCTAGTTAAATTTCCCATCAAAAAAACTTTATTTAAACTTGCCATAATCGCACCACCTTAGCTTACAGTATTTGCGGTTTTTAAATTTTCTTTATTCAGGACAATGCTGCGTAATATTTTTTCTTCAAGCCTTATTGTTTCTTTTAAATCAGCCAATTTATCGGTATCAATAGAAAAAGCTACCAGCCAATAGCATCCTTTCAAATACTTTTTCTTTTGCGATCCTGAGGCTTTTAACGGATATGCCAAAATTCTGTCTTTAGCCCAAATTTTCGCGTTAATCACCTTGCCCCCCAGGCTTTCTATTTTTTTTGTTATCTTCTGGAAAACCTCTTCCTGCGCCTGCTCGCCAATATCAGGCAATACAATAATCATGCTTTCAAAATTCCTATTCACGTTATTCCTCCTTTTTATCACTTATTATAATTTTGCATTACGTATTCGCTTCCGCGTTTAACCCAATCTATGCACGCGCTAGCAGCCTTAGCAATTGATTCACTAATAGTTTCTTTTTCTTGCCCGGAAAAATCAGAAAGAACATGCTCGGCCAAATCCGCGCCAATATTTTTATCTATACCAAGCTTCAATCTTGGAATTTCCTCTGAATCAAGCTGAGTGATTATTGAAGTTAGGCCCTGATGACCTCCACTTGAACCACGCGTTTTTAATCTGAGCGCACCAAGCGGCAGATCGGCGTCATCATAGACCACCAACAAATCTTTGGGTTGTAATGCGTACTTTGCGATAATTTTCTTAACCGCACGGCCTGAATTATTCATATACGTCAGAGGCTTGACTAAAAGTACTGCCTCCTGTCCTGCCGCTATCTTAACAAAATAGCAATTCCACAAAAAACTTTTCTTAAAAAGAACCTTCTCATACCTGGCTATCTCATCGAGCACCATAAATCCGGCATTGTGACGATTATTTTTATATTTTAAACCCGGATTACCTAGGCCAACTATGACTTTCACTTATTTGGTGTTCTGGATTTCAATTAGCCGTAATTATTACGGTAGCCTCGTACGCAACGCTTACCTTACTACCCCGCCTCACAGAAGATGCGGCAAAATTTTCTTTGATAATTTTGCCGCGTTCGGCGGGATTAACCCCCTTACGGGGATAATTCAACTAAGTTTTTTTGCTGTTGCAAAAAAAACAAGTTTCATTATTCGCACTAGCATTTTTTCTTCGTGCCTGAGCACTTGAAAAAATACTGCGCTCATTACTTTTTCCCTTTTTCTGGAGCTTTTTTGCCTTCTTCTTTCGGCTTAGCTTCTTCTTTACCCTTAGGCTCTTCTTTACCTTTAGCTTCTCCTTCTGCTTCGCCTTCTTCAGTTTCCTTCTTTTCTTTTATTACTTCTGGGCCTGTAGGAGCAGCTTCATCTGCGGTAGTAGCCACCACTTCTTCTTCTTTTTCTACAACTGTTGCTACGGTTTCATCAGGCGAATTAACAATCTTTATATTTTCAGTTACTTTAATCTCTTTAACGTGCACAGAGTTGCCAATACCCAAATGCGAAACATCTACTTCAATTTTTTCCGGAATATCTAAAGGAAGAGCTTCAATGGTAAGCTGCCAAAGCACTTGCGAAAGAATTCCTTCTTCCTTTACACCCTTTGGCTCACCCTTAAGGACAATAGGAACGTTTGCTTTTATTTTCTCCTCAAGAGAAACCCTTATGAAATCTATATGCGTTATCGCTTCAGTCAACGGATGATACTGGATATCTTTAATTAGAACCGAAAAATTTTCTTTTGTTTCCTGGCCGCCTAAGTCTATGTCAATTACCGCGCCTTGCGAAAAATGTATCGCTCTTAAAGTTTTCAAACCGGCAACAGGTATTTCAACCGCGAGGTTTGGGCCTTTACCATAAATTATCGCGGGAGCATTACCTTTAAACCTTACTTTCTTTGCTGTTTCTTTACCTAATTTTTCCCTTAAACTCGCTTGGATTTTTACCCTTTCCATATTATCTCCTTATTGAATCAAAAAGCACGCTTATTGATTGCTCAAAATGTATCCTTCTGATTGCCTCCGCGAATAATTTACTCACAGAAACAATTTTTATTTTTTTACTTTTCTTTTCCTCGCCCAGAGGAATAGAATCAGTAATTACAAGGTAATCTATTTCTGAATTTTCTAATTTTTCTACCGCGTTTGCCGATAGAATTCCATGCGAAATAGCGGCAAATATTTTTTTTGCCCCGGCTTTCTTAAGCGCTCGCGCAGCCTCAACCAGGGAACTGCCGGTTGCGATAATATCATCAACAAGAATAACATTTTTACCGTCGACCTCACCAAG
>Ga0172381_10007537_pt1 | contig 10759 bp, 12 predicted proteins | sample Leawel6488metaG_FD_119754 | JGI IMG/M metagenome (GOLD analysis project Ga0172381, IMG submission 119754) | Leachate microbial communities from a municipal landfill in Southern Ontario, Canada - Leachate well 64-88 metaG | ecosystem: Engineered > Solid waste > Landfill > Unclassified | place... | reverse complement strand
TGGGGACGCGACAGGATAAATATTATAAAAAAATGCGTCGCTAAGATACTGGTATTCTTTAAATTTGAAGAAGACCTTTACAAGACATGCGGTATTGATGTGAAATTTGTAGGACATCCGCTTCTTGATACCGTAAAAACTTCCCGCAGCAAAAATGAAACATTGGAAGTTTACGGTCTTAACAAAAATAAAATTACAATAGCACTGCTTCCCGGATCCCGTGCCAATGAGATCAACACACTTCTGCTTACCATGCTGCAATCTGCCAAACTGATAAATGAACGTATTAAAAATACCCAGTTTATAATAGCAAAATATCCCGAACTACCTATGGAAATGTATAAAAATATCATAGGAGCATCAGAGCTCGATATAAAGATAGCGGAGGGTGATACTCATAACATCGTTGGTGCGGCAGATTTCGCGATAGTCGCTTCCGGAACAGCCACACTCGAAACGGCTATTATAGGGACTCCTCTGGTAATAGTATATAAAGCGAGCGCCCTCACTTATATAGCATATAAATTCGTTGCCACAATACCATTTATCGGGATAGTTAACATTATAGCGGGACGTGAAATCGCCCCAGAACTTTTGCAACACAACGCCACTCCGGAGACAATCTCAGGCACTGTGGTTTCAGCATTATCGGATCCGGAAAAGCTCAACGTCATGAAGCGGGATTTGGCAGGCGTAAGATCTTCTTTGGGTTTGCCCGGCGCCAGCATGAACGCGGCCAAGGCCATACTCTCAATGTTTTAATCAGATTATTACTATTGAAATACCGTTCTCGTCGGAAAATTTAATAATTTCATCCCTATCTATAAGAAGGGTCTTGTCTGCTTCCAAAGCAAGTACCTCGCCGCCCGAAGCAGCCAAAGTTTTTATAGTATCAAGTCCGACCAATGGAACATCAAATCTCATATCCTGATCCGGCCGGGCTACTTTAATCGCTACAAATCCGCTGACAAACTTACCTGAACGGGCAATAGTTTCATCGGTGCCTTCCACAGCCTCGATAGCTATAACTGTCTTTTCTTTAACAACTATAGTCTGCCCTATATCAAATCCGGATAATTTCTTAGCTACTTCTTTACCGTAATTTATATCGGACATCTCTTCTTCTGATGGTTTACGTTTTGTAATAACACCGCGGGATGGTATAAGATCCTTCAGATATGTCGTCGAATCCAGAACCTCGACCCCGAATTTTGCGAGGATATCATTAATTGCGTTCAGGATGGCATAATCTTTTTTGTCTTTTATCTTTTCCATCATCTTCTTAGCATCTTGATCTAAATCTTCTGCTGTATTAAAGATCATGTCTTTTTTGATCTTTCCCAGCATAATGATCTTTTTTATTCTTTCGGTAACCAGAAGCAGCAGGGCTTTCTGCAGACTCCCCCATGGGATCCAGTGCATCTTGTCGACGCACTTTTCAAGTTCAGGCGAAGTGATGCCTTTAAGACCAAAGGCTATTACAGTGTCGCCTTTATCTTTGGCTACACGCGAGAATACTATGGGTATTTTGCCTTCACCCGCTACAAGTCCTATCCGTGCCATTTCATTCCTTTTCTTATCTTGTCCCATCGGGATTTATAAACGCGAACATCATGTCGGCTTCTGCGACAACTTCGTTATCAACTTTGGCCGTGCCATGTATTTTCATCACACCCATCTTCACTTTAAGAAGATCTATCTCCATCCTAAGAACATCTCCAGGCAATACAGGTTTACGGAATTTCGCATTATCCAGGGTAAGGAAATATGCAAGTTTACCGAGATTAGTTTTTAGGTTTAACGCGCCGCAGCCGCCAACCTGCGCCATGGCTTCCATTATCAGCACACCCGGCATGATCGGATGTCCCGGGAAATGACCCTGAAAAAATGGTTCATTTATCGTCACATTCTTTATCCCCACAACCCTGTTCTCACTTATTTCGATTATTCTGTCAACCAGCAAAAACGGATAACGGTGAGGTAAAATTTTCTGAATAGTATTTATGTCAAGTATCTTTCCTGCTAAAGCAAGCTCTTCTGCTCCCATAATCATCTCCTGTTAAAATGTTTTAAGTTTCTTCACCAGTTCCATATTAATACCATGGCCGCTCTTTATCGCTACCACGTGGCCTATGATCGGACGACCCAAGATATACAGATCTCCTATAAGGTCAAGTATCTTATGCCTGACAGGCTCATCGGAAAATCTTAAGCTCGTCTTGATCGGGCCGTCTTTCCCCATGACAAGCGTATTATTATAATCGGCGCCTTTGCCTAAGCCTCTTTTTAAAAGTTCAGCGGCTTCCTCTTCCAGACAAAATGTCCTGGCGGGAGCTATCTCATTTATAAAATCAGCTTCGTTAACTTTAATACTGTAAAACTGAGTGCCTAAACCCGGCCTATTATAAGAAAGCGTGTATGAAACTTTGAATTCATCGCAGGGCAGTACGATTATCAGGCTATCTTTCGCCTCGGCCCATACAGGCTTGTCGATCTTAAGATATTTTTTTTCTGCGGATTGGTCTACGGTTCCCGCTTTATTTATAAGCTCTGCGAAGCCTTTGGCGCTGCCGTCCAACCCTGGAAGCTCTACATTGTCGACTTCAACTATAACATTATCAATCATAAGTCCGGACAAAGCGGCAAGCAAATGTTCCGTTGTCTGTATCTGAAACGGGCCTAACCCCAACGCTGTCCTGCGCTCAGCGGAGGAGGAATCATTTAAATTTATCGACTGAAGATTAAGCGATGGTTTATTAGGAAGATCTGTTCTTGTAAAACTTATTCCGGAGTTGGCAGGGCCGGGTCTGAGAGTCAGGTTTACCTTAAAGCCTGTCTGAAGCCCTATGCCGGATATCGTGGCCGGTTCTTTTATAGTCCTTTGACTTTTCATGGTTCAACTTCGCTCACCATGATCCTGAGCAAGGCCATAGTTAGACATAAGCCGCGCCGAAAGATCACTTCTCTAGCTCTTTTATTTTTGCTTCGAGGATACGGACTCGTTCGAATAATTTAGGAAGAAGCCCTAACGACGCTATTTGTTCCCGTGCTTTATCGGCAGGCTTTGATGGATACCCAAACAATACAGTTTTATCAGGATAGGATTTGTGTATACCGGTTTTGGCTCCGGCAATGACAAAATCACCGACTTTAACGTGGTCGGCGACCCCTACCTGTCCGCCAAACACTACATTTCTACCTATCTCAGAACTTCCCGCTATGCCGGATTGCGCTGCTATCACGCAATCCTGGCCGATCAATACATTATGCGCTATCTGCACAAGGTTATCTATCTTTGAACCATGACCTATGACGGTCTTATTAAATCTCGCCCTGTCAATGGTAACACACGCGCCTATCTCGACATTGTCCTCAATCACAACCGTTCCCAATTGCGGTATCTTAACTTTAGTACCATCTTTTTGGATATCATAACCAAATCCATCGCTTCCGATAACGCTTCCTGGGTGAATAATAACCCCGCTACCGATAATAACTTCTTCACGTATAGTAACGTTCGGGTAGATTATGCAATCTTTTCCTATCTTTACGTTCTTTCCTATATAACAGAAAGGATATACGGATACGTTTTCCCCGATAGACGCGCCGCTTTCGATCACAACATACGGCCCTATACCGGCGCTTTTACCAATATGCGCATCTTTAGCTATAACTGCGGACGTGTGAACACTTTTGGGGTGAGGTATCCTGCCGGGCATTATAAATTCTATTATTTTGGAAAAAGCAATCGAAGGATTTTCAACTTTTATTACGGGCTTATCAAAAATCCCGGCAAGACTTTTAGGCACCACAACACAACTTGCCTTTGTTGCTGTAATAAGTTCGGGACGCTGCGGATTGAGAACAAAAGCCAGGTCACCTTCCCTGGCTTCGTTCACACCGCTTATACCCTTTATAAGAACATCGCCGCTTCCAACGAGCTCTCCGTTTATCAGTTTAGCGATATCTTTGGTTTTCGCCGTCATAGTATTATTTGTTCAGTCTGGATAAGATCTCGGCTGTTATGTCATACTGCTCTGCTCCATAAAGCAGCATGCGCGAATTTAATATCAGCTCGTACCCATTAGCTTTAGCATACTCAGTAACGACCTTCTCGATGTCTTTCATTATGTTTCCAAGGGCTTCATTTCTCTCTTTTCCAAGTTCAGTACGTGCCTTACCGTCATATTCCTGCAGGGCTTTTATTTTATTATCTATAGCACCCTGTTTTTCTGCCTTACCTTTTTCAGAAAGAAGCGCTTGTTCATCTTTAAGCTTTTTGATCTCTTCTATCATTTTCGCTCTCTCAGCTTCCTTACCTTTTCCTTTTTCTTCTAGTGCCTTTTCAGCATCTTTCGTCTTTTTATACTCATCAAATACTTTAGCCAGATCTACATAACCAATCTTTGAGTCTTTAGCGAATACCTGCTCACACAGAGGTCCTACAAACAAACCTGCGACAAACAATGCTACCGTTAACAAAGCTATACCTTTTTTCATCGAACTACCCCTCCTTTTTTTATAATATATTTTTATCCCTCGACTTCGCTCGGGATGAAATCATGACTAACGCAACATATTTCAGAATCCGCGGCTCATGCTGAAATAAAATTGACCTTCTTTTTTATCATCATGATTCTTGCTAAGCGGTATACCATAGTCTACCCTCACCGGACCAAGCGGTGTTTTCACCCTAACGCCCACGCCTGTGCCGGATTTAAACTGTGAGGCGTTATCCAGAAAATCGTCTATCCTCGCCCATACGTTACCAACATCGTAAAAGACCGCACCTTTGATCACCTTTTCATATATAGGAAAAGTAAACTCTATATTACCTATAAGTATGGCATTCCCTCCTATAGGATCGTCTGTACCGCCGCCATTATCATTATCCCTAGGTCCAACCGAACGTTCCTTGTAACCGCGTATAGTATTCGCACCGCCGGCGTAGAACCTATCATATATAGGAACGTTGCTAGTGTCGCTATATGAATCCGCAAAACCTGCTCTGGCCTTTGCCTCAAGAACTATCTTCTCAAAAAAAGTGTGGTAATAAGCGCCTGATATCGTTCCTTTCCAGAAATTTTTATCTCCGGCAAACACGCCGCCGGCGTCTTCAATAGATCCGTTTATTAAATATCCCCGCGCCGGGTTAAATATATTATCTCTTGTATCCTGGGTTAATTCCAGAGTTAAGCTGGAAATTAAATTTTTCCCTTCTTCGCTTTTCATATCTGCAGACACATTGCTGTCGAGATTGGAAATCTCAACCTGCTCCAGCCTGTAATATAAATCTCCCCTGAACGTATCCGTAATTTCTTTACCTAGCCTTAAATCACCGCCGGTCCTAGTTTCATCGTAAGACCAGCCGACATCCGAATCTTTATCATGAGCGGTACGGTAAACATCAAATCCGCCAAGAAATGGAAAACCGAATATCCACGGATCAGTCCATCCTAAATTATAGTTTGTCCTGACCATACCTATTTCACCTTTTATCGTCAGGTTCTGCCCGCCGCCGGTAAAGGTCGGAAAATTCATAATGTCAAAATTCCTCTGGGTTATTTCTGCAAAACCCATCAACATATCTATGGAACTGTATCCGCCGCCAAATGAAAATTCTCCGGTCTTGGTCTCTTTCACATTAACTACGAGATTCTGCACATTCGGATCTTCTGTAGGTTCGGTATCAAAACTAACGTTCTCGAAAAATCCGAGATTGTATAAGCGCTCTTTTGACCGGCGTATCTTATCCCCACTGAATTTATCTCCGGGAAAAACGCGCAATTCCCTTCGCACGACAACATCGCGGGTCTTAAGGTTACCGCGCACATCTATCTTGCCAACATAAACAACTTCTTTCGGATCTATATTGTATACGAGATCTACGTTGCCTGTCTGCGGATTAAGGTTCTTTTCGACATCTACTATGACATTCATATAACCGTATCTATAGTAGAACTGCCTGATAGAAAAAACATCTTCACGAAGAGCTCTTGTTGAAAAAGGCTTACCTTTTTTCGCCCGAATGTTTGCCATAACCTCTTTTTCTTTATATACGAGGCTGCCTCTAAGTGTTATATCGCCGACAAGATACTGCTTTCCCTCTTTTACATCATATGTTAAGTTTAATACTTTCCCATCTGGAGAATAATCAAGACTTGGCACAACATCCACGTCCATAAAGCCTATATCATCATAAAGAGATTTGATCTTATCTATATCATCTTGCATAGTTTCATCATTAAATACGCCGGGGTTGAACAGCCACGCAGGTTTTGTTCCGAGAATTTTTCTCAGTTCTTGTGTCTTTATAGCTTTATTGCCGATAATTTTTACACTCGCAACCTTAACATGTGTTTTTTCATCTATCGTTACGGTAATCACTGCTTTGTTCGTCTCTTTATCGCTGTCGATAGTATATTTTACTTCTATCTGGGGATAACCCTTTTTTACATATAACGCTTTTATATCCGCCATATCCTGGGCAAGTATAGCCAGGTTGAGCATTTCGTTGGGCTTCGTCTTCATCGTAGATTTCAATTTCTGGGGCCTGAATTCATTGTTACCTTTAAAAACTATATCCTCTATAACAGGCTTCTCTTCAACAACAAATGTTACAATTACCCCGTCTTTTTCAGGTTCCACATCTATCGAAATGTCTGTAAAAAACTGTGTGGCATACAATTTCTTCAGGTCGTCATTCAGCACTTCCTGGTTGAATCTATCACCCACTTTTGTCCTGATCTTAGACAGAATTATTTCAGTACTTATAGTCCTGTTGTTTTTCACGCTTATCGTGGTAATAGACTTGCCTTCGTTGGATTGTGGAGAAGAAGGAGGTGTTTCAGAATGGGCTATGCCGGACAGAAATAAAAATAATGCCGTTAAAATACCTGCCGCTGCCTTGTGATATCTCATGCATTCTCCATATCTACGCCTACGAACTCTTCGCTCTTCGACGCAAGATTTTCAAATCTCATATATTCTCCAAGAAAAGCCAAGTTTAAACTGCCAACAGGCCCATTTCTTTGTTTAGCTATTATAAGCTCCGCCACACCCTTATTCTCTTCAGTCTGATTATAATACTCTTCTCTGAGTAAAAGCAACACAAGATCCGCATCCTGTTCTATCGCACCTGATTCCCTTAAATCAGAAAGCTGCGGCCTATGATCTGTCCGCTGTTCAACGGCACGCGACAGCTGGCTTATAGCTATAAGGGGTACGTTTAATTCCCTGGCAAGAGCTTTAAGCGATCTGGATATTTCGGAAATCTCCTGCTGTCTATTATCAGAGTGGCTCGGCCCCTGCATAAGCTGTAAATAGTCGAGGACAATAAGCTTTATATCAAATTGCGCTTTCAGGCGCCTTGCTTTTGCGCGTATTTCGAGGACTGTAGAGCCTGGTGAATCGTCTATATATATAGGCGCTTCAGACAATTTACCTGCGGCACTGACCAGCCTTGGCCAATCTGCCTGCGACAAAAATCCGGTTCTTACCTTGTGAGCGTCTACCCTGGCATGCGAACATAACATTCTCTGCACAAGCTGCTCTTTTGACATTTCAAGCGAGAAAAAAGCCACCGGCTCTTTTTCTATAACGCCTACATGTTCGACTATGCAGGATGCCAAAGCGCTTTTGCCCATTGAAGGACGAGCAGCAAGGACTATAAGATCGGATGGCTGAAACCCTGCAGTTTTTATATCGAGATCTCTGTATCCGGTTGCAAGGCCTGTTATATTCTCTTTACGCTGATAAAGGTTATCGATCGTTTCTATGGAGCTTTTTATAACTTCTCTGAGAGGAGAAAATCTTGACTCAACCTTCTTCTGACTGACATCGAATATAAGCTGTTCTGATTTATCGAGCAGGGAATCAATATCCTGGGAGGTATCGTAACAATTTGTAACTATTTGGGTAGCTGTGGTGATAAGATTACGTAAAAGCGCTTTCTCTTTTACTATCTTTGCATAATGGACAAAATTTGCAGTAGTGGGAACACTTGAAGATATGTCGGTTATATAAGCCGGTCCTCCGGCCGCATCAAGCGAATTGGTTTTTTTAAGCTTTTCTATGAGGGTGACGATATCGACGCCTTTATTCTCGTCGAACAATTCCAATACAGCGGTATATATCTTTTTGTGGGAATCCTTATAGAAGTAAGAAGCATCCAGCGTTTCGATGGCCTGCGCAATGGCATCGCGGTCCAAAAGCATAGAACCAAGCACAGCCATCTCAGCCTCTATATTTTGAGGCTGTAGTTTCTCGACGATCTCGTGTGCGGACATTTAACCTTGTCTATTTTTTAACGATCAAGACTTTTAAATTCGCTTTTACTTCCGGATGCAATTTCACAACTACCTGGTGTTCACCGAGTTTTTTGATAGGCTCTTGTAAAATTATGTCTCGTCTCTCTATTTTGACGCCTTCTTTTAAGAGGGCCTGAGCAATGTCATCGTTTGAAACCGATCCGAATAACTTATCTTCCTCGCCCGCCTGTGCTGAAATACTCAAAGACAAAGCTTCAACCTTCACAGCAACTGTTTTAGCCTCTGCGAGTTTCTTTGCGTCTTCTTCGGCCTGTTTCTTTTTTATAGATTCGAGCATTCTGGTATTGCCTGCCGTTGCCTCCCTGGCCATAGATGCCGGAATAAGAAAATTACGTGCGTAACCTTCTTTAACGGCAACTACATCACCGGCTTTACCCAGCTTATCAACTGTTTTTAAAAGTATAACTTTCATTTCAATTCCTTTCTATAAAACTATTCTGCCACGAAAGGCAAAAGAGCCATTATGCGGGCTTTTCTGATAGCTTTTGCAAGCTGTCTCTGATGTTTAGCGCAATTTCCCGATATCCTGGACGGGACCATCTTGCCTCTCTCTGTCAAAAACTTCTGGAATCTGAGATATTCAATGAAGTCGAGATTTTTAACCTTGTCGGCACAGAACCTGCAAGGCCTTTTCTTAAACACTTTCTTCTTTGAAGGATCTCTTTTAACTTTCTTTCTTTCTCCCGGCTTACCAAACGGTTTATTAAATGACGGTTTAAACATTTTTTATTCTCCGATTTGTTGTTATTTGCTACACCTTAGAATGGGACTTCTTCGTCCGTACTTTGCGGCCCTGCTCCGGCCTCTTTTTTTACAGCTCCCGGCGATGACGGTTCCTCGCTAAGATTGATCGTCTCTATATCCTCAGGGGCGGAAGACTGCGCTGGCGCACCCTGCTTTGTTCCGCTTCTTAAAAACTGTATATTATCAGCTATTACTTCTACGGTATTACGTTTCTGCCCTTCCTGCGTCTCCCAGTCTCTGGACTGGAGCCGGCCTTCTACAAATACAGGACTGCCTTTAGATAAATACTCACCGCAAACTTCGGCTCTTCTGCCCCATACGACCACCCGTATAAAAGACGTCTGTTCCTTCTTCTCTCCGGCCTGGTCCTTGTAAACCCTATTGACAGCCACAGTGAAAGTCGCAACAGCTGAGCCGCTAGGTATATAGCGCAGCTCTGGATCTCTTGTCAGGTTACCTATTAAAAGCACTTTGTTTAGATTTGCTGCCATAGTCTTACCTGCCTTATCTCTTTGTCACCATAGTTCTAAGTATGTCGGCATTAAGCCTGTAGCCGGCTTCGAGTTTTTCAACAATGCTGGGATCTGCCGTAAAATCGAGCTTATAATAATAACCCTCTTTGGACTTCTTTACAGGATACACAAGCTGTTTTTTTCCCCAATTCTCTTCTTTTTTTATAGTGCCGCCATTCTTTGCAACAGAATCGGTTATAGCCTTGGTTACATTCTTCAAATCTTCTTCTTTGAGCTCCGGTTTTATTATGAACAGAATTTCATAATTATTCATATTATATTCCCTTCTTATTGTATTTTGATTAGATTACCACATTATTCTTATTTTATCAAAGAATAAATATTCGACAATCCCTACGATGTGCCGATCTTGCTTTTATTAAATTTGACCATGGCTGTATCAATACCGTCTTTAAGCATACAGGTAAGCGCATCTTTAGCCATATCAACTACATGCGCAACATTTCGCATCTCCTTGCGCTTAAAAGGACTTAGAACATAATTAGTTATATCGCCTTTATGGATCTCGGTCGCTATACCTACCCTTAAACGCGCAAAATCATCATGCCCTAATGTGCTTATTATAGAGGCAAGCCCCTTATGTCCGCCTGATGACCCGGACTTTCGCAGCCTTATCCGGCCAAGCTCTATATTTATATCATCACAAACAACTACAAGGTCGCTTATATCCTTCATTTCCTTACCGCATACCTCACCGGCAGCTTTGCCGGAAAGATTCATGTAGGTTTGCGGCAGGACCAGGATAACATCCTCGCCATTCATCCTGCCCTTACCCACCATGGAAGAATGCAGCCGCTTATTTATCTTTATATTATTTTCCTTGGCAAAGGCGGCCACGACTTCAAAGCCTATATTATGCTTTGTGCCTTTATATTCTAAACCGGGGTTGCCAAGACCTATTATTATTTTCACCGAAAATTACCTACTTTTTCTCTTCCTTCTTCTCTGCAGGCTTTGCCTCTTCCTTAGCCGGAGCTTCTTCCTCGCCCGCTTCTTCCTTCTTCTTCCTTATCAGCTCAGGCTCAGTGCCACCCTCAGCGCCCTCTTCCTTCGGCACTTCAGTCTTCGGCGGCTTCACTATCATAGCTATGAGCTCAGCATCATTCAGTATCTTTACACCCTCTGGCACAACTATATCTTTAACATGTATCG
>Ga0172381_10007536_pt1 | contig 10761 bp, 17 predicted proteins | sample Leawel6488metaG_FD_119754 | JGI IMG/M metagenome (GOLD analysis project Ga0172381, IMG submission 119754) | Leachate microbial communities from a municipal landfill in Southern Ontario, Canada - Leachate well 64-88 metaG | ecosystem: Engineered > Solid waste > Landfill > Unclassified | place... | reverse complement strand
GTAGGCGCCGGAGAATGGGATGAGGGTATATGGGAGACAATATGCGGCAAGGCTTTCCAGTTTGAGGACGGTAGCCCCAGCGAGAATGATATGAAGTTCTGCTGCTATTGTGGCAAACCATTGAAAGAAATAAAGTTTGAGGAAGACACATAGAAAGGAGGATTTAACATTTTTTCAACATGGGGCAGGTCTTGAAAGGTTCCTGCCCTAAATTAAAAAAAAAAGGAGAAATTTATTATGTCAAAACCAGAAACAATCAAAATTGACGGTGTTGAATATGTGAGAAAAGATTCCATCAAGGCAGATGTTTTTGAGGATTATGTGCTTGTAAGAACCCAATCGGCAGGGGTGCATTTCGGCCATTTGTTTGCAAAAGACGGACAGGAGGTGGTATTAAAAGATGCCCGGCGTATATGGTATTGGGATGGTGCAGCTTCGTTGTCTCAGATGGCCGTTGACGGTGTGGCCAAACCAGAAAACTGCAAGTTCCCCGTTGCCGTCCCTGAGATAACCGTTCTGTTCATAGAAATTATCCCCTGTTCGGAAAAGGCAGTAAAATCTATAAAGGGGGTTCCGATATGGAAAAAAATAAACTTCTCTGGCGATGGCTCTGACTCTGGATCTGGCTATGACTCTGGATCTGGCTATGGCGATGGCTATGACTCTGGCTATGGCTATGGCGAAACCTGTCCCCACTAAGGAGAACCATGAAAAATTATTGGAATATCCCTGAAGATGAACAAAAGAAACTGGTTGATAAAGCCGCCAACTTCATTGGCACTGGCAGAATGTATCGTTCATGGGCGTGCATTGATTCGGCGCTGAGACATGCCAAATGGATTGAGAAGGAATTGAACGGATTGAGGAAGAAGATCAGCAGGAGCTGGGGAACGCAATGCAAATGAGGAGGGAGGGGATGAGGGTGGAGAGGTGAACTGGACTTGGCTCCTAGTACTCATGGGAATTATAGGGGTGATCTTAAATAACCATAAGAATAAATATTGCTTCATCATTTGGGGCATTAGCTCCTCCTGCTGGTGTGTCGTTGACTGGTATCACGGTCTATATTCTCAAGCAACACTATTTTTTATCTATTTTTTGCTTGCAATACATGGATGGTGGAAATGGGGGAAAGCATAATGGAATATCAAGAATTTTTACAGAATAAAAAATTTACTATTCAGAATATGGGTATGGAGATTACTCAATCGCAAATTAATCCTTTGCTGTTCCCATTCCAAAAAGATATTGTGAAGTGGGCGGTCAAAAAGGGCAGGTGCGCAATATTCCTTGATACAGGCCTAGGTAAAACATTCATTCAACTTGAATGGGCAAGGATTATAGGAAATAAAACCCTAATATTTGCGCCTTTATCGGTAGCAAGACAGACTATCAGGGAAGGGAAGAAAATAGATATAGATGTTCATTATGTAAGAGATGAGCAGGAAATGACCGATGGTATTAATATTACTAATTATGAAATGGTTGATAACTTCACGGGAGAGGTGGATTCGGTTGTATTGGATGAATGTTTCCCTCCGGATACTCCAATAGAAGTTTTTAGTATTGACAAGTCTTTAGAATTGAGGTATATAAAAGACATAATGCCGGGAGACATTATAATAAACGCTCAAGGAGATGATTATGTCAAATCAACGTATAAGAGAAAAATCAACAGGGCGGTTCGTATTGCAACCCCCACGAGAACAATTACCAGTAGCGAAAATCATCCATTCTTTACCGTGCATGGATGGAGATCCGCGCAAGATTTACAGTCCGGAGATTTCATTATGGAATCAGCCACGGCAATGCGCCTGGTGCGGGATGGAATTTTCCCCAACACATGGGGGACAGAAATGGCAAAGGTTTTGCGGGAGATCTTGCTCAGCGAAATGGAGAATGAACACGCCGGAACACAAGGAGAAGGTTCATACAAAGGAAATACATGCACGGATTGGAAAGAAAAAAAGTGCATGGTATCGGGCGGGAAGTCCAACAGCTATAAGGGAATTGGAACGAATCACGAATCTGAACCCAATGCAAAACCCGGAAACGAGAGCGAAAGTGTCTGCTATATTGCAGAAGATGAAGCACAAACCTTCCGTGCGTGGGGGAAATGGACACCCGATGACATTACCTCAGCAATTAATGAAGGATGCTCTTTCAGGAAACTGGATTGCAGAATTGGCTATATCACTGGGGCCACGTCAACAAGGTTTTCCGACATGCTACAAAGTAGACTTAGGAAATCCAGACTTGAAAATAGCGATAGAAGTAGACGGATTATGCCATCACAGCCGGAAACTACTCGATCAGAAGAAAGACGATATGCTGGATTCGTTAGGGTGGACAGTGTTGAGATTTTGGAACAAGGACATCCTGAATTGGAAAAATACCGGGATGCCGAAGGAAACATATATTTCTATGACATTAAAGCAGCACGGCATCCTTCTTTCAGTGTAAATGGGATACTTGTTCATAATTCAAGCATTTTGAAGAGTATTTCCGGCAAGATCAAGCGCAAACTAATCGACACCTTCCGGGGTGTCCCATATAAGTTGTGTTGCACGGCAACCCCCGCCCCCAATGATTATACGGAACTCGGAAACCATGCAGAATTTCTCAATGTATGCTCGATGCAGGAAATGTTGTCCATGTTTTTTATCAATGCCAACAAAGAACATACCTTTATTTATGAAAATACCACTATAATCAAGAAGGGAACCAATAAGGGCGGTACGGAGTGGCGGATAAAACATCATGCTGAAGATGCCTTTTTCAGATGGTTATCGAAGTGGGCTATCCTTATGACAATGCCCTCGGATATTGGATATGCCGATGATGGATATGTTTTGCCAGAATTAACAATAAATCCCATATTTATTGACTCAGAATTTAAGTCAAGCAAACATTTATTCTTCATGGGATTATCAGGGTTAGATGACCGGGTAAAGGTACGATCTGATTCAGTAGATGCCAAACTGGGGGTATTATCAAAACTAATTAATAACGAAAATAATATTGACAATAATAATCGACCACGACCACATAACGGGGGAAATCAGAGGGATTCTCTGTGTAAACTGCAACCAGGGGATAGGGAAGTTTCAGAACAATCCGCAATTGCTCAAAAAAGCAGCGAATTATCTCGATTCGTCATCTGGTGTGGACTCGATAAAGAACAACACGCCTGCGAAAAATACTTAAAAGAAAACGGGATATCATTTTCATCTATATTTGGAAGTCTTTCTCCAGAAGAAAAGGAAAAAAGACTATATGATTTCATTGATGGTGATGTCAGAATATTACTCACAAAACCCCGCATATCTGGATATGGGTTAAATCTGCAATCAGCAAACAACATGATCTTCTTCGGTATCAATGATTCATGGGAAACATTCTATCAGGCAATCAGGCGTGAATGGAGATTCGGACAGAAGAAACCTGTAAATGTTCATGTGGTGTTATCAGAACTGGAACGGGAAGTATATGACAACGTGCAGAGAAAAGACAAACAATCCAAGAGGTTAAAATCAAAAATGATAGAACTTTTAAAGGATTATGAGAAAAACGAGATTGATGGGATTGAATTGGAAAAGGATGAATACAAAGAAGATACCATCGAGAAGATAAACTGGAAAGCTATGAAAGGCGATTCGTGTATCAGGATGAAGGAAATAAAGGATGAATCCGTTGATTTGTCTGTTTATTCTCCGCCTTTTGCAGACTTGTTTGTATATTCCAATAGTGACCATGACCTCGGCAACTGCCGAAATTGGGATGAATTTTTTAAGCACTACACCTTTATCGTTCAAGAAATGCTCAGGATAACAAAGTTAGGTCGGTTATCGTGTGTCCATACATCGGATATTCCAGCTATGGCCAATCGTGATGGGTACATCGGACTAAAAGACTTCCCCGGTAGAGTTATTCAGCTTCATCAAGAAATGGGATGGGTATTCACTGGCAGGGCTTTTATTCAGAAGAACCCGCAGGCTCAGGCAATAAGAACAAAATGCAAATCCTTATTATTCGTGCAGATGAAAAAGGATTCATCTCATTCCCGTCCGGCCTTGATTGATCAAATTTTAATATTCAAGAAACCCGGCGAAAATATGAAACCCATTGAACCTGTAAAAAATGGGGAACTCGACAATAATAAATGGATTTCATGGGCGCACGGAATATGGACAGATATAAATGAGACCGATACTCTGCAATATTACTGTGCAAGAGATACAGATGATGAAAAGCATATATGCCCGTTACAGTTAGGGACAATCGAAAGATGTGTTAAACTCTATTCTAATCCAAATGAAACGGTATTTACACCGTTTATGGGTATAGGGTCAGAGGCGTTCATGGCGGTGAAGCTCGGCAGAAAAGCTATAGGGATTGAGCTCAAAGAATCATATTATAATATAGCGGTGAACAATCTAAATTCTATTCAGCAGAGTTTATTTTAATCATAAGGAGGTGTGACAGATGGCAAAATTAATAGTAAAAGATGAATTAGGGGTTACAGAAGTTGAAGTGTCTAAGCCTTGGTCAACGGATGGTATTTTTGACAAAGAAGGCAACTTAAAAGGCAACGGAGAACTGAGATATATCAAGGAAGATTTGGGGCAGGGCAGAGTGGGGCATGCCTTAATAAGCGGTAATATCAGATTATCGTGGTTTACTAAAAACGGAAAGTTTTTACATGCAGATATATGCGGGCACGACATAACTAAATATGAATACGACCTCATTGCTCACATGGTTCGGATAAATGACGGGGCGAAGGAAAAGTGAAAATCATCCGTGTATTCCCCCACAGAACATCATTCACACCTGTAGATGATTACTCATTCGTGGGATTGCCGACCCTGTTCATCCCCGAACATGACGAGGTTCATATTTCTGTAGCCTTCACATGGCATAAGGACTGGGCTGAAATACTTCAACGGAATTGGAAGGATTTCACCGATAAACCTGTTTTGATAGGTGGCCCCGCCTATGATGATCCGGGGAACGGGTTCCAATCGGGAATGTATCTCAAAAAAGGTATCACAATCACATCAAGGGGTTGTCCTAATAATTGTTGGTTCTGTATGGCATCACAAAGAGAAGGGGACATTCGGGAACTACCAATAGTTGATGGAAACATCATTCAAGACAATAACTTACTGGCATGTTCAAGAAATCACATTAACAATGTGTTCGACATGCTTAAAACTAAACATAGTATTTGTTTCAAGGGTGGTATAGATGCCTATTTGCTCAAGGATTGGCATATTCAGCGTATGCAGGAATTAAAGGTTAAAGAGATATGGCTTGCTTGTGATTCAAGGGCACACTTGGAGGCGGTCATTGAAGCAATTCATAAACTCAGAAAAGCAGGATTAAATCAAAATAAAATAAGATGTTTTGTTCTTGTCGGGTTCGACAGGGCAGAGGAAACGGACAGGTTGATACAGTTATACCATTCGGGATGTTTGCCTTTTGCTCAGTTGTATCAACCAGAAAAAAGGATTGAATATGACTGGAGCTGGAGAGATTTTCAACGGACATGGTGCAGACCTGCGGCGTATAAGACATTGATGAAGGAAAAGTGAAATTGTTCCTTGACAACATAATGTGGGGATTGTAAGATATATTTGATGAGGCTATGTGAGAACAAAATCAAAGACAATTAAAAACCCCTGGCAAAGAGTGTTAAAACTCTATCTCTATGGCCTCATCAGCTTAGAGCCGGGGGTTTGTTATTATAAGGGGGTTATATGACTAAAGACCAACGCTACGAGATGGAAAAGCATAAACTCCAATTATTAAATCTTACCCCTAAAGAATATGAAGAGGCAATTATTAGAATGGCAAAGAGGTTAAAAGTTTGATAGACGCTGAAACTCAATCAAAGATTGATGAATTTAAGCAGGAATTTCCGTTCGAACGAAAACTCTTTCGAAGAATTCACCTACTTAAATATTATCACAAAGCCTTTGAAAAACAATACCTTAGATCGAAAGCATACTTGCAGGATAGCATCGTTCGAACGTGGCATTTGATGGCATTGCGAGATAAAGCCATTGAAAATGGTAACTTCGAAAGCGTTGTATATCTCACAGGAGAAATCAAACGCTTGGTAAGAATTCTTGTAAAATATCAGGATGAACAATATTTCAGGAGGCAGGGCATGGGTAATGACATTTCTAAGGAAATGATACAAATGGCAAAGGATTATCCATTTGAGAAGTTGATTGAGATCAAAAGGAATAAGATGTCATGCTGTCCTTTCCATGAAGATAAAACCCCCTCGTTCAGTATCAAAAATAATAGAGGGCATTGCTTTTCGTGCGGATGGTCAGGAGATACACTTGCATACCTAATGAAAAAGGATGGGTTAAGTTTTGGGGATGCGGTGAAACGGCTGATATGAAATTATATATTAAAGGGTTTGAATATGACGAAAAGAAGGGAGACCTTCTTGAGCAAATGAAAAAATATGATGAGGACCATTATAACAACATAAGAAAGATAAAAAGCGAAACGGCCAAGAAAAAAAAAGAAACTGATATTCTGTATGTATTACAAGCAAGAATGGCGACCCTTCTTTGGATGAGTATGTATGAACACACACGTAAACGGTCATGGACTTCGTTGGTTCCTTATTCTGTTGAAGATTTGAAGGAACACTTAGAGCACAAATTTACTCAAAATATGACATGGAACGATTTTCTTCAAGGTAAAATACATATCGACCATATTATGTCGAGGTCAAAATTAGGCTACCCCGTACCCCATGATATAAATTTTCAAAAGTTATGGGCTTTAGACAATTTACAACCTCTCTGGGCTAAAGATAACATAAAAAAAGGTGCAAAATGATAATTGTTCATATAATTCATATCGTTCCTATAATTCATAGAAATTCATACCAATTCATATCTCATTCATACCAATTCATATCTTTTTGAGGTCAAATGTCGGATAATGGTTCGATAGATCATAACGAAATACTAAAGATTATAAACAGTTACTCTAATTGTGGAGCTTCTACCGATCAACTTGCAAGTTTATATGAAACCCTCATTTTAAAATTCCCGTGTAAAGAAAAAGAAAGTACTAAAGAAAAAGAAACTAATACAAGAATACTTAAAATCATCTCAGGGAAAAAAGAACGTACAAGAAACATAACTGATGACGTGAGAGATTATGCCAAAGATGCAGAAGGGGAATTTTCCCTTGCTCAGATGTTCTCTACCCTAAACATCCTTTCTAAAGAGGAAAAAGATTTGGGCCGTCACGCCATAAAAAGTTTAGCCAAAGATGGTGTTATAGAAGCAACCGGTAAAAAAACAGGGATATACCGGAAGATACAGAGCGATATGGAGATTATAAATTGGCAATCTGCCGATGAAAAAGAATATCCGATAGACTTCCCGCTTGGGTTGTCCGGCCTTGTTAAGCTCTACCCTGGAAACATTGCCGTCCTTGCCGGTGCTTCAAATGTCGGCAAAACTTCCTTTATGCTTGAAACTATCCGATTGAACCAGAAGCAGCACAAAGTTTTTTACTTCAATTCTGAAATGGGTGCAAGTGAATTGAAAATTCGATTGAACCAGTTCCCGGAAGATATGGTTAAATGGAATCCTTGGGACTTCACGGCTATTGAACGCTCCTCTAACTTTGGTGATGTGATACAACCTGATGCCCTAAATATCATTGATTTTATGGAAGTTTATGACGAATTTTACAAAATAGGTGCGTGGATAAGGGATGTCCACAACAAATTAAAATCAGGTGTAGCAATTATAGCTATACAAAAAAAGGCAAGCACAAAGAATTTTAATCAGCAGTTTGGAAGGGGCGGGGAGCTTACGCTTGAAAAGCCTCGCTTGTATCTCTCAATGGACAGGGGTAGAATAGAGATTGTCAAGGCCAAGATATGGCGTAAAAATGAATATAATCCAAATGGATTGATAAGGAATTTTAACCTTGTAAATGGATGCAAGTTTATACCTACAAAGGGCGATATTTGGCATAAAGAAGGAGAAGATAAATATGAAGGATTTGGCAGGGAATCCGAAGATTAAGTTCAACTTTTCCGAGATGCTCTGGGAGAACATAACAGTGGATCAGGTAAAAATTTGGGAAGTCCTCTACGGTGATGTTGATGTCCCGAATGAGATTAAGGTTAAAATGGTGCGCTGGCTCGATAAAAAGAAGAATACTAAAGTGGTACGCAAGAAAAACTGGAGGGCATTTATCTGCAACTGGCTGGCAAAAGAGCAAGGAAAGGCCGAGGGGGTGCTATGACCAAGCGTGACAATCAAACAAGACCGTGCAAACACGGAGACTGTAAAGGGATACAAATATATAGACCTGATTGGGACACGTGGTATGACCGCTGGAAATGTGAGACCTGCGGGGCTGAAGACTTGGAGTTGAAGGAATGAAAAAGAAAGTTGATAAGACGCCGAGGTCAGCCGTAAAAAGTGCGTTGCGCCGACTATTCCTGAGAAGCCGTGAACGCGCAAGTTGTATGAAATCAGAGGGTTATACTTGCGAGGAGTGCAATGCAAAGCAGTCCAGGGCAAAGGGCAAAGAAGTCTACGTTGAATGTCATCACAAATCTGGTCATATTGGAAACTGGGAAAAGGTTATTGATTTAATTTTTGAAGAATTGCTTTGCTCGCCGGACAATTTAACCGTCTTGTGTAAATCCTGCCATGACAAACTTGGGAAGGGTAAATGATTGCCTCTCAGGATGCCCCGGGTTGCAAAATTTAGCTTGGGGATGATACTTTATATATGGGGTAGATTTTAAATGCAGCACAAATAAAAGGAGGCACTATGAAACCAATTTTAGTTTTTACCGCAATAGGGGATCATAGACAGGCAGAAAGGGATGAGTGGTTTAAAAACCGGTGTGGCGATATGGTTAAGTCCATCGGGAGAACCGATGATGCCTATGATATTTACACCCTGGCCGAAATTCCAGTTCCGGAAGGGGCAACTACCCTAACTGTCCAGGTTAGAGGTAATTTTAACAGCCCTCCGGCGCACCATATCAACCTCCCCCGGCCCAAAGTGAAGAAATGGAAATGGGCAACCGTTATAAATGGAAAAGAGATTATAAGCCATTGTCCCCTTTCGAGCCTTGAAATGGCTGGAGCATTTAATTGGTCAAAGCTCCCCGGAACGGAAATAGAGGAGTAAAAAGGGCGGTTGCAAGCCGCCCCGGTGAAGCGGTGATGGTTTTGGTTATCCTGCTTTTAGTATTTATCCCCTCTTTTTATTGCTGCTTCTGTCCTCGCAAGCTCTGCCCCGTGAAGTATATACGGGTTCTCGTATTCGTCCTGTTCGCCTCCTGTTTTTGCGATAGCGGCCTGTAAGTCTGTTATAGCCCCAGTTATGCAACTGTCGAAATCATTATATTGCAGTAGTACTCTCAATGCCATTTGATATGCCTCCACCAATTCCTTCTTTTCCGCTTCCAACTGCTCAACCCTTTCCGTCCATTCGTTTTGTTTTTTAGATCCGTTAAATTTCATGATGCCTCCTCCTTTTGACCTATAAATTCTTTCATTCTCCACCTTCCTTTTCCATCAATTTGTCCTGCCTGGTCCATTTTTCGCCTGAGCCTGATAGTGGGGTTACAAGCACATCAACGCGCCCGAAAACGTGCTTTTCGTCCAGTAAACGGACGGTGACGGTTAATCCGTCAAGCAACAGGTCGTAAAGATTGTTGTCCTGTAGGTCAAGTTTAGTTTTAATCATTTGATGCCTCCTTTTCTATTTCTGCATATCTTTTGATACAGTATTCTGTTACCAACCTCTTTTCCGGGATACTGTCAACCGATATTTTATATCGTCCGTCTTTATCCTTCCTAAGAATCCTATACTCGTGCATCGTGCCGTCCGGGCCTTTAAGATTAAAGACGTTATTCATTGTGTAACCTCCTCGTAAGCGCCAAACCTTTTCGAAAGCTCCTTAATTATGCCTTGCCGCTGGATATCCACCACCAATCCCTTCAGATGCTTGTCAACCTCTCTGTCTATGTCGCTCAACCATACAACACTATGATAGCCATCCAGTATATCGGTAACGATGGATACGATGCGCCGCTGATCCCTGGTTAATCCCTGGGCAGGCATATTCACCCTACCTATAATTTCCGATCTGATTTTAGTCATTGGTAGCCTCCTTTACTTTATTTGTAAAACTCAATCTTGCATCAAAATACATTTGGTGATTTTGGGATATGTGTGCTACCTGGCAATCCCAGTCAATGGCGGTCAAAATGCCAATATGCTCTAAAATGGTTTTCCGCTGAACCGGCCAACTCTCAAACTTAACTACCGACATACCACTGTTAACATGGGTTATTGTCCAGTAATCCATTTTGGTTTGTTCATTGCCGCCGTATTCAAGTGAGCGATGCAAAAACAACCCGTTGCCTACAAGATAGCCTTTTACCATAATTGTTTTCCCGGAGCCAATTTTTACTGTGTGGTTAGCTTTTATCATTGATAACCTCCGTTACTTTTTCAATGTGTGTTGCATACCAACTTGCCCTATCAGTCATTTCATTAAGATTCTTTACCGCTGCCTTTTTGGTTTTATAATCTGTGTATGTTGTGTGTTTTGCCGGACATGTAATATGTAACCTGTAAATGGTTTTAGATGTTATTTTAGTCATTTTTGCATTCTCCTTCTCGCTTTTAATCATGGGACACCTCTGCATTGTCAATTCTTAGTGTGTTGGGTAATTTTGC
>Ga0172381_10007534_pt1 | contig 10762 bp, 10 predicted proteins | sample Leawel6488metaG_FD_119754 | JGI IMG/M metagenome (GOLD analysis project Ga0172381, IMG submission 119754) | Leachate microbial communities from a municipal landfill in Southern Ontario, Canada - Leachate well 64-88 metaG | ecosystem: Engineered > Solid waste > Landfill > Unclassified | place... | reverse complement strand
TTTGCAGCTGGTTGAGTTCTTAAATTTAAATATCCTGTTTCATTAAAACAACGTTGTGTATTAATTATTGAAAAACCACTATCATTAATTAGAGAACCATTATCATCAGTTACAACTTGTCTAACTTTATAAGTATTTTCATCAGTAATTGTTGCATCAAAATTAAGATATCTTTCTATTGCAGAAACAGTCGTACTTGTATATATTGCTGCAGCACCACAATAATTACTTGCAAAAATTTCATACATCGTACTATTTAAATTTGTTCCAAAGGCAATTCCTTTATTATATGTATACCCGCAAGTTGAGCAATCACCCATTACGTGCATTGCACAATCTGCACTTGAAGTGTTAGTTACAGGATACATCCTCATTTTAAATATTTTATTGTAAGATGGAATTTTATTTTTTGATACAAGGTATGAAGTTGTACCTGCAATATATAAATTTTGGTCATATACAGCAGGCTGTGGAAATCCACTAATATAACCCCATTTATTAGGGTCTATATAGCTATTATCAAAATCATCAAAAAACTCAAAAACATTATTTCCATTTGGAGTATATCCACTTTTCTTTGTTACCTTTATTTTTCTTGTACTATTTGCAGGAATATCTGTTTTTATCCAAATTAATTTTGAAGTATTCATATCTTCAATATAATAGGGAATAATCTCATTTGCTTGTGATTCTGAGGAACTACTTGATGTTGGAATTGCCTTTATAAAACTCTCAATTTCTCTTTCTAGTTTGTTTCCGGAAGCATCAGTAAATATAATATCTTTTCCATCAGCTCTTGCATTTTGTAGTTGTTGATCGCTAACATCAACAAGCATTGGAAAATTTGTAAGATCTTCATCAATATACTCATGATTAATACTTATTTGTTTTCTATATTGCCATTTAGAAGAATACCAAGAATCTACATCTTCTGCATTTGTATTTTGAAAAATATCAATTAATATCTTATTACTTGTTTCATCATACCTAAAGTATTTCAAAACAAGTTTATTTTTTCCTTTAACTAAAATTTTATTACTACAATCTAATTGCAACCTATTATAATCGTTTAAATTTTTCTCAAAATAAACTGACCCTTTGTCTTTATATGTAGTGATTCCATTAACAATAGTGTCATCGCTTCTATAGTCTTCTGAATATTTAATATTTCCAATTATTCTATTTTGATTACAATCAATTTCAAATTCTTCTGGATTGTAAATAGTTAATTCAATATTTTCTTTTTGTGTTGCAGAATCTTGAATTGCTTGATCTAGTTTTTGAAAAGAATCTAACATTACTTTGTAATTACCTACTTCTCTATTTTTTGTAAATAAATCAACGGCAGCAGTTGTAACCACTCCAACAACAACTATTGTTATAAATATATACAACATTACTGACACTAGTGTTGCTACACCTTTTTGATTTAAAGTCATGATTTTTCAAGAACTCCTGTGTGAATTATTGCATTAGTATCTTCACTAGTTAGATTGTCATCAACAATATTCGCTAAATCGTTTCCAAAATACATATAGATTGTTGTATCTTTTGTTGAAAATAATATTGGAATTTTTACAAATGTAGAAAGTACATTTGTTATCTGGTTATAGTCATTTATTTTTCTTTTTAATTTAGTAGTCCCATCACTTGCTGTAAAAATAATATCTGACCCATCTGATTTTGCATAACTGGCTAAATCCTCGTCTGTTAAAATTATTAAAACTGTTGAGTTATTTGTAGTTTCATCAACTGTGGATTTATCAATAAGTATTTTCTTTCTATAATTCCAAGTTCCTGCATTTTCTTCGTAAATGTATGAATCACTTGAGGAATACCACTCATTTCCTGTTTCATTGTCAAGAAGTATTTGAATCTTATCTACTGCGATTTTCTTAAGTATAACTTTTGCATTTGCTTGATTAGAGATGATATAAGATCTTACCAGATCAATATCTTCAAAAATAACGCCCGCCACTAATTTCTGCCCGTCTCTATAAGTATATTTTCCATTATCTTCTTCTACTCTTAATTGATCTTTATAAAATTCAGGATTATCAGTAACATAATAGATAGTTATACTGTCAGAATCTCCATTAATATCCAAAGTTAAACCATCAAGAGAGAGATCTATTTGTTTTGTTGAACCAATTGGGAGATTATAAATATTAATAATCTCAGAATATAGTCCATCTCTTGCAAGAATGGATTCATCAAACTTTATTTTTGCTTTACTTTTGCTAATTTCGGGAAGTAATCCGGCCATAACAATCCCAACAGCAACTACTACAATAAGTATAAGCAAAATTGAACTTAATATTTCAGCAACGCCTTTTTGGGAGATCATTATTATTCTTATTTTAAAATATATTTTAGTATTTTATTATAATATATAATATATTTAGTATTTTAAAGGTTTACTTTTTAGAACTAGGATACAATCTTATAGTTTTTTCCTTTGTTACGTAACACTCTAGTTTCTTTAAGAAATCTTCTGAAAAAATTCCTGAAGACATTGCTCTTGAGAAATTAAAAGAATTAACTTCAGCTATCATTTCCCATGTTCCACTTGCTTTTAATAACTTTTCAAATTGTTCTCTTTCAGGCGTGTCTTTTTCTGGAAGATTGTAAGCAGGATATTCCTTAACAAGAATTGATTCCCCATTTGGGCCATACACTCTTTCTGCACCATTTGTTTTAGAATAAGCAACTAGAGCTTCTTTTACTTTCTCAAGCTTTGGATCAATTACTTCTGTTACTTCTTTTTTTTCTTTTGTTAATTTATTATACTCTTCAACTAACTTAACTCCGTCTTCTTCTAAGTATTCATTCTTTGGCAATTTATTTAATTTAAAAAGATGAGACTTAACTGGACAAAGCTCTTTAAAATTACACCAATTACAAAGTGCTGATTCACTTGTTGGAAATTCTTTTAATTTAGTCTTTGCTTCTATTTCTTTTATTGCTTGAATTATTAAGTTTTCTAAGTTGTCTAAATCATCATCTGTTCTTGTTGACCGCATCTCTAAACCAGACTCTAGAAAATGCCAAACAAGATCTACTCGTCTTACTGACGGATACATCCTTTTGATTGCTATTGAATAAAGAGCTAACTGTGTGTCTTTATTAACTTCATCTTGAGTTTTTGTATGGGCATTTGTTTTGTAATCATGTATTTCAAAGAACTCTTCAGTTATCATTGTTAATCTATCAATATAACCAATTAAATCATAAACAAAACCATTATCATCAACTAACTTTAAAGTTATTTCTTGTTCTATTCCTAGAGTCTTACCTTGATTGAATGGTTGATATTTATTATAATAATCAGCTAAGAATCTCTCTCCCATTTTTCTGTAATGATCAGGAGTATATTCCTTTCTTACAATATCTATTGTTAAATCAAAATTCTCATCCCATACTTTATTGTAGTATTCTATTATTTCATCAAGAGAATTAACTTTTGTAAATTTTAAATCAGTATATAGTTTTTCTAGAGCCTCATGAACCATTGAACCTAAGAAGGCTTCAATTCCTTTCTTTTCCTCTATTTGTGGTTTTTCTATATATTGAAAATAGAACTTCTTTGGACAACTTTTAAAAGTTTCAATTCTTGAATGTGAGTATCTCATATAGTAATTAAAGATAAAAGAATATATATACTTTTTGTAACCACTTGTCCACTGCGGAAAAATCATTTTTGTAATTTTGAAATCTGATTTATAATAAACTTCAAAAATCCAACAAACATTTATATACTCTGCACTGGACAGGTGCCCTCCCGAAAATGCCCCCTTTTTCTAATACTATATATTTATAGTGATTAATTATGGCAGAGATAATTGTACTTAATAAAAAAGTTTCGTATTATTCAAAAAATAAAGAAGATTATATATCTTTAACAGATATTGCAAAACATAAAGATTCTGAAAGGACTGACCAAATTATTCAGAATTGGTTAAGAAGCAGGTATACTATAGAATTATTGGGGTTGTGGGAAATTATAAATAACTCTAATTTCAAACCCCTCGAATTCGAGGGGTTTAGACAAAAGGCAGGGTTAAATTATTTTGTTTTAACTCCAAAACAATGGATTGAAAAAACAGAAGCAATTGGATTAATTTCTAAACAAGGCCATAATGGTGGAACTTATGCTCATAAAGATGTTGCTTTTGAATTTGCATCTTGGATTTCTGTAGAGTTTAAACTATACTTAATTAAAGAATTTCAAAGATTAAAAATTGACGAAAATCAAAGATTTAAACTTGATTGGGATATTAAAAGAAATCTTGCAAGAATCAATTATAGAATACACACAGATGCTATAAAGAATAATTTAATCCCATCAAAAATATCTAAGACTGAAGAAAACATTATTTATGCAACAGAAGCAGATATACTTAATCTTGCCCTTTTTGGAACAACTGCAAAAGAATGGGAGAAAGAAATCCTAAAGACGAAGGAAATATTAGAGATTATGCAGATGTTTCCTAACTTGTGTGTTTATCTAATCTAGAAAATTTTAATGCGCTATTTATTAAAGAAGGACTAAATAAATTAGAAAGATTAAAAAAACTAAATTGTATTGCAATTGAGCAAATGATAATATTAACTAAATCAATTACTACGAGGAAACGATTATGAGAATAAAAGAAATGTCACTTGAAAACAGGCCTCTTGAAAGATTAATCTTACTCGGGCCTGAAAGCCTTTCTCAAGCTGAGCTACTTGCAATAATTATTAAAACAGGAACTAAAGAACATAATGTTTTAGATATCTGTCAAGAACTATGTAGTAAATATAAATTAAAAGAATTTTCTAATCTTTCAATTGCAGAGATTACAAAAATTAAAGGAATTGGAAAGATTAAGGCTGCACAAATAAAATCCGTTTTTGAAATTTCTAAAAGAATAATGTTTAGAGAACATGGGATACTTAGGTCTCCTGAAAAGATCACTTCCCCAAAAGAAGCATTTGAATATATCTTTCCTAAATTTCTTGACTGTAAGCAAGAGAAATTAATTGCAGTGTTTATTTCCCCAAGAAATGAAGTGATTTCTTGCAAGGTATTAACCACTGGGACAAGCAATCAAACACTTATCTCTTCAAAAGACATTGTGCTCTGGGCAATAAGAGAAGAAGCATCAGGAATCATTGTTGCTCACAATCATCCTACTGGAGTTTGTGAGCCATCGACTGACGACAAAATCTCAACAGAACAGCTAAATAAAGCAGCAAAGTTAATGGATGTCTCTTTAATCGATCACTTGATAGTTACAGAAAACGGATATTTTAGTTTTAAGGAAAGCGGATTACTCTAAATAAAAAGAATTAAATATATCTTCAAATAATGATAATATATGATTAAAAAATTTAAAATCTCAAAGAAAGAGCAAGAGATTATTGACTGGTCTGTTGCTTTACAAAAAAAATCAAGAAAAGGCAGAGCTGAACAATTAAGGAAAGAAGATTACTTAACTAACAAATAATTAATATTTAAATTTTCTTTCATACTCTTTGTGTGAAAACCACTCAATAATTACAGAAATAATCTCTATTTTATGTCCTTGGATTGTATATGTTATTCTCCAACCATTTGAAAAATCAAATTTATACAAGTTAGTTATATTGTATTTTTGTAAATATTCTTTTGGCCAAAGGTATTTTGGGATTTTAATTCCACAATGTGGGTTTTCAGTTATTTTTAAAAATGCTTTTTCTAAATTAGAATATATCTCTTTATCTTCAAATTTTGGACTGTCTTCTAGTCCTTTATATAACTCTTCAATAGTAGTATCTATAAAATAGAATTCTGGTTCTTTAAGAGTTTTGCCTTTAATGCTTGTTTTTGTTTTTTTATTCTTGCAATTTCTTTTGGGTTCCATATCCAAACCACCTGCTTTTTATCTATGATAATTTTGTGTCCTTTTTCAAGATAATCAATTGCAGTAACATATGTTTGCCACATTACTTTCTTTGGTAATTTTTGCCAAATTTGTCTAACTGTGTAATAATCATCAGCATCCATTATTACTTTTTCAATCATCATTAATGTATCCAATCTAGGATACCTTACTATCATTGGTTTTTTTTGCATATCAATAATCACATTTGACTTGTATATTAATTGATATACAAAATATTTTTATATATTTCTAATAATAATTAGTTTTTAGAGGTATATAAAACCCACTGCCCAGTTTTTTTGTGAAATTGAATATTAATAAATTAAATACTCTTTTTTTAGTTGTACAACACTATCACAAACTTGTCTTAATTCATTAGCAGTAGAAAATTTTGAATTTCTTTTATAATCATTATAACAAAATAAAAATACTTTCCGTTGTTTTGATTTTATATAATCAATTGCTGGAACAAAATCAGAATCGCTAGTAATAATAATTATATTTTTTGTATCTTCAATAAATGGCTCAATAAGTAACGCCATTGTTATTTGAGTGTCTACTCCTTTTTGAATAAATTGGTTTCCAATCTTCTGTAATCTGCCTAATTTTATAATAATTCCTGAGTTTCTTAAGAAATCTATAAACTTATCAAATTTGCTTTTTCTTAATTTATCTTCAAGAGAATTTTGAGATACAAATGGGGGGGCATCGAAAAAATAAGTTTTTTTAGGATATAAATCAAATAATTCCGCTATCTTTTTAGAAAAACTTAACAAATTATATTTTACAATCTTATTTTCGTTAAATTCTTTAGATACTAGTTTTAAATAAGCATTATCTATAAGAACAAGAGTTTCTTCCATAATAATCAGTTTGCATCTAGCACCCCACTACTGGAATGCTAGGGCTCATTGTAATATATTATTGACTTTAGAACTATATAAAGCCATATGTTGCCTTTTTTTGTGAAATTGAAGCAAACAGAAATAGTTATTTATTCTTTAAATAATCTTTCAAAAACTTTTTTTGGAATGCTTCGTACTTGCCTTCTTCTATTGCACTTCTTGCGTCTTCCACAAGCTTATGCATAAACCTAACATTGTGTTCTGAAAGAAGAATCTTTGCTGCTGCTTCGTTCAAGCGATATAGATGATGAAGATAAGCAATTGTGTGATGCTTACAAGCATAACAATCACATTCTTTTTCTATTGGCTTGAAGAGCTGGGCATTATAACTTTTACCAATCTTTAAAACTCCATTTCTTGTAAAGATAATCCCGTGTCTTGCCATCTTTGTTGGGTAAATTGAATCAAAACAATCAACACCTTTTCCAATTGACTTAACAAGATCCTCTGGAGAGCCAACTCCCATTAGATATTTTATTTTGTCTTTGTCTAAGTGTTCAAGAGAATAATCAATAGCTTGGTACATCTTATCTTTTTCTTCACCGATGGCTAAACCACCAATTGCAAGACCGTCAAAGCCCATGTCGTTAATCTTAACTGCACATTCTTTTCTTAAGTCTTTGTAAGTTCCACCTTGAACTATTCCAAATACTTTTTGCTTTTTGTTTTTATGATTGTCTAAACATCTTTTTGCCCAAGCAATTGTTCTTGTAGTTGCATCTTTAAATTCTGTTTTTGTGTGATCTGGGCCCATAACATGATCAAGAACCATAGCAACGTCTGTTCCTAAAATATTTTGATTCTCAATTAACTTCTCTGGAGAAATAAAATGAGTTTCTCCTGAAAATGGAGATTTAAATTTTACTCCTTTGTCATTAAGTGAAATTAAAAACTCAGGATCAAGTAATTGAAATCCACCACTATCTGAAAAGATTGGTTTTTGCCAATTGATAAAGTTGTGATAACCACCTGCTTTCTTGATTGTTTCAAGCCCTGGCTTCAAATATAAAAGATAAGCATTAGAAATAAAACATTGAGTGTTAACACTCTCTAAAGAATTAAATGTTAAATACTTTCCTGCGCCCTTAGTTACCACAGGCATATAGAATGGAGTTTTTATTTTTCCATGAGCAACTTTAAACTCTCCACATCTTGCAGACTTTGATTCGCTAGTAATTTTAAACATTAATTATTGCTCCAATATTGTCCAAGAAATAATGTGTTTGTTCTAAAACACAAAATATCCTAAGACTAAAACAGATATAACTCCAAAAAGAATGTATATTCCAAATCTTGGAAGATAATCATAGATTGGAAGAGTTGTTAGTTTTAATAACTTTATTTTTTCAATGTCTTCCTTCTCAAGAACTGTTCTTTTACCTAATCCAATTTTATCAAGAAGTTCTTTAGTTGCAAACTCACTTGCTAGAACATCTCCTTCTTCTAATTTATCTATTGGTTTCTTTCTTAAATAAATATATTTTTTTACTTCCTCTTCAAATATCATAACTACACTACCGAAAAACATTGGTGGAAGTGTTAAATAAACGTAAGCAGGAAGACCGCCATAGACTACTGAAAAAATTAAAAAAGCAGTAAATAAAATAAATAGTCCTAAAGATTTTATAATCTTCCAAGTTTTTTCTTTTAAGAATTTATTTGTTAGTTTTATCTTACTGTATAGTTTTATAATGTATGAAATTGAAACAAATAACACTGATAACAAAGATGCAGCAATAATTACCCATAGGATAAATACTTGATTATAAAAGTAAGGCAAGACCATATGTATTCCAATAAACAACTTGATATCTCCTCCACCTATCTTTCCGAAATAATAAGCGATATACCCTACAATATAAATCGTTAATGCAATTAAACAAATTTCAAGAACATCTATATAATAATAAGTAAAAATGTTTAAAATTAAACCAAGTCCAATCAACGGCAAACTTATCCAATCATAAATATAACCAGTTTTATAATCAAAGTAAGCAGCTAAACCAACTGCAACTAATAACAATAAAACTCTTACAATAAATATTATATCAAATCCAAATATCATTTTCATTTCACATTTTAATTATACTATTATTAATTCCTATTAGTTTTATAAACACTTGCCTTTTTTTCCAAATATTGTATTAACTTTTCTTTTGCAGATTCCGGGAGATTAAAAATTCTTAGAAAATCAGTTGATCTGTTGTGTAAAAAAATACCAATTACCTCGGCCTCATCGTTATGTAAGCCTTTTGGAGTTCTTTTTTCAATCAAATCAAAATCAATAATTTTAACTTCAGGATGCCCTGATTGTAAATCTACTACAAAATTATTTGCATGTAAATGGCAATGGCAATATCCCGCATCCCATAATTTAACTACTGCTTCTGCCATTTGTCTTGCAAGATTTAATTGTATATCTGTAGGTAACCAATATAGTATATTTTTATCTGCCAACTTATCTATTGTTTGCCCTGAGGCTTTTGATTTCACAACAACATATTCTGACGGATTAATTTGTTTTTTACGGGTTTTATTTTTTGTTAAAACTAAAGAGTTAAATTTCAGTTTTACCCAATTATCTGATTCTGCCAATTCTACAATTTCTTCAACAGGAACTCTTTTATTAATTAATTCTTTCCAAAACCCATATTTCTCTTTATTCATATACCTATATACAAAATTATCTTTATATATCAACATTGAATTAGAAGGCCCAATATAGAATATACCTTTTATATAGTGAGTATCTTTGTTTTTAGTAATACTGTCTTTATTTCTTTGTTCAAAAAAAGCAAGTCTTTGATTTTTTAAATATTTCTCAACCCCGATTTTTCTTATGATATCTAATTTTTCAAAATTGAAACTCGGAATCCTATTTCTTTTAGTAGTGTCTTTAAAATTTATTTGTAAAAATAATTTTAAATTATTTAAATTATTAAAATCTATTCGCCTTGATTCTAAATCCAGAAGTTGATTTAAAGTTTCAAACCTTTTTTTTCCATTTGTTCCAATAAGCAAATCTCTAATGTACTCTGGATAATTAGTCTTACCAAAAGAAAATAAGAAATGTTTTTCTAAGAAATTAGCTACATCGTTAATGTCTTTATTTGAAAAACCTTTTTCTTTTAAATCTAAAACAAAGGACACACCACCTAATTTATAATGAGATTTCTCGTCAAGTTCACAGATTTTAGAAATATCGGTGTCTACAAATTGATGATCTAATGTTTTTGGCTTAATGGAAGTTTTTCTACTTGTTTTTAACATAGTTCTCTAATTTATCTAATTTTTAACTTCTGTTTTTTCATCCCTTTCATGTTTGCAAATTGATTCATGTTTATCTTTGAAAGATCCATCTTTTCTGGATCCGTCTCTCCATTTTGTCCTTGAAGTTGCTTAGCCATTCCTTCCATCTTCTTAGTGTCCATTCCTTTAAACATTTTTTTCATTTTCTTTATGTGTGAACAAAGTTCTTTAACGTCTTCTAATTTTGTTCCAGAACCTTTTGCAATTCTGTCCATTCTTGATCTTGTTAAAAAATCTGGACCATTTTTCAATTCTTCTTTTGTTAGAGATGAAAGAATTGCTCTGTATTTACCTAGTTTCTTTTCTCCTAAGTTTTGCTGTTCAGCAGATAGTTTATTTCCTACGCCTAAAAAACCCATAACCTTTGTTAATGGTCCAAGTTTCTTTGAAAACTCTAATTGTTGTTTGAATAAACCAAACGTTACATTTCCTTTCAAGATGTCTTCAGGATTTAAATCCTTCATCTTTTCCATTTCTTCTTCTTGAGAAATCTCACTTATCTTTTCCATTAAACTTTCAAGATCTCCAAAACCTAATACTCTTGAAAGATATCTATTAGAATCAAAGATTTCAAAATCATCAGCTTTTTCTCCAGTTCCTATAAAGTACACTGGAGACTTAGTGATATAACAAGCAGTTAAT
>Ga0172381_10007533_pt1 | contig 10763 bp, 11 predicted proteins | sample Leawel6488metaG_FD_119754 | JGI IMG/M metagenome (GOLD analysis project Ga0172381, IMG submission 119754) | Leachate microbial communities from a municipal landfill in Southern Ontario, Canada - Leachate well 64-88 metaG | ecosystem: Engineered > Solid waste > Landfill > Unclassified | place... | reverse complement strand
TTAATGGCTTATTGGTATAAAATTGAACATGTGATTTGTTGCATGGTTCCTTCTCGTAGAGTTAATAATAAACATTGTCGTTTATGGACAAAATCTAGAAAGTTGAGTATTCAAGGACAGTATTCGCCAGAAGAAATGTGGGGATTATTAAAGCCGACTAATTATCAAGACCATGGTAATTCGCAAAAGAGAATGACATTGAACTTGGTTAATTATGCCGCTACGATAGCAGAATACAAGAATCGAAAAACGATTGAGCTTCGCTTGCCGGAAGGTACGCTGGTCGGAGAAGACATCGCTAATTGGATAAAGATGTTTGTTCATTTTGTGATGATTAATAAGAAAAAGGAAATGCCTGCTAATTTATTGCCGGTTAAATCGTTGGATGAATTTTTCGAAATTGTTGGGTTATATGACCCTAATGTTTTTTATCTCTTGAGTACCGGACTCAGAAAAACCAAAATGTGGATTCTTAAGCGGATTTTGGAATCTGATTGGGCAGGGGCAAAACAAAAGAAATTGCAGGAAGAAGCTAGGGATAAATTACAGATGCTCATGGAGCCGCCACCTGAGTTAGATGTCGTTTTTGGTGATGCGGAAAAGTCGGAAGAATTGCCGGAATTTTTGAAAAAATATCACTCTCATAACGATAAATATAAAGACGAAGAATTCGACAGCGAAGAACGTGGTTTAGAAACAGACGTAGTATAACTAATAACTATTTAATTTTAACTATAGGAAACTAAAGCAAACGAAAAATGACAATTGAGGAACGTAATGGCATAATTGAAAAATATATTATATTAGCCGATAAATTAGCAAGTTTTAAATCCCATCTAATACCAAAAAATGTTACCCTTGACGAGCTTAAGTCTGCGGCTTATATGGGGTTAATTGGGGCGGTATCACGCTTCGACCCAAACAGAATTGCTTCTTTCGAGGGTTATTTAAAGAGAAAAATTAATTGGGCAATGCAGGACTATTTAAGGTTCTTGGGTTGGCGACAGGATAAGCAATATTTCGAGCTTGAAAAAGTAGAAGAAGCGATAGACGTAAGCGAAAATATAGCTTTTTCGGAAACTGTCGAAAAAATCACTATTGGATTAGACACTGTTGCAAAAAACATGGTCTTACTGTATTATATGGAGCATAAGACGTTAAAAGAAATTGCTTCGGGTTATGACTTGTCGATAAGTCGGGTATCACAAATACTCAAAAAAGCTAGGCGAACAATGGAAACTAACTTGCCAGAGGCGGCATAAAGTGATAGAACAAGACGTTCTGGATAGTTTGCGGCAAAAGTATTTGCACGTTCATCCTTTGATTTTTCATCGGTCTACAGAACGTGCAAGAGACGCCGGTGACCTTTTCGATATTTTGGAATCGTTACCTAAAGACCTTCCGGTGATTTGGGATGAAAGAAAACATCGTTGGGTCGTAACAGATGATTTGACACAATCAGCCCAATTTGAGATGCCACAATGACTGTGGCGATAGTGAAATAATCATGTTTTTGTCAGAAGAATATTATCATAGGCACGGCATAGAAATTCCACTGGTGCGGCATGTCCAGAGGGGGCATGTGTTTTTTAGGAAAACTACTAGTCGTAGAGTTCAGTGGAGAATTTTAGGCATTAATTATAGGTGTAATTTCAAGCATCCTTCTAATTATGATATTTCTGTAATGAAACCAAGACATAACGGTTATCGTGATAGCATGTTTGATATCATTGATACGGTAACGATACCTTGGGATAAGTATGAAGAGTATTTATTAAATATTGAACAATATTTGGACATGGATGACGATGGAGAAACAAAAGTTGTTCAACAATCGAATGAATTATATCTTGTAACTTGGGAAATGCTTGCTTTTTGTGCCGATGAAGCAATGTCCTCGCATGTGACTAATGATGAAATTTGTGATGTTTTGGATATAAATAAATCAGTGGAAGAACGATATGCCGCTCATGAAAAGGCCATACAAAAAATGCAGCGATGGCGAGACGGCGTATGGTCATGTTGGGAAGGTCATTTTACGCCTTTTCTTAATGATTACTGTTTCTGGCTCGCAGACCTGATAGGAAATCTCTGTGCCCAAAAGACATGCACCAGTTAGGATAACGAATCCAAGTTCTAGTTGTCATGTGGTTAGGCTCTGTCCTAATCAGGACTTTGTTATTTTTTTGCCGACCATTGAGGCAAATTATAATGACTTGTGCGTACAAAGTCATTTCTTCCGGTTGACGCAAACAACACTCCATTCATTCAAGTTCAGTCAAATTGCCGACCTTTCTTCATGGACTGCGGGTTCTAGGGTTTATTTAGGTGATGTTTTGTTGGATGTCCAAAACCATCGTCCGGTATCTAATCTGTCCGTTATTTTAGAAGGCGAACAAAAGAACGCTATTACGGTTGTTAATCCAATCGGCAATCAACTCAAAGTAGACGTTAATCAATTGATAGAGGTCGTTATTTGTGGAGCAGCTATTGAAGAATGTAATTGTTCCATAGTCGTTGGCGAAAAAATGTTAAGATGTGTTGAAATTAAAAAATTAGTTATACAGAAAGATAAGCCAAGTCAAGTTTGGTTCGAAGGTAGTAGGGTTGTGACAAGATGTCTCGATGACAATACGTCTTTTGTCGAGGGAGTAACTGATGGCAAAGTAGAACATCATTTTTGGTTTAGATTTTCACCTGCAAGTTTTAAAATAGGCGATGATTTAAAAGAGGGAGAATATAATGCCGGTAAATTAATGTTTGATGTTAAGGCTTCCAACATGATTTCCGTGTACAATGTTTATGAATTGAATTTGTTGTTGAAAGTCAAGAAGAAGTGCGAAACGATTCCGTTTAATCAAGTTGTAAAGCCACTCAATAAATCGAGGACTATATTTCCGACAACCACAACCACAAGTAAAGTTATTACGGTGGAAGAGGAATACAAGCCACGCAAGGTGAATTTGGTGCAAAAAGGCGGTGGGCTTGATGTCGGGTGTTATTGGGTATACGAAAAGGATTTTGTCCCTAGAAAACATGAAGATGATGATTTTATAACGATTAGCGGAGTTAAATATCGCAAAGCTGGTGTGAAACGACCATACTATTTATATGAGACAGATGTGTATGATTGCTGTGATTAGAAAAAGAGGGGCATTTTCTTTAGATGCCAAGGATTGGTTTGGGACTAGGGCAGATTTTGCTTCTGTTTTTAATGAAGAGACAAAGGGGTTTTTCTTCGCACATTCCAGAAAAGTAAAACAAAATATTAAAGTGTTTATCTCTAAAATAGAAACGATTTTAGATTTAGCCCACAAAAGAACCCGGGTTTCTCTTCCTTTTGAGCCGCCTATATTCTGTAATATTTTTTCTCCCACCAATATTTTCGGCACTGGCGAAAAAACTGTTGCTTGGATAGAACCGTCGAATTTTTGGAAAGATTGCCCCATAAAGCGTTCATTGTTTACCCTTTTGCTGCGATGTGGGGAAAAGTACAATTATACAAAAGATAATTTTGAAGAAGCACTGTTGTCTAACAATCAAATTAGGGAAACGCATAACGCTCTGATAAGATTTTTATTTGGCTTTGTTAAATTTAACCCCATCGAATCATATGAGAATTTGCCCGGTTGGTATATGGTGTTTGCCAAAAAGAATTATAATTTTATAAAAAGGACATTGGTTAGACCGGACTACGAACCGGCACAGAGTGAATTAGGTATTGACGGATTGTGGACATAAACGTAAAGATAGAGAAAGGAGGGCAAGTAGATGGAGTACGTAACCTCAGACTTGCACGGGTTTCCACGGAAATATAATGAAATATTGTAATCGTCCGGGTCTTAATGAGCAGGAACAGAAATGGTTGAAAGAAGGAACAGATTTCAAACCGTGTGAAAAATCAGTTGTAATGATGGGCGATTATATTATTGCGAATCTTAACGCAATGGTACAACCGAATGATACGTTGCGAATTTTGGGCGATTTTATTTTTGCCCCCAAACGGTTTTACAGGCAATGGGCTACGGATTTTAGAGCTAGAATTAATTGCAAAAATGTGCATCTTGTCGCAGGAAATCACGACAAAATTAGGAACGGGGAATTAGATGGGTTGTTTGAGTCTATTTCTTTATTAAAAGATATAGTTATAGAAAAACATTATTTGGTGATGTGCCATTATCCAATGCTCTCATGGAACAGAAGTTCGCATGGGAGTATCATGTTACATGGTCATTGCCATGGGAATATGGAACAATGGAAAAGGCAGCATGTGCCAAATGCATTACTTATAGATGTCGGTATAGATTGTCATAACTATAAACCCCTTTGTTTAGAAGATGTTTTGAAAATATGCGCCGAAAGAAAGCTGAAACATCAAGGTTAAAATGTACATGCTCCAAATGGAGACAATCTATGAATAATGAGCAACGAGCCGATTTACTTGAAGAAGCTATTACGATTCTGGATGATTCTTATTGGATACAGAGGGCATCACCCGTTCTGCCCACCCAACTCTTTGATTCGCTTCAACTTAAAGCAAAACGAGGACAAGCAATTCCTGACCCGTTGTATGACCAGATGCGTTTGGAATTGAAACAGTTAAGGCCCGATTCAACTGTCTTTGATACAACTTTTGCCGGTAAGTTAGAAATTGTCGGCAAGAAAGTCAAACATAATCCTCCAATGGTTTCTATTGACAAAGCGTGTGATGAAGACCCCGCTGTTCAAGAACAACAGCTTTTTAAATGGTTGGATGATTGTGTGCAAGAAGCCACCGTTGCTGTCAAAAATGGTCCTGTTTACGATTTGAACGAAAAACGAATTGATGGAATTTATCACGCTCGTCGTGAGTATAAAGGTAAAGTTGTTCTTTACCCCCGTGATTATTTTTGCATGAGCGACAAGTTAGATGGACTCGGTGTTGCAATTAATTACGTAAAAGGCAAATTAGACTCTGCTGGTCTTCGTCCAAGAGATGGTATTAATGGGGAAGATGTGACCGAAAGAGTTCCGTATGTGAATGGCGTTCCTAGAGAACTTAAATTGCCACTTACGTGTTCAATTCGTGGTGAAATTGTTTGTTTGAAACAGGACTTCGCTATCGTTCAGTCCGAGCTTCAACAGGCGGGTAAACCACTGCGTAAAAATGCCCGAAATCATGCTGCTGGTGGTATCGCTGTTGATGACCCGAAAGAAGTGGCATCTAAGCGATTGACGTTTATAGCATATAGTATTGAAGGGTTGGCTAATCCTCCTTATAAGAGTGAAATTGAACGGGCTAAGTTCTGCGCCAAAGAACTCGGTATTAAATATGTTTACGTGCGGCTATTTAATTTTTACGAATTAGCTAAGATAGAAGAAGAATCTTCCGGCAAAGATTATAAGCAAGACGGCGTTGTGCTTTGTGTTAATGACCTTGAGGCCCAAGAGCAATTGGGTCGTCGTGGTGACGCTGTTACTGGAACACCCAAGGGTAAATTGGCTTGGAAGTTCACGGAAGAAAAAGCTGATGCCTCCATAGAACATATCGAATGGGCTACTGGTCGAACGGGGTCCATTATCCCTGTTGCCACGTTTACGCCTGTTTTGTTGGCAGAAACGATGGTTGGAAGAGTCACGTTGCACAATCTTGGTTTTATGATTAGGAACGGGATTGGTCTCGGCACAACTTTAACAATTATTAAGTCGGGGAATATTATTCCTAAAGTAATTGGGGTAAAAGGTAAGCGTGTAAAGGAAGTTGATTATCCTAAAATATGTCCATCTTGTGGGCAGAAAACTAGTGTGGAACAAACGCCTGCCCACGGTCAGCAACTAGAAATGCATGATTTAGTATGTAATAATCAGACGTGTTCGGCAAAAAATGTAAACAATTTGCTGCACTATTTGTCTACTTTTGGGGTATTGGGTTTAGGTGATAGTAGAGTGGCTGCGTTGCTCGAAGGCGGCAAAGTTTCCAAGCCATCTGATTTCTATAAACTAACTTTGGACGATGTTATGTCTTGTGGATTGTCCGAGCGGCAGGCATTGTTAGTTTTGGCGGCAATCCATATGATTCCTAGTCCCGAAAAGGTGCAAGATAATAAAAAACTTTGCATCATGATAGAAAAAGCCAAGAAGTATAAGAAAATCGTTCCTCTTTGGCGACTTTTTGCTTGCCTTGGGATTGAAAGTGCGGGAAAATCTGCTGGTAAGGCTCTGGTCGAGCATTTTAAAGATTTTGAGGTAATTCGAAAGGCCAGCGTCCAACAGCTTTCGGAAGTCAATGAAATCGGTGCAAAGACTGCTGAGTTGATTTTTGCTCACCTAAAGAACAATAGCGGTGAGATTACGGAGCTTTTGAAGTACGTTGAACCTGAATTGCCCAAGGTTGGGCCGCTTAGTGGTCGGCTTTATGTGTTTAGTGGTTCATTCCCAGAGGGTAAGTCCCATTGGGAAAAGAAAGTCGAAGAATTAGGCGGCAAATGTAGTGGCAGTGTCGGTAAAAAAACAACTTTTTTGGTTGTTGGACCCGGTGCTGGCAGCAAGACCGAACAAGCTGCTAAGTACGGTGTCCCAACTTTGTCGCTGGAAGAATTGTGTCGTAGCCACATCAAAAATTGAGGCTCACTGTTTATATACCTTTATTGTTTTTTAATCGCAGGACAAATGTCCTGCGATTTTGTTTGAGGGACAATTTGTACAATAACTGCTAAATTGTATAAAGAAAGGCTTATAATGCAAATTTGCGGAATGGCAGATGAAGTTAAAGCTAGATTGTCGGAGGGGGAGATTGTTTTTGTTCAATTTAACAACGATGGTTTGGTTAATGCTCTTCGATTGGTGCCTGTTGGTAAAGGGAAATATAATGAATATTGGAGACAGGCGGATAATAAGGGGTGGATATTGATGTTGGAGAAGCGAGACTTAGATGTTCAAAATATGTGTGTTGACTGTATTAAGAGCATCATTCCAGATGAAGAAATGGCTATCAAATATTACGGGGATTATTTGAAGACCAAAGAAGAAGAAAACGCTTAATTTACTATGCTAAGTTGTGGTGATATTTCCAAAGCATGTTTTTCCGGTTTCTGTAGAAATAGATGTGGCGTCCACTTGCACCCGCAAGTGTTGGTTTTGTAACCCCGGGATACCTAAACACAGGAGGGAAAATCCTGTGTTCTTTTCCCAACAATATCACAAAAACATTGTAGATGATTTAGCTTTAAATTTTGATTACAATGAAAACCATTGGTTAACATATTGTGGTATGGGGGAACCACTTATGAATCCAAATTTGGGGGAAATGCTCCGATATGCCCGGAAAATTTTGCCATTTGTATCAATGAACTTATTGACCAATGGTGATTTATTGACTGAAGATTTTTGTCGTATATGTGAAGAAACTGGAACATATTTGATATGGGATTATTACGAGGACGACGATACGTCCAGAAGAGTGCCACAAATAATTAAAGCGTCGGGTATGGACTTGAAATTGGCAAAAATTAATGACCAAACTCGTCGTACACCTTCTACTTACATATCACGTTGTTCAACTCTTTGGCCGGTTGGTTATTTAGATGCTCCTTGTCTGCAACCGAGTGGTAGTTTATTTTTTGCGGCAGAAGGTTATCCTGTCATATGTTGTAATGACTATCATCATACTGTTCGTTTTGTCGAAGGTATGTTACCGTCCGAATTTCGTGATGATAAAGTTTTTAAAACACTATGTCATAATTTGAAATTTGGGAACAGAAAAATATGCGAGGCATGTTCTAAATGTGAAATAGTTTCTTGTGGGAATAATGAAGTTATAAAGGCCAAATCGAATATAATTGCTCTGCCCAGTATTGCTTCGCATCCGATTTTTCACAAACTTATATAAAATCGTTTATTTTGCTTTTGTTTTTGTCTTTTTTTTGTTATCATGCATGATACGATGAAGAAGGAGAAAAACATGGTCAAACTCGTAATTGCAATTTTTTTGACGTTAATGGTATTGATTCACTCGATAGTTTTAGGTGTGATTGTTATACAGTTTGACCGCCAATGCACAGATTATCTTAAGCGTGCCGCAGATTCAAATACTATTGAATTGGCTCAAAATAATCTTGATGAAGCCATCAAATATATGGAAGCCAATAATCTTACCAGTGGTTATACCTCAATTCTTTATCAAACACCTGATGAGGATGTTGGATTTTGGTATAACAATCTCAAGCAATCACAGATTGAACTAGCAAAATGTTCGCCTGACGCAACTCAGCTTGAAAAGACTAATATTCTTATGAAATTGCGAGAAACAATTCTTGACGATGGCACTCGTCTGGTCATAACGGAACCATCGGGAATATCAAGATTTCCATATAATACATTATTTTGTATTTTCTCAATATTTGTTTATGTGTTCGTTTTGGGCGGGGCTATTATTTTCTATGGTTGGTTTTGGAAGTCTCACTCTTCTTAGGGGAAAATTTTTTAAAAAATCTGTTTTACTTTTAAAACTAGAATACTATTATATAAATGCCAATATTAAATTGGACCCTCGCCCAAGGGAAAACTTTGTCCCGATTGCCCATCGGGAATGAAGAAAGGAAAGAATATGTCGAACAAGAAACTTTTTAAATCGGTTGGACTTTCACGCAATGTCCCGGTTTCTAATGCAGTTAACGCTGCTGGCGGTAAAGCATATGCAATGTCGGCAAAACAAGCCTTGGCCACAATTGCGGCAACTAATTGCTTCAATTCTACTTTCTATGTGAATGCCGAAGCCAATTTGGCTATTGCGAAGGAAGCTGCTTTAAATCTGAAAGATGACCCAAAATTTATCGCTCAGGTGGCGGTGTATGCACGTTCTCACGGCTACATGAAGGACATGCCAGCATTTTTGTGCGTTATTTTGGCTGGTCTGGATACCAAGTTGTTTCGTAAGGTATTCCGTCAGGTTATTGATAACGGTAAGATGTTGGGTAACTTCGTCGCTATCGCACGTTCCGGTGCAACTGGTCGTGTATTGAACTTGTCGTCTTCGTCTGTTCGCAAGGCAATTGCGGAATGGTTTCGAACACATACTTCGGAACAGGTTTTCCGTGGTAGTGTTGGTATTGATATTAGTATGCGAGATATTTTGGCGATGGCACGTCCACGCCCGGATTCCGAGGAAAAGGCGACACTGTTTGCGTATTTGAAGGGCACTGAATTTGATAAGGAAAGTCGTACTTTCCGTCAGACTTCAAATAAGGTCGTTGTGCATACGCATTCTTTTGATTCGCTGCCTGCGATTGTTAAGCAGTATGAAGCATACAAATCGACTCGTGAAGGCGAAATGCCCAAGGTCGATTTCCGACTGTTAGATTCTTTGGGGTTGTCAGATAAGGAATGGACAGCGGTTGCCAGTAACGCTGGTTGGACTATGACCAGAATGAATTTAAATACATTTGCTCGTCATGGTGTATTTAAAGACAAAGCAATGGCTCAGATGATTGCGGCCCGTTTGCGTAATCCCGAAGAAATTGCTAAGGCACGTATTTTCCCGTATCAGTTAATGGCGGCTTGGAATGCGACACAGTACGATTCCGAAATTCCATTTGGTGTAAGGGATGCATTACAGGACGCTATGGAAGTCGCTGTGGATAATGTGCCTTCGTTCGACGGTCAGATTTACGTTGCCATCGACACGTCTGGTTCTATGAAGAGTCCGGTCACGGGCCACAGGTACGGTTCTTCTAGTTCAGTTCGTTGTATTGATGCGGCTTCTTTGTTTGCTGCGGCTATTTTGAGGAAGAACCGTGACGCTGTTTTGATTCCGTTTGATACGCATGTACATGATGCACGAAGCTTGAATGGTCGTGATAGTGTGATGACAAACGCCGATAAGTTGGCAAGATTCGGCGGCGGTGGCACTAATTGTTCGTGCGTTTTGGAGTTTTTAAACGCACAGCAGGCGAAGGGTGATGCGGTTATTTATATTAGCGACAATGAATCATGGATAGATTCTGGTCGTCACTATTACGGTGAAGAACAAGGCGTCAGAATGCAGTACGAATGGGAGAGATTCCGTCAACGGAATAAGGCAGCAAAGTTAGTTTGCATTGATTTAACGCCTGAGCCGACATCACAGGTGCAGGAGCGTTCAAATGTGCTGCAAATCGGCGGTTTCAGTGATACAGTATTTGATGTTGTACAAAGCTTTTTGAAATACGGTATCGAAGTTAATCATTGGGTTTCTGAGATTGAGAAGATTGATTTGGACGCAGAATAGAAATATAGCTGTTGGTGTGCGGCAACGTAAAAGTTGTCGGTAAAGTCAGAATGCCGAATGGGATTACATTTTAAAAATGACCAAAATCTTGTTCTTCACTTGTCTGGTTAAAAAAGGCTGTAAAAAAGTGGTTTTTTGTTTGCAAGTTATTGAACGATTGTTAGAATAAAACATGTCCAGAATGCCGCTTGGGACTACATCTAAACAAAAGTCTCGGCAAAACTTGTCTGGTCATACTCCCCGATGAGAGGGAAGGTTGTCGGTTGATATAAGAATAATTGGGTTCAAGGAATGTAGTTAGGACTACATCATGTGGTGGGTAAGGTAGTCAACAGGGGCGACCTTTGCGACGAGCGGGTGAAATCTCTAGTAGATTTCATTTGCGTTCCTAACCTGACCTCTTGCACTAAAGTTGCATAAGTCAGGTTGGACATCAACCCTGAAATTGGTCTGTTCCACGGGAGCAGATAGATTTCACGTTATCAACAATGCAGGGACTAGACAGCTTTTTGGTATTGTA
>Ga0172381_10007532_pt1 | contig 10763 bp, 23 predicted proteins | sample Leawel6488metaG_FD_119754 | JGI IMG/M metagenome (GOLD analysis project Ga0172381, IMG submission 119754) | Leachate microbial communities from a municipal landfill in Southern Ontario, Canada - Leachate well 64-88 metaG | ecosystem: Engineered > Solid waste > Landfill > Unclassified | place... | reverse complement strand
GTTTGAGCCATGTCTTGTCCTGCACCCATGGAATAATATTTCTTAATCTCTTTTATGTAAAAACCAGCGTCTATGTAAAAACATTTTTTATCAAAGACAATAATGAATGATGATTCACATTTATAACTACCATCTTTTTTCTTACACCAATCAATAAATTCTACGAAAAATTCCACAATATCATCCTCGGTTGAAGTTTTTGGCTGTCTGTTTTGCGTGAACAATCTAAATAAAGTACAATCTGAAGCGTATCCAACACACCCTACGGTCATTTCGTTGTGTTGAAATATTTTTACGTTTCTATCTTTTAGTTGTGATCCATAACCAAATCCAACAAAACTGTCTGCTCCAATAACTATTTTATCTTTATATATTTTTACTGCTACTATGCTCATTATTTTTTATTAATTATCAATTTGTTGTCATGTTTATTTCCCAAAAGACTAATTATTCTGAACAATACTCTTTGGGTATAGTTTAAGTTATACTTGTACTTCAATTCATAGTCTGTTATTGGTTTGTTTGTTTTAGATTTCATAGTTACAAAATTTGACTAATAATATCAACCAAAGCTAAAGAAAATTTAAAAACAAAATCAATAACCACCATAATCAAACTACCAAGTAGTATCATTGCATAATCCTTGGCCGTTAAACTATTTATAAAATTTGTTATTTTCTTTTCTTTTACTGTCATATTAGATTTTGTTTTCATAGGGATTATTCAACTTCTAAATTAATATTAGGTGGTGTTTTAGGGTTATTAGAACCACACACTTCACACCAATAAATTACTCTTTCTCCACAACAGTTACCAGAAATTTCACCTCCACAATGAGGACAGATTTTATCTTTTTCGGTATACCTCTTTATCTCTCTATTATATTGTTTATTATTTTTCATAGTTGAATAAACCCAAATAAATAACAAAGACCAAAACTTGCAGCAATAACATAGGCTAATATTCTAAATGTATTGTTAGAATCGGTTGTAATTGCTCCAATAATAAAAACGAATGTGCAAATACCTACAAATATATTCATTATAGTATCCCCCTACTCTTATCAAGAGTAAGCTTTTGTTGGCGTTGATTTTCTTTAGCCATTTTCTTACATAAAAACCAACCTTTTTCAAAACAACCAAAATCTCTAATTCCATATTCTGTTTTTAATTTATTACTCATTTCTTTATCGTCATGATAGTGGATATTATCTACACCATCATTTATCACTCCATCCATATCTTGAGAGTAAGATTTTAAGACGGTGGATATTTCTTGTTTGATAAAGTCTACATGGTCATCATATATTTTTTCTCTTTCATCAATGGTTATTTTACCTTCAATATAATTAAGTGTTGCTCTGATAACCGTTTCAATACTTTTTTTAGTCTTATCGTGCCAAGTTTCAGTATTATTTTGTCCAATTTCAGCAGTTACCTGTTTTCCATTTGGTATTAGTTGAACTGTAAGTTTAGTAGTAGGTTTAACAACCTCTTGTGCTAATTGTTTTCTAAATTCTTTTTCAGATACAAATAATTTTTCTTTTTTAGGTTTTATACTCTCTCCTACTTCTTTATTAGTAAGGCTATCTTTGTTTAGTGGGTTAGTCATAATTTTTTGTCCATTAAATAAGTCATAACTACCAATAATATAGATATTAAAGTCATAAATATAGAAAATTTAACATCGCCTATTCCATAACCAAACATAACAGCAAATGTATTTATAAACCAAAATAATGCCATTAAACAAAAAATTTTTGTGTCTATTTTCATGTTGTCTCCTCCTTTAATAGGTTATCTATTGATTGATTAAAACACCTTCTTTCACCATTTGTTGTGGAATAATAAATTTTTCTAAATTCTTCATCTGACGATCTGTTACCATCTCCATCTATCCTTACAGACTTTCCATTTAGTATTTTTTTATTTTCTAACTTCACTTTTAATCCTTTAATCTTTTCTCTCCACTCTTGGTTGTTTTGGTCTAGGGATTGGGTAAATAACTCTAATAAGTTCTCAATAGTTTTATTAGTAGTTGCTAATGTCTCATAATAACTTTCATCATTATTCGTTCTAATAGCATCAACTAACAGAATAGACCCTATTTCTTCTCTTATCTCACTCTTTTGATCTCGTATGGTGGTCATAAGTTCATTAAATAAATAATTTTAGGTTGTTGTATCTCATATTTTGCTTCTCCATTATCTAATGCTTCTTTAAGTTTTTTAGAAAATGGTTTTAATTGTCCTTTGTAATAAGTTCTTATTGCTTTGTCGTGATACTTTTTACCATTCCAAAATATAACTTTACCTTTTGATGTCTTACCAATATTAGTGAAATTTGTTGCTTGATAAATTATTCCTGAATGTCCATAATTTGGGTCAGCATAACTAATAATAGTTTTAATGTCTGTATTTTGTTTTAAATATCTCAATGTTTTTCCTATAAAAAAAGACTCTGTATTTTTAGGTGTGTCATCTATACAAACTAATCTTCTTAACTCAATAACATCACTTTCTTTATCTCCATATTTTTTCCAAGCGTTAGCCATACCTAATTTTCCATAAATCATAGCCCCAATAATTTTATCTCCATCCATAAGTTTAAAACAATAACTAGACATTAGACCGTTTATATTATGAGAATAGTGCCATTTTTCAATAAAATCTCTTACTTCTTTTCTGTCACACACTAAACAATTAAATTCTTTTATATCCCTCTTTTGATCTTGTATAGTAGTCATTTTATTGCCTCACGATATTCTGATTCTGAATATAAAACTTTTAAATACTTTCCACGTCTCATTTTCTTTTGTTCATTAGAAAAGAACTCACGAGATATTTTTCCACTCATAACATCTATTAAAAGTTGTTTTCTTTTTTCTCCTGCTTCAATATTCTCATAAATATTTCCATCACTATTACTTGGAACAAATTTAAAATCTTCTTTTTTCATATTTTTTTTCCTTTTCTACTAATCATTTTTCCAAAGACAAATGGTGCCAACTTGCCTAATGGGATATGTGATGTTTCTGAAGCAATCCATATCCAATACCATATATTTGGAAATTCAATCAATAATTTTTTATTATTCACGTTTTGCTTTAAATTCAAAAATATAACCACCAGGGCATATCTTGATGATTGGCATACCATCATCTGTTAAACCAATATCTTCTTTGTTTACTATTATATATACATTAGAATTAATTGTTACTTTTTTTAGATTAATTTCTCCTATTTTTGGAATTATCATAATTTTATGTAGTTATTTTCTAAAATGTGAATTAATAATTTAGCTCGGGAACTTGATTCATTAGTATCCCAATTTTCTTGACAATAATCAAATTTTATATTGTTTTCACCATTAGTATAAAAATAAATCCACCCTTTCATTATTTTTGTTTTAGATAATTCACAATCACGATTAAACTCAAGCCAAAAATTATTATTGATATAGTCTCCACAATAATGGTTACCTTCTATAAAAATTTCTTGTGGTAACATCTCTCCTAATTCAGACGCAGTAAAGGCTGAACAATATTCTTCAGTCTTATGCCCATATGTAGTAAAAAAATTAAAGTTACTAATACAGATTATTCTTTCTCCGAATCTAAATGACAAATGATACTTTCCATCAAACTTCCACCAATAGAATCTACTTTCTTGAGTTACTCCTAACTTTTTTAGTTTCTTGGATAATTTTAAAGAACAAACTTCGTCCCATAATTTCATTTTCTGCAGTCCTTTACTAAACGAATAATCTCTTGTTGATAAGGTTTAATGATATTATTATCCTGTATCTGGAGAGTAACAAAAGTTGTCAATAATCCTCCAATACAGAACCAAATTATTGCATAACCTATAAGAAATTGTTTGTTTGTCATATTAGTTTATTAATTTTCCATAATCAGGATTGTCTACTTCATCGTATTCTCGACAATCCCAACTATGGTGAACTATAATCATTAAATGATTTTCCATTATAACTTTTGGGTTACAGGGACAAGCTAGAGAAAAATTATAATGTTCTTTGGAATCATTATTGGGAACAACTGCTATATTTTTATTTTTTCCAAAAATTGTATCCCAAGTTTTTTTCTCCATTTATTCTCCATGCTCCAATAGGTAGTCAGGGTTAATAACTTTAAAACTAAGTCTACCTAACTGTGGGTCGTTAGATTCGGTTAATGGTCGGAAGACGACCCCTTCAGCCAACACGTCTGGATTCATAGTTGATTTTCTAGTTGCGTATTCAACCATTTTATCAACCTTAGATTTTAATTTAAACTTATCATCTAAAACAGGAACAGTTGGAATCTTCAAGTTTTCACAAAGACAAACGAATTCTCTATATGAAAGATATTGACCAAGTTTAATATCGTAGGCATTAAAGAAATAAATCTTTTGACCTTTTTGTTTGAGACGATTCTTTTGAATACCTTCACCAACTAATTCACCTTGGAGTGCAATGTCCCCATATTCTTTAATCGATTTGTCTAGACCAAGAGAGATGACTGCTTTCCAAAATTGATTGCCATCATCTTTTGGATACCAAATATTACGACTACAGACACCTACTTCTCCGCCCTTACAGAAGACGGTACAACTACTTCCATCTAATTTCTCAGTAGCATAGAAAAGTTCTTTCTTATGACGGCTAAGGACTTTTGGCGCTGACTGTAATCTAGTTTCATCAGTCTTTGGAATATAACATGGGAATGGTTTTAAGTTCTTTCCCCAAACTTTAACTGCAAACTGAGGGAAAGTTCTTTTAATCCACATACCAAGTGGGACTGGTAACCAATCTGGTAATACTACTGGTTTACGAGTAGATTGTTGATTAGTAGATTCGATAAAGTGTTCATATTTTACAACACCAATTTTATCTGTGACGTCATCACCAACTTTTGGTTTTGATATCCCAAATGCTTCTGGTTTAACACAAAGTCCTTGAGATATTTGTCCTTTTAATTTAATAGTTCTTAGTCTGTAACCAGTGTGTTCTTTTTTATCATCGCCAACTATAGTTTTAGTCCCACCTTTAGATAAGAATTCAAATGCTGGATGAACTGGTAAAAGGCTATCTACCTCGAAGAACACAACTAAGTCTCCTTTCTTAATATCTTCCTTTAGAACGACTATATGCCATCCTAAAACTGTAGCTAAAGCGATACGATCAGCGTTTGGAATGCTTTTTATTTCTAACACTCTTTGTATCGATGCGAGATTTCTCATTTTATTTATTAATTAATAATTCTGGATTATCGTGGATATTTCCAATAACTTCATCTCTTTTACAAAGTAACATTGGTGTAGCCTTAGTCGAACTACCACTGTGTTTACCAACAATAAATGTCCCAAATTCAAATCTAACTAAACGTTGAGTTTTTACTCCAACATGTTTAACGATATCTTCTTCATATATATCTTTATCATTTTTATCTTTTATGCCTATATATTCACCTAATGTATTTACATCTATTTCTATTAACTCAATTTCACGAGGCATACACCAATCACTAAACCCTGCTTTGGCTATAAAATGTTTAGTATCTTTTTGGATTTGTTCATCATATTTTTTCCTATCGCTAAATAATGGAGCTGGAGTGTAAGGTAAATGTTTCACATAATAACCATAAACCCATTGTCCGTTGTCAATTCGCTTACCTCTGAATTTTATTTCTCTATTTGTCATTTTTTTTATAAGCAAAAGCCAAAGTTTCACTGGTAATTGGTACGGCTATTTTTTCATCAATTTCTTTTTGTTTAGCCACTTCGATTTCTTTTTTAAGAGGATCAACGTATGCCTTAATTTTTTTCTCATTTTCTACTGAAAGCTCTACGATATCAGTTGAAAAAGAATAACTAGTACTAACCTTTTTAGTAAAGTTACCAAATTCGGTCTTAAGAGTTTTTTCTTTTGATCCTTTGAGTCTTTCACTAATCTCAACTAAAATTTCATCCTCCATATTTTTCTTTTCAATGGTTAAACTGTCAATCTGACGTCTAATATTGGAGTACTTTTCAAACATGTTTATTTCTTCGTTCATTGTTGTTTTATAAATAAATATTCTAAATTTGATAACTTATTAAGTATTAATTCTGTTTCTTCTTGTTCCAATGTTTCTAACCTACTCATTATAATTTCTTGTAAACCAGTACCTTTAAAGATATCAGCAACAGTCATATTTCTAAAATCAAAAGGTAATTCATCTGGAAAATTAAAATCTTTTAATTCCTTAACACTAAGTTTCTTCAACAATTCGTTACCATACTTAAGTTGGTAAAGTCTTCTCCACTCTTCTTGTAATTTTTTAAAAGCAATATACTTAATCTTTTTTTCTAAATATGGTACAGTTTGAGTCATGTTATTTTAAATAATTATTCTTTTGCATTGCTTCCGCAATATGGACAATCAATTTGTATCTGCCCACATAAATTTGGGTTCTTACCATCATCTTGGTTATCACAATAAATATATTCATGATTACAATTTTTACATTTTACTTTTGCTTTCATATTATTTTAATTAATAAATTTTTTTAAATAATTAATCTGTTCTGTCTGATCAGATAAGAGGACTAGCTCTTGGAGATGGTGCTGCCATGCCGACATTTCAAGAATTGCAAACCTAAATGGGTCTTCCCATTTAGAAACCATTGATTGTGTTAACATTTTAAAACTATAAGTTTTTCTTTGTTTAGGTGTGTATTGTTTATTAAAAGATTTTAATTCAGCATTACAATAATCTTTAAGTTGTTTTTCGTCTACCCAAGTAGTTTCAGTGTCTCCCATGTCATGAGCCCAATCTGGAGAAGTATCAATTAGATATATGTCTTCATCACCAAAAAATGCTTTTGCAAACTCATGGTTAAAAATAGTATCATTTAGGTTATAAAAATCATCTGCCTGACCCCATTGGATGAGTTTATCTTCATGATTTGAAGTATTATAACCATTATCTCGAGCTTTTTTAAGAACCTTTGCCATAGTATCTCCGAAGTCTGTTCCAACGACACCGCCAGCTCTTTTAAGGGCTTCGTACCAACAATCAGAACAGACTTTTATTCCATGAATAGCTCCACAAGCGATTTTATTGCATGGTTTTGGGTCTAACCAACCATGAATTTTATTTATACTGCATTTTCCATGTGGAGTGTCAAATATTTCTACTGATTTTGTTCTACTCATAATTAGTCACCTTTGATAACAGCCAATGGGGTAAGTTCAATTTTAATTGAAACTAAATCTTTTTGGTTCTCCATAACTTCCCCAATCTCTTTGTAGGCTCCTGGAGCTTCATCGAGTTGTTTATCACTTCTGATTCCATGAACTATTCCTTCCATTTTCTTTTGTTCATCTGCAAGATTAAGAGTTCTCATTGCTACACCTCTACCCATCTTTCTTCCAGCGCCATGAGAAGAAGAACAAAAAGATTCTGGATTTCCCTTACCAATGGTGATATAACTGTGAGTCCCTTGAGAACCTGGGATAATTCCTACTTCTCCAAGTCTAGCAGAAGTAGCTCCTTTTCGATGTACCCAGACATTTTTACCGTAATGATTTTCTAATTTAGCATAGTTGTGGGCAATATTAATCATTGGTTCTAAATTTAGGTAGAGTGAGGTATCCTCACATATTACTTCAGAAAATATGTCCCATATTCTGTCCATCATTAATTTTCTATTAGCTAAAGCAAAATCAACACAATATTGCATTTCTGAAAGATACATTTTACCTTCTGAAGAATCTACTGGTAAAAATGCAAGTCCATCATCACCCTTAAACTCAGGAATATTTGAATACCATTTTTTACATAAATCTTGAGCTACTTTATTGTAATGATCGGCAACTTGTTTACCTAGATTTCTTGACCCAGAATGAATCATAATCCAAATAAATCCATCGTCACCTTTTTGAATTTCAATAAAATGATTTCCACCTCCAAGGGTACCAAGTTGTTGAATAGCTTTTGTAAACTCTCTGAATACAATTGGCATTTTTGATGACCAATCATTTTCTCCGCTACAGGGAATTGGCATTAAATCACGAGATTGAGCCTTTTCGTGATGAGAAAATCCAGTTGGTACTCGCTGGCGAATTTCTCCCATGATTTGTTTTAAAGTTTCGGTGCTAATATCAGTTAATGAAGTTCTAACAGCGCACATCCCACATCCAATATCAACTCCGACTAAAGATGGAAGTATAACATTATTGGTGGCTACAACAGACCCAATACTAGCACCAATTCCTAAGTGACCATCTGGCATTAGAGATACATGATGGTGTAAAAAAGGTAAAGAACTAACTGTTTCCATCTGAGCAATACACTGTTCTTCTATTGAATTTTTAGTAGAAAATACTTTTAATGGTACTTTCATTTCTTCTGTTTTGATTACATACATATTAATATTCCTTATTGTGATGAATAAAATGACAATTAGCACAAAGTAATTTACACTTTTTAACTTCTGCTAATATTTTTGACCAAGCATAATTTATAAGTGTTCTGGTATTAATTTGAAATTCCTTTTTGTCAGTTCCTTGATGATGAACTTGAAACACACAAGCATTTTTACCATTATATAGTAAATTACAACAATCACATTTTCCACCAAGTAATTTAATAATTTTAACTTTTAATATATGACCTCTTTTAACTTTACTTTCATATCTACTTTCTTTATTTCTGTGATTCCATTCTCTTTTATGTTGTGTTTTATCTTCATATTTTCTTCCATTATGACCATTTATGAATTTCTTTTGTCTACCATAATTGTCTCTATTTTTCATATTGGCACCACATCCACAAGCACACTTTACTACCTCTGCATTATCCAATACTTTGTCAAAATATTTTTTCTTTGTCTGTTTCACTGTTAACTTCATCTTCCTATTATACCACAACCTGTGTAAACATACAAGTAGAGACATGTTTCATCTTAATTTTACTAATTTAGCTGAATTAATAATCTGTCTGACAACTCCATCTGGTCCTTCGATTTGATTAGTTCCTGCAAGTGCAACATATTGACCGAGGTAGTCTGACATAGCGACTTTTACTTCTCTTACTTGACTTTTGTATTCTTTAATCTTGTCTTGAAGTTTGGAAGCTTCTGGTTGTTTTAAAATTTTCTGCTTGGCGATTGTCTTTAATTTGGCTTGTTTACTAGCTTCTTGGGCAACTACTTGATAGCCATCATCGTTCTCAAGAATTGAATCAAACATTTCGTTATGTTCTTTCAATTCTTTTTGTAGTTCGTCTAGTCTTATATTGTAGTTGTTAATTAAATTTTCAAGAGCGATTAAGTTTTCTGCAGGTGTGTTCATTTTATGTTTTCATTAATATAATTAATAACGTCTGTATCTAAAGAGTATGCTTTATTCATGAAATTCCAAGCAATATCTTTGTCTGCATCGGCTAATCCAAGATAGTCTTGGAAAGTTTCTAACATTTTCTCTTTTAATTCCTGTTTATGTTTTGCTTGATTTACAATATCCCATACATAAGTTATTGTGTCTGAAGAAAGTGCTTGGACTTCGTCATAAATTTTCTTTTCTGATCTATAACTTTCAGAAAGTTTCTTATTTTCAGATATCTTATTACTTATTTCAGCATAAAGTTCAGCGGAATAATATTTTTTTTCTTGGACTTGAATGCTATTTGACCCTTCTCGGAAATAATAACCATCTAAATTTATTAATGTTTCAATGGTTTCGCTATCGCACCAACTAGAAGTGACTGCCTTAAGATTTACAAAATCATTTCTTAATATTTTTGCTACTTCTTCGGCTGTTTCTTTCTTTTCAAAAGTAAAACTTACATTGGGGATGGTATATCCAACCAAATCTTTTTCTGGAAGTTTGTGAAGTTTTGGCTCTTCAGGTTTTTTTACAAGTTTAATACCTTCATCTACTAAATGAAGTTTGATTATTCTTTCTACTTCCTCAGTAGTTAAATTGATTAATTCTGACTCTGTATAGTCGTTTATTTTTTTCATTTTTGTCCTTTTTCTAATTTATCTATAACGTCTTCCTCAATTTTAATAACGAATTTAAGACCAGTTGCTTGTTTAATTGCTTCAGCAACGTTATCCCTAACTTCCGCATTTATCGGCGTTTTAATAACAGTGTCAGTTGGGATAGTAATACTAGCATTTAATATTGGTCTTTCAAAAATTGCATCTGGTATATCTAAATTAACACCAATAGATATTTCATTCCACTCAAGAGACGGAGAAGTTTTTGTTGCTCTAACTTTTCCTTTTTGACTTATTACTAAATAGAATTTTTTATTCATTTTTTAATAACCAATTAATTGCTTTGCTTATCTCATTGAACTTTCTAATAATAGAATATGTCTGTTCTTTCTTTAATAATATAATTTCTTTTGGTTTTTCTTCTTTATTATTTTTTAATAATTGACAATCACAGTAAGTTCTCCATGATGATCCCATATCAGGACTACCTAGAAGACCAGTACCACCACATTTACTACAGACTTCTTTTTTCGTAATTGTTGATTCTAATACAGCGTCACGAATCCTTCTTATAGCAGAGTCTATTTCTAAACTTATCTCAATTTTTGTCTTATCATAAAATATTTGATGTAAATCAGCTAATAAAGATTTACTTTCATGTTTCTTAATATCACATATAAAACCACACTTTGTACAAAATAGTTCATTATTTCCAAAATATTGAACTGGAGCATTACAACAATCTGATTTAAAAACTTTTATCGTTTTTTCATTCATGG
>Ga0172381_10007531_pt1 | contig 10763 bp, 9 predicted proteins | sample Leawel6488metaG_FD_119754 | JGI IMG/M metagenome (GOLD analysis project Ga0172381, IMG submission 119754) | Leachate microbial communities from a municipal landfill in Southern Ontario, Canada - Leachate well 64-88 metaG | ecosystem: Engineered > Solid waste > Landfill > Unclassified | place... | reverse complement strand
ATCTACAATAAGGGTGAATAGTAACAGCAGGGATATAATCTTTAGGCTTTCTCCCGTAATTTGACAAACCTGGGTATATGACGTTATATTCTACTCCCTCTATTCTTATTTTATCTCCTGGCTTGCCTGTGTCTTTTAATACTACTATTTTTTCACTTACTAAGTCCAGACAATAAGGACATGCATCTGGAGATGATATTCCTTTCATAAATATATTTTCTTCTTCCGGCTCACTTCTTAGTTGGGACAAGAATAGGCCATTGTTACAATTTATTGCTGTTTCAGTTCTTACCACTCTATCCCAATCTCTGTTTATATCTTCTTCTTGATCCCACAAATCCTGAAAAACTTCATATTTATTTTTCCTTTGTTTTATATCATTTATTATTATTGCCGATATTTTATTACGGGCTCTTTCTGTTATATTTTGGATATATATTCCACATTCCAATTCAGCCATTTCTATCATATCCATGTCTTGATTATTATAACCATATTCCTTAAAATCCCTTTTATCAAATTTCTTACCGAATTCATCCAGTTTCTTTTTAACTCTTTGCTCTTTATCCAACCTTTGGATTAAATTACCCAACCAGAAACTATCCTCTACCATTTTCTTTTCAACTTGATTCTTTTCAATTTTAAGATACTTTACTATGGCTTCTTCTAACTTCTTCCATTCAGCTTTTTTTATTGGTTTTCCTGTATTTGGATTGTATTGTATTCTTCCCTTAAATATCAATAAATCTTCTGCTTTCATAAGTTGATTGTCTGATAATAAATCAATTGCAATACTGTTAGCTATATCCTCTATACTATCCATACTTTTATGGATATATCCCAATCCTAAAGACTTACAAACGGAAGAAAGTAATATTTTGGTTATCCTGTGAGTATATTTTTCCCATCTTTTTATCAATTCATTTATACTAGTATAAGGACTTAATTCCTGATGGTTGTGGGATTCCGATTTTAATAATTCATCATACATTTATTTTACCTAAAAATAACTTTCTATATCATGTCCGGCTTTCTTAAGTTCTTCAATGTGGGTTCTCAGTGATTTTTCAATTTCTTCCGGAGCCTCAATTTCTTCTGGCTCTTGCCATTCTCCGGAATCATCAGGCTCTTGCCATTCTCCGGAATCTTCTGAATTTTTTTCGCCGCGATCACTACCTTCTTCTTGGCTCCCTTGGCCGCCAAATTGTGGCATTTGCATAGCCTGTAGTAAAGATGGATTGAGTGGTAAATCCATCGGGTCTTCTATTTCGGAAATTTTAATTTTATCCAACCCAATGTCATCTCTTACTTCATTCATTGATTTTACGGAGCCTACTGCTTTTGAGGCTACTTCGTATTTCTTCAATTCATCTTTGGGATTTATTCCTACAAATGCAAATTCATAATCTTCATCTATTTGCGACAATATTTTCCCATTTATGCTCTGCAAATAAGTCAACAATGTCTTTAATCCCCTGTCTTTAGAATAAAACTGTCTTCCTTCTATATTTTCTCCTAGAGCCTGTTGTGTGTTATCCGTCCTTATACCTAACTCTGCTAAATCCATGGAAAATACACCTGCAAACAAAGAGAGGAAAAAAGTCATTAGTTTATAATATTCCAAATCTTTATTAGATTGTCCCAAGGATTTAAAATCCATGGAAACTCCTTCTCTGCCTGTTGGTAATATCGGAATAGAAAATTTAGCTCCTACCCCGCTCATAGCCATATACCAATACCTTTCTATTGTTTCTATCGTCTCTCTGTCTGCGTCCCCTTGCAAAGCTATAAACCCTTTTGGCACTTTGTCCTTTGTGAATTGGTCCCTATTGTGCGATATCCCCAAAATCAATGCTGTAACTAAGTCTACCGCTTGCTCTAATGGAGAATAACCATATCCTCTGTGTCTCAAATCAACCCTTTTAAACATACAATCAAATACAAGTTCATCCCTGGTATAAGCCGCCATTATCTGTGACCTTATTTCCTGTACATAGGCTAGATCGGGGTTTTCTTCATATCCTCTGGAAGTACATCTACTTATTGTAGCCCCGTCTATTAACCAAAAAGCCCCAACTTCGCCAGAGCGAGTTTTTTGTAATTCAACGGCTATTTGATCTATTGTCAAAACTTCCCTTACCTGCATCTTACTATAATCTATAAAATCATCTTCTCTTTCGGGGTCTTTATCATATCCTGTTTTATGAAAAAATTCCTCTAATTCTTCCGCTCTTTTATCTTTTCCCCTGAATCTATTTTTTCCTCTCTTTTGAATAACAAATCCCGGTTCTCCTGGCTCTCTGGCTATCTTAAAAAAAGGAGTGCATTGTTGCTCTCTGGTATTTATTATTAAACTTGCTACTGATAATCTTTCTGCCATTCTCCGGAGGACATCATAAGTTATTCCCATCACTCTTTGTCTTACCTGTGAAACGGTACTACTCATACCAAAGTAAAGTAAATTATCCTCAAATACTGACTTTATTTTGTTCAGAGTGCTATTATCAAGATGATTTTCCTTTGTCTTTATTATCCTCGACATATTGTTTTTTCTCCTGCATATTTATGTATTTATGATCTTATTATATATTCGATATATCAAACTGTAAACTATTATTTTTTTCTTAAAATATCTTCTGTATGCATTGATAAATTTCTTAAAAAAGAGTCTGCACTATACATTTCTAATTCTTCTATATTTTTAACTATCTTCTTTTTTTGTCCATTTTCTTCTATTTCTTCTATTTCTACTTTTGGTAAAAAAGGTCTATTTTTAGATTCTGAGGCTTCTATTTCTTCTTTTGTATACTCGGAATATTCTTTTACTTTAGAAGAATAATAATTTAATATCTGTGGATTTATTAACTGCGCCATTTTACAATAAGCTTCCGCGTGAAAATAATGGTCTGGTCCTGACTCTCTCCAAACATATCTCCCACTTCTATCCCTACCAAGATTTTCACCGAATACCCTGCTCGAACTCATTATTTGTTGATAATATAAACCATAATCTTCTTGATCTTCATTATCTATATCTCTCGCATTTACAGGATTTATCATTATGCCCTTAGTAAAATCACTCTTTACCTCATCCAAAATAAAAGTTCTATCTATGGCTATTTTTCTTTCCCTTCTGTATTTCTTTTCTTCTTTTTTTATACTGAGCAATGTATGTCCTTGAAGATAATCACAAGAATAAACTTTTGGTAATAATTTTTTAATACTTTCTACTTCCCTAGTTTCCGGCTCTTGATCAATCACTATTATTGAGCTCTTTATTTTATCCCTCAAAAATGAAATTAGTTCCGAAGTCTGTTCTATTCTACCGGCAAATATCAACTTTCTATGTCCAGTACTGAGTAGCTCTCTAGCTACTACATGATAATAAGTTGGTCCAACATCTATACCCACATAAATATTGGAACTACCTTTTAACAATTTGGGTTCTAACGTATATCTTAATTTCTGGGAAGCTTGATCCAAAAGAAACAATGTCACTTTGTTTGAGGAATCGGAATACGGTAAACCTAATTTTGAATTATAAAATAATTGCGTCTTTGTATTATTTCCTATCGCTTTTGAATATGTATTTATAAGAGATTTTATAGAAACATTGGCGGAAAATAATTGACTTACTCTTCTTCCTGCCCTGTCTTTGTTTGGGAATTCTTCAACCCATTCTCCCATCTTCATTCTATTTATTGGTCTATGACATTTTTTACATACACAACCCCATCCATCTTTTCTTAAAATATCAAAAGTCAGTGGTCCTGTTTTTATTACAACATTCTCAAAAAAATCTAATGTCTGAACTGTATTGCAACTATCACACTTTACCATCCATATTCCTCTTGTTGAATCCTGATAATAAGCATCTATACCCCAATTCTCGACACTTGGATTCCCTATTCTTCTATCATATTTATAATCAGAACCATCAAGCCTATCTGGTGCCATTTCTAGATTTTTTTGGTCACATTGATCTACTTCATCCACATATAAAGAATCCGCTGGAGTTGAAACAAAATCTGCTGGGGAATTAGAACCTACATAATTCAAAACACCCTTGCCAAAAGTTTTTAAACCTATACTTTCAGATGAACCTATCGACGCTTTTAGGGCTTCCTGATAATAAGGAACTAATTTGATAGGTCTGTCTACTCTATCTTTTACAAACTTACCCCTGAAATCAGTGTTTGGTGTTACGTATAATATCCTTAATCCTCTTATAGCTTCTTCAAAGGAAGAAACTATGAATAATTCAGAAATTCCCGATTGCACTGCTTTTTCCATTGCCAATCTCTCGGGGAGATTTTTATATAATTCTATGAGGAATCTATATCTATCCCCGAACTCCATTTTTCTACCATGTACGTTGAGATGATGCTCTCTGGCAAGCCATAGTTTTGGATATTCCCTCTTTAATATTTCTTTTTTTAATAATATCTTTTTTTTTAATATTTCAATGTCACTCATTCTTCTATCTCCGGAGGACTATATGTTACTTTGCCTTCTAATATTTCTAAGTCGGCTAACTCTTTTTTTAAATCCTCTTCTGACATATTATAAATAGAATTATTCACAACAGAAGTTGAATTAGAATTAGAGCCTGCAACAGCGTTAACATCATTTCTCACACTTACTCTGGAACCAATATTTTTATTCTGGTAGCCTGCATATCCTAATATATCATTAGCGGCCTTTCTTTTTTCCGCCAAATCTTCTTTATTCTTGGCGACTTTTATAAGCTGTTCTACCGCAAACTCCCCACTTTGTATTATTTTTTCTACTACCCTTTCCTGTATACTATGCATATACTTATCAATCTGGGTCCTTATATCTGGCCATGTGAGCCAATGTAAGATGATGGACTCTGTTAGATTATGTTCTTTAGCAAAAGATTTTACTGTCTTTATATTTGGGGCTGCTGCGTAAGCAAGGCAAAATCTTTTCATTCTGTGAGTAAGTTCATGTGGGACAATTCTTCTTTCTGCCCATGTTTTAGTCAAATCTTTATGGGGTGGTTTTTCTCCCTTGGCTACACACAAAACATTTTCTATTATTTCTGATTTTTTTAATCCCCAATAAGGTATTTTAGCCTTCTTATACCCTTGACATATTTTTATTATATCCACCTTATTTATTTTTTGAAGGGAATCTAGATTGTATTTAGCCATGTTTATTTCCTTCTTCTTTTTCATTGTATTTTTTCCAACGGACTTTCTAATAAATTATAAACCAATGCTGTGCCACATTCTAAAAGAAATTCCAACACCTCATTCTCGGAAAAATTAAATTCTTTTTTAAGTCTTATTAGAACTTCAACTGTCTCTGCATTTGCTTTTATGCCTTTTTCCGAAAATATCCTGAATTCTCCAGATTCTTCGTTAAATTTAACACTTTGAACAGTTCCAATTTCAATAACTCTTTCTTGAATTTTATCAAATTTTTTCTTTCCTGACATATAACTTCCTCCATAATACCATCATCTTTAATCTTCAACAAACCATATCTTTCCACATTATTCTCTTTTTCTTTTTTGATTGATTCCACCCAACACCTATGCTCCTTTTTAATGGGAATATAACTATATACTTCTTTCAATGTTTTACAATTTTTTGCAAATTCTATTGCAAGTTCAATTGGAAAACCTGATATACCTTTTATATGATCTGAAGAATCCCCCGTTAATAATTTATAAATTAGAATTCTATCCGGGGGATAACCTAGTTTTTTCTCCAACTTGTCATAGGATATTTCTTTACCGTCTTGAAGAATGCAAAAGTTTTTTCTCAATATCTGACACCAATCCATGTCACCAGATATCAATAATGCTTTTCTATATCCTTTTACTACACTACCGGCGACATCATCCGCTTCATATCCCGGTATAAATCTTTGGTCTGCTCCAAACATAGATAACAAATCTCTAAGTCTATTACAGGCCAATTGTAATTCGTCTGGTCTCTTTTTTCTCTGGGATTTATATAGGCTTGACATTTGTTTCCTTACTAAATGATCCCCCTCATGGGCTATTATCACTTTACTCCTTGGAGATTCTGTTATTTTATTCAATAAACACTGAAAAAATCCATGATATAAACCTGTCTTTTCCCCATTCCTATTAGAAAGATTTTTCAAACCGTAAAAATATTTGTAACTCATAGACATAAAATCACATACTATAAGATCATATTTATTAGTTACTTGCCCTTTCTTCACTTTGCTCAGGTTGCTTTCTATCATTATGCTATACCTTCTGGAAACTATTTATTTTATCTATGAAATCTTTATAATTTAATTCTATGATAATATTCTTTTTTTGTAAACTCCTTTTTAATATTTTAAGAAAATCTTTACTTGTGATAAAAACACTCATTTTTTTCTTACCTGGATATTTATGTATTAAGGCTAATATTTCTATTTCTCCTTCTCTATATTTTTCGATACTCCTCATTTCTTTTCTTGGGTTCATTACTTTTCTATTCTTAGTATCTATAGCCACTAATCCGTTATTTGTTATAACATCAGGAACTGATTCCCCTTTTCTAAGTACTCTTCTTGTACCTAAATCTTTAGCGACTTTCCTTTCAAGGTTTTTCCAGGCTTTGCTTGACATTAGTTTATTACCCTTGTTTTATTAAGTGATGTTATTATTTTCCTGTTTTTTTCTTTTTCAATCAGCTCTTCGACATTCTTGCCGGCTAAGGCAACTGTTTCTGTATTGTAAATAAGATTCCGGATAGCCTGAATACAGCTTTTAACCAGTCTTAATTTTTCATCTTCCTTGGGACTCTCATCATGAATCTTATCTACTCCATCTTCCATATTGTTCAGTCTTTCCACCATATAGCTGGCTCTTATATAACATTCCTTTTCACCGTCAACTTCTATTATAGTGTAAATATTTTTCTCTATTCCCGATTTTAATTCTTCCATTATTTTATTTCCTCGTATCCAATATCCTGTGATTTAATTACTCCATCTTTTATCTTTTCCAGGATTATCATAACATGAATGGTAATTACATTCTTAATTATTAAATCCCTGAAATTTTTATCCTTATCGAACCTATTATGACATTCTCTACACATTGGCAAACCATTTTCTACCAAATGTCTAGTAGTCATAAATTTTCTGGGTATTATATGGCAGGGGTCATCTGCTGGCCTGCCACAATACACACAATTCCCGTTATTTTTTTCCTTTACTACTCTTGACCAACTTCGGTCCTTTCTGTTTATTTCTATTGACAACTCCAGACTCTTTTTCTTCGATAATAATCTTGTTTTCTGTTTCCCCATTATCCTTGTCAATGTCTTTTTCCTCCGCTTCATTCTCAGTTGTTGTATCTTCCGTTGTGTCACTATCCCCGTAAAATTCATCAACTATTTCATCATCTATTATTCCCTCATCAACAAAATTTTCATCTTTTTTAGTCGGTTCTATTGTATCCAAAATCAATACAATAATTCCCATTAACATACTTGATATTTCTATCGCTTTCCAGGCCAACTCTGGACCCGAGAATTGTCTTTTGTTGTCATTGACATTTTTGACAATATTATTTGCGGCTTTTGCGGCTTCTAAAGCCTTGTAAAATTTTTCTTCATCCATATTAAGATATCTCCTTTAATCTTGTTATTCCTTTTCCATCCATCTCAAGATGGATATTGTTTTCAAAACTGTTTTTTAAACTAGTATGAGAAATGGAAAATATTTGATAAAAATCTTCTTTGAAGAAATTTATGACTGCTATAATTTCTTCCCTGGAAACTTCGTCCAGTGCGGAGAAAATTTCATCTAAAATCATAAAGTCTATTTTAGAATTCATCCTCAACAATTTATATCTTGCCAAAGAAGCTCTTACTGCAAAACTCACACTATCAAATTCTCCTCCTGATAATCCCACAATTGACCTTTTGCCTTTTTCATCCGTCAAGTATATTTCAAGACCATCCAATACCTCCTTTTTTTGATTTTCTTTAAATAGCTCAAAATCTATTTCTTTGCTAGTAGCACCTATTTGTGAAATTATATTGTTAGATATTTCATCCAATTCTTCGAGTCCATAAGATATTAACTCCATCTTGCATTTTTCAAAAACTTCTTCCAAAACCACCCTATCAGCTATATTGTCGGTTAACTTTTTTTCTTCTTTCAATAAAGATTTTAATCTGTCTTTATCTTCCAACATATATTCTATCCTGGTTATAACCGAGGCTAATTCTGAATTTAATGTCTTTAATTCGCCCAATAAATATCTATTACTGACTCCCAAATCCCTCAATTCACCATTTATATCTTCTATCAATTCTTCTAGATCATCATCCTTTATTACTATAGCTTTTATTTTTTCTCCCGTTCTGGTATATTTTGTTTTGAGAGCATCCCTTTCTTCTTTCAACGAGGAGAGCAAATCTTCTTTTCCTTTTACTATATGTTTATTTTTTTCTATTTCTCTCAGGATATTTTCCAACTTTTCTTTATTCTTGAGATATAAATTTTGTTTTGTTTTCATGTCCTTGATCAAATTATTTATATCAGACAATTCTTTTTCTTTTATGATTATTGAGGATTCTATTTCTGCCTTAGCCTTATTTTTATCCTTTTCCAAAACAGTTCTTTTTTGTTCTGTTATTTCCGTATCGCAGACATAACAAGTATTTAGTTTTATATGTTTTATCTGCTCCTCTATATTTTTTAAATTTGTTTTAGATACTTCTATGTCTAGAATTATCCTATCGGATTTATCTTTCAAGGAATTCAGCTTTTTGTCTTCTTCCGCATTCCATTGAATTTCCAAATCTTTTTTTATTTTGCTACATTGATTGCTTTTTATTTCATTAGAGTCTTTTATTTCTTTTATTAAAGCTTCCGATTTTTCTATATTGGATTTTAATTCCAATCCTCTTTTCTTTATTTCCTGATATTCTTTTTCAAGTTCTTTTTTATTTTTCTTTTCTATTATATTCTTTTCTACTTCTATTTTTTTTTCTGTTATTTCTTTATTCAGAGTTTCAATTTTACGGATATTTAAAGAATAATCTTTGTCTAATTCTTTCTTCTTTTTTTCCAGACTCATTTTAGAAGCTTCCAATTGATTCATATTTTTATCAGAACCTTTTGTCTTTTCCTCTAAATCTTCTATTCTACCTCTAACTATATCCAGTTTTGTTTTTAATTCTTTCCTTTCTTTTGAGGAAAGGTCTTTTGCTCTATCAAATATATCTGCTCCAAAAAATTCCTGTAGAAAAGCTATTTTGTCACTTGTCTTGTCCTGTAGAAATTTCTGAAATTTCTTTTGCTGGAAGAAAAATGAATAAAGAAAATCTCTTGGGGTTATACCTAGAAAATTTTCTATATATTTTTGTCCCTCTTTTACAGAATTTGCTTTTATTTCCCCGTTTAATTTAACTATCATTGTGGAAAGTGTCGAGTTTAGATTTTTTCTTTTTTTAACTATTCTTTCAATAAATAGTTCCCCATATTTATCATTCAAAGTTATATTTACCCGACATGATTCCTGGCCTATTCTTATAATTTCATAATCAGTCTTGAATCTGTGTTCCCCCGTAAATATCCATCCTATACCTTCAGCAATGGAAGTTTTACCAGTACCGTTCGAATAACCTTCTTTGTTTTTATATTTACCAGTTATTCCTATGAGTCTTTTATCCTGCAAGTCCTCCAATATAATATGTTCTATTGATAAGAAATTTTCATACTCAACTCTGGATATCATAACAACCTCTTTTTTATTTTATTTTCAAAGTGTCTAATATATTTATTCCCAACTTTTCAATTCTCTTCTTTTTTTCTTCAGATTTTATCACATCTTTGAGGACTTTTGAAAATATTTTATTAAAATTATAACCTTCTCTATTGTCATCCCTGGATTTTTTTAATACTTGATTTTTTTCTATATTTATTTTCCTGGATACTATGTGTGCATTAACCTCATCAAATTTATTTATTATTAATCCCCAAGTAAACCGTGCTCTGTTTTCTTTACTTGAACTAACTTCTATCCCTACTAAAGAATCTTTATACTTGTTCAACTTATCCGGGGCTATCTTAAACTCCTTTTTATTTATCAGGTCTATTTTTACTTTATACATTTTCTGACATTTAAGGTTAATTGATTCAATCTTGCCACTATAAGTGTCTAATGTCAAAAACCTTTTTTCTTCCATCCTTTCTCCCATATCGAATCTAACTGGGCTCCCTATTATGTGAATATTATCTTTATCTTGTGGTTTATGGACATGACCTGCTATTATTGTCTTTTTACCAAATATTCTGGTATCTACTATTCTGGAAGAACCCGCGAACATTTCTTGCTCACTACCTGGTACCGCTCCTATGGGTTGAAAATGTCCTATTACGGCATCATATTTTATATCCTTGAAAAATGATTCAATATATTCCGAAAAAGTCGAATTTTGAAACAAATTCTTTTTTATGTGGGGTATTAAAGCAAAATTCATATTTCCTATTTTCTTAGTAATTAACTCTTCTATAACTTCTACCCCGCTTTCCTTCATCTTTGAAAGTGGGTGTGTTATGGATTTTAATGCTCCTGTTACATCATGATTGCCAGGGATTATTATTATGTCAATGCCTTCATTTGTAAATTTTCTTATATAAGCTAACACTCTAGAGAACCAATAACCATCTACCATGCTCCTGTCAAATAAATCTCCTGCTATAACAAGAGTCTGAATAGCTTCATCTATGCAATATTTTAACATTATTTTTAT
>Ga0172381_10007530_pt1 | contig 10763 bp, 14 predicted proteins | sample Leawel6488metaG_FD_119754 | JGI IMG/M metagenome (GOLD analysis project Ga0172381, IMG submission 119754) | Leachate microbial communities from a municipal landfill in Southern Ontario, Canada - Leachate well 64-88 metaG | ecosystem: Engineered > Solid waste > Landfill > Unclassified | place... | reverse complement strand
ATTGATATAGCAGAAGATATTTGGAAAATGAATAATTCTACAATTGGGAAAGATAAAACTGGAATTATTATATTAGGGGGAGGAGTTATTAAACACCATATTTGTAATGCAAATATGTTTAGAAATGGAGCAGATTATGCTGTATATATAAATATTGCTCAAGAGTATGATGGAAGTGATTCTGGAGCGTTACCTGAAGAAGCAGTTTCTTGGGGAAAAATTTTGCCTGATGCAAAGACAATTAAAGTTTATTCAGAAGTTAGTTTGATTTTTCCATTGATTGTTGCAAAAACATTTGCTAAGAGTTAATTCACCTCATAAAAGCTTATATATTTCTAGTGAATCTTTTTTTTATGACAAATAATAAAGAGTTTGAAGATATTTTAGTTTTGAAGGATATTGTAGAAGAACCTTTACAAAAAAAGAAGGATTTTTTAGATGTTTTGAAAATGTTTGCTCCTGGAACTTCTTTGCGTTCTGCTTTAGATGATTTAGTTAGAGCTAGAATGGGTGCATTAATTATTGTGGATAATAGGGGGTTGTCAGAAATTTATGAAAAGGGTTTTAGAATTAATTCAAAGTTTACTTCTCAAAGGTTAGTTGAATTGGCAAAGATGGATGGAGCAATTATTTTATCTAAAAATACTAAAAGGATTTTGTATGCAAATACTTTGATTTTTCCAAACCAAGAAATATTAACCAAAGAAACTGGGACAAGACATAAGGCAGCAGAGAGAACTGCTAAGCAAGTTTATACAATTGCTATTGCTGTTTCTGAAAGAAAAAATAAAGTTTCTATTTATTATGGAGAACAAAAACATGAGTTAAGTTCAAGCTCTGAAATTCTAAGGAGAGCAACAGAAAATTTACAGATTCTTGAAAAGCAAAGAGATAATTTTGATGAGATTATAGGAAAGTTAGATATACTTGAATTTAAAAGAATGGTCACAGTTCGTGATGTTTGTTTTGTTTTACAGAGAGTAGAAATTATCAAGAGAATTTCTGAAGTAATTAAACGTTATTTGGTTGAGTTAGGGAAAGAAGGAATTGTTGTAAGTATGCGACTTAGAGAATTAATTGCTAATGTAGATAAAGAAGAAGAATTTGTTTTAAAAGATTATTTTGGTTCAGAGAAAAATAAAATTGAATCTATATTGAAGAAAAAGGATTTTGAGTTTTTGCTTGATCCTGTAAATCTTTTTGGAGAATTATTTGAAGAACTTCCTGATACTAAAATTCATTCAAGAGGAATTAGAATTTTAAATAAATCAAATTTATTAGAAAGAGATATTGATTCTTTAGTGGGAAAATTCAAGACTTTTGAAAATATTTTATCTGCTAAAAATGATGATTTGATTAAAGTGTTTGAAGATGAAGGGTTAGTTGAATTTTTTAAGAACGAGCTTTATAATTTAAAAGAAAAAATTTTATCTGGGAAGTTCATTTAGGATATTTAAGAATTAAATTTTAACATAACACTTAAATAGAATTTATCTTGTATTCTTTTATGTTAACAAAAAATCAAATTATTCAAATTCGAGAGCATCTTGAAAAAGCACAGAATCCTTTATTTTTTTTTGATAATGATCCTGATGGGCTTTGCAGTTTTCTTTTATTACAACGATATATTGAGAAAGGAAAAGGAATCCCAATAAAATCTTTTCCTGAATTAACTGTAGATTATTTTCGAAGAATTAAAGAATTAAATGTAGATTACATTTTTATCTTGGATAAACCTTTAGTTTCTAAAGAGTTTTGGGAAGAAGTAAAAAAAATTAATCTCCCTGTTGTTTGGATAGACCATCACGAGATAGATAAAAGTCTTATTCCTGATTTTGTAAATTATTATAACCCTCTTTTTAATAAAGATAAAACAAATGAACCTGTTACAGCTCTTTGTTATCAAATAACAAATTCAAAAAAAGATTTGTGGTTAGCTGTTGTAGGAAGTATTTCAGATAAATTTTTTCCAGATTTTTATATGGATTTTAAAGAAGAGTATCCTGATTTAGCTATTGATTCAAAAAATGCTTTTGATATTTTTTATAAATCACAACTTGGCAAAATTGTAAAATTATTTAGTTTTGCTTTAAAGGATAAAATAACAAATGTTATTATGATGATGAAATTTTTAATGAAAGTAAAAACACCTTATGAAGTTTTAGAAGAGACTAATAAAAATTATCTTATGCATAATCGTTTTAATCAAATTGATATTAAATATAAAAAATTATTAAAGAAAGCAGAGTCTCTTGGGGAAAATGCCTTGGATATTTTATTTTTTCAATATTCAGGAGATACAAGTATGAGTAGTGATTTAGCAAATGAATTGAGTTATTTGTTTCCTAAAAAAATTATTGTGGTGATTTATACTTCAGGAATTAAAGCGAATCTTTCTATTAGAGGAAAAAATATTCGAGAGAGAGTTTTGAATTCTATTAAAAATTTAGAAGGAGCTAGAGGAGGAGGTCATGAAGATGCTGTTGGAGCACAAATTAGAATTGAAAATTTAGAAGAATTTAAAGAGAATATGAGGAATAATTAAAATTTTCAATTGGAGTAATAATTAATTGTTTGTTTATTTTTTAGGGATTTTTTATTTTATAATTTTTTATTTTGTTATTATTTTTTGGATAATTTCTTGTTTTTAAAAAGTAGTAAAAGAAAAATAAAAAAAATTTTAAATAGATAAAATTGTATAGAAAACTATAAAAATAATAATTTGTTATTTTTTTTATGCAAAGCAAACTAAATTGTATATCTTGGAATTTTTGCGCATTTAATTTAGTTTATACTTTAATTAAACCCTTTTCAATTTAATTCATTTTTATCCTGAATTGAGTTGAATTTTTCTTGTTAATCAGTTTAGAATATTAATTGAGTTTTTTTTGGAAGAACCTAAAAAATGAATGAAAAACTTGCAGTAGAAAAAGAGCTTAGTTCATTAATAGAAGTTACTTTGAAGTTGGAAGATGACTTAAACTCTTTTATTGGAATGGAAGAGTAGCATAAAACTTTTATTAATTTTAAAAATCATATTTGTTAATATGCTTGGCAAATTATTGAGTATATTTTTTATTTATAATTTTCCTTCTTTGGCTTTTTTAAGACCAATCTCAAATTATTCAAAAGGTATTTCTATTTTAATCCAATATTTTTCTTAAATTTATTTATTACAAAGTAAAATTTTTTGAATCCTTCATTTGTTATAACTTCTTCTGACACATTTCTTATTAATTTTTCTAGATTTGAATTTAAATCATTGGGAATTATCAAATTATGTTCATAAGTTCCTGTATTCTCTATTAAAGAAATTTCAAAGAGGTTATTTTCTATTGTATATTTAGTAATATTATAAATATTCTCATATCCATTGTTATCTTCTTTCATTAATTTAATCATTTCATTGAGTCCAAGAGATTCAGTTATTTCTTTGTTAGTTTGTCTTTTAATACTTTCTTTAATACTATTAATGAAACGAATATAATCATTTGGAAGAAACATCTCTTTATTAGCTGCTTTTTTTAATTCATTTGGAGTTATCTTTAAAATGAAATATTCTTTATTTGGAATTTCTTTTTGAATTGTGTCATTATCCTTCAAAATGTTTATTTTTTTATATTCCATAATATAGGGGATGATAGTTTTTAATTTATAAACCTTTCTTTATGTTATCACTTTAGAATTAATATGCTTTAGCAATATAAACTATGTAATTTGCTTTTTTTCCACAAATTGCACATTTCCCTTGAGGTTTTTGTGTTTCATCTAATTTTGTTCCTCTTACTTCTGCTCCTGTTTCCTTTTCAATTTTTTCTGCACATTTTTCCCCTTCTTTATCAACAGAACAAAAATTGCATTTAACAATTCCCCCTTCTTTTATAATTGATTTTATTTCTTTCAAATTTTTTGCTTCTTTGATTCTTCCGCTAAAAACTTTATCTGCTTCTTTTATTAAATTTTTTGTAAATTCTTTTCCTATTTTTTCAATTTCTTTTATTATTTCTTTTTCAGGGATAATTGTTTTTTTATTTAAATCTCTTCTAAATAAAGTTATTTCTTTTTTTTGTAAATCTTTAAGACCTAAATCTATTCTAATTGGGACTCCTTTCATTTCCCAGTAATTAAATTTTTCTCCTGGTCTTTTATTTGAAGAATCTATTTCTACAGATGCAAATTTTTGTATTTGTTTTTTTAATTCTTCTGCCTTATTTATAATTTTTTTATCTTCACTTATTGGAACGATTATTACTTGGATTGGAGAGATTTCCCAAGGAAATATTAATCCTTTATTGTCTCCATGAGTAATTATTATGCTTGCGAAAATTCTTGAGACTGCTGGTCCATAACAAGTTATCCAAGCTAATTTTTCTTTTCCATCTTTATCTTTAAATTTTACATCAAATGCTTTTGAGAATTTTTGAGAAATAATATGAGTTGATGGTTGTTGAATAACTTTTCCGTCGGGGTTTAGTGCATCTGCTGCAAATGTTCTATGTGCTCCAGGAAATTTGTCCCAAGAAGGTCTTTCAAAAAATATAAAAGGAATACCAAAAATATCATGCAACACTTCTTTAGTTGTAATCATATCTTCTTTTACCTGATTGAACGCTTCTTTTTCTGTTGAATGTGCTGAATGTCTTTCAATCCAATAAAATTCTCTGCTTCTTAAAAATGGACGTGTTGCTTTTGTTTCATATCTAAATACATTTGCTCTTTGATACATCTTAAAGGGTAAATCATTATAACTTCTTATCCAAGTTTTAAACATAGAATATATTATTGTTTCAGAGGTAGGTCTTAGAGCAAATTTTTCTTCAAATTTCTTTTTTCCTCCGTGAGTGACCCAAAAAACTTCTGGAGTAAATCCTCCAATATGTTCGCTTTCTTGTTTAAGATTTTCTTCAGGAATTAAAGTTGGAAACCAATAAGGTTTGTGTCCTTTATTTTGTAAATTTTTTTCTAGAATAGAATACATCTTTTCCATTGATAAAACAGACCAAGGTTGAAATACTAAAAAACCTTTAATATTACTTCTCAAATCAGCGAGTTCTGCTGTTTGAATTATTTGGCTAAACCATTCACTAAAATTATTTTCTTTATTTGCAGTTATTCCTTTTTTGTTTGAACTCATTTTATTCTATTAAATTTTTTCCTATTTCTTTTGAAGATATTTTATTAATAATTTCTTTGAGATAGTTTGATTCTAAAGCAAATCCAAGTCCCTCTGTGTCACTAATTTTAAAATTATTAATTCCTATAATTTTTCCTTGTTTATTAATTAATGGTCCTCCAGAATTTCCTGGATTTAAAGCAGCATCTGTTTGGATATATGCTTGGATTCCTGTTGGACCTGGTTGATGCAGGTTTGAGATAATTCCTTCAGATACAGAAAATTGAATTCCAAGAGGGTTTCCTATTGCAATTACTTTTTCTCCTACTTGGGCTTTATTGGAATCTGCCAATATTAGTGAATTGTAATTTCCGGGTATTTTTAATAAAGCAACATCATATTCTGAATCATATCCTATAATATTTACTTGATGCATTTGACCATTATAATCAAAAATTCCTGCGGATTTAGCATTTTCTATTATATGATAATTTGTTACAACATATCCTTCTTCATCTATGATAAATCCTGTTCCTTGACTAATATCTGTTCTTATTGTGACAACAGATTTAATTACATCTTCAATTATTCCTGAAAAATCTTCTCCTGCAGATGCTTTAAGAAAATTAATTTCTTCATCTATTGATCCAATTTGAGAACCAAGAGAATTTAATTCTATTTCTGTTTGAATAAGTGTTGTGGTTAATTCGTTTATTTTAGTTTGAGTATCTGTTTGTAGGTTTTCTATTTGTTTACTTAATTGATTATATTGAAAATCTTGTTTTACAAAAGAAAGATAAATAAAAACACTGCTAACTATCATGAATATAAATATAATTGAACTAAAGCTTCCAATGATTATCTTATGATGTTTTTGTAATGGCATGACAATATTAATATATTAACATATAAAAACCTAACTTTATTTATTTTTTTGGACCTGTAGTTTAACGGATAGAATATCTGGTTTCGGCCCAGCTGATGGAGGTTCGATTCCTCCCAGGTTCATTAAAATGAAAAATACAACAGCTAAACAAGGAGATTATGTAGAAGTTCATTTAATGAAATTAATTTATGAAGGAATTTTATTAGAAAGTCCTGAGACTGAGAAAGGAATTATACTTTTGAAATTAGATAATGGTTATAATATTGGTTTTAGTAAAAAAGATGTTTTAGAGATTAAAGTTTTGAAAAAGGCGAAAGTTGTTGAAGAAAATTTAGAAATTAAAAAAGATTCAACAAAGCCGAATATTGCTATGATTATTACAGGAGGGACTATTGCTTCTCGTCTTGATTCAAGAACTGGAGGAGTTCATCCTTTACAAAATCCTGAAGATTTGTTTAAATTTTATCCTGAACTTTTCGAGAAAGTTAATGTTGTAAAAGTGGAGATTCCTTTTATGAAAGCATCTGAAGATATGGATTTTAAAGATTGGCAAAAAATTGCAAGAGTAGCTGAAAAACTTTTGAATGATTCAAATATTAAAGGAATTATAATTACTCATGGAACTGATTTTTTGCATTATACTTCTGCTGCTTTGAGTTTTATGTTGAAAAATTTGAATAAGCCAGTTGTGTTAACTTATAGTCAGAGAAGTATTGATAGAGCTTCGTCAGATGCTAATTTGAATTTGCAGTGTTCTGCTTTAGTCGCAATTTCAGATATTGCAGAAGTTTGTTTAGTAGGTCATGCTTCTTCAAATGATAATTATTGTTATGCAATTCCTGGAACAAAAGTTAGAAAATTACATTCTTCAAAAAGAGATGCGTTTAAGGTTGTAAATGATAAACCTTTTGCAAAAGTTTTTCCTGATAGAATTGAGATTGTTTCTAATTATAAAACTAGGGATAAAAATAAAGTTAAATTAGATTTAAAGTTTGAAGAAAAAGTTGCTTTAGTAAAAATTTATCCTGGACAGAATGCTGATGTTGTAGATTATTATTTGAAGAATAATTATAAAGGAATTGTTTTAGAAATGAGTGGTCTTGGTCATGCTCCGACTTCTAGTTCAAGGAATAATTGGGTTAGAAAAATAAAAGAAGTTATTGATAAAGGTTTAATTGTGTGTGCTGTTTCTCAATGTATTTATGGAAGAGTCGATCCTTTGGTTTATTCAAATGGTAGAGAGGTTTTAGAGACTGGAGTTATTTATCTCAAAGATATGTTGGCTGAAACAGCTTTTGTAAAATTAGGTTGGGTTTTAGGACATGAGGATTGGGCAAAGAATAAAAAAATTGTTGAAGAAAAAATGTTAGAGAATGTTGCTGGAGAGTTTAATGATAGGTTGGAAGAATGAGAGTAAAAATAAAAATTTTTAAGCAGAATGGAAAATGTCCAAGAAATTTTAAAATTGGAGATGAATTTATAATTGAAGAGGGGAAAACTCCTAAGGGAATGTGTTGTTCAGCTTTTAATTCTATTTGGCCTTTTGCAAGAGCTTTACTAATTACTAAAAATAAAAAACAAGAATGTAGTATTATTTGTCCTGATGGAATTTTAGAATTTGAATTGAATTTAATTAAGTAAAAAGATTTATATATATGGTGTATATATGAAGTATATGGTAAAAGCAATGATTGATATAACTCCTGAGGCAAATCATATTTTGAATATTATTAAGGCAAAGCATAATTTAAAAGATAAAAGTGAAGCTATTGTGAGAATTACTTTGGATTATGGTTTGGAGTTTTTAGAGCCAGAATTACAACCAAATTTTATTAAGAAAATAAAAAAATTGGAAAAGGAAGGAAAATTTTTAGAATTTGATTCTATTGAAAAGTTGAAAGCTAGTATTGAAAATGCATAATTTTAAAGTAGAAAAAGATTTGCATAAAGTTCTTCAGAAATTTTTTAAGAAAGATAAGAGACGATATGAAATTATTTGGAAGAAGATAAAACAAATTATTTCTGATTCAAATATTGAACATTATAAAAATTTGAAAGCACCATTAAATAATTTTAAGAGAATTCATCTTGATATGAGTTTTGTTTTAATCTTTAAGTATAATAAAACAGAGGATAAAATTTATTTTTATGATTTAGATCATCATGATAATATCTACAAGAAGAAATTTGAATAATTATTTCTTTTTTTCAAAATAATTTTTAAGCATTTTTTTTATTTCTTGAATTTCTTTTTCTGCTTTTTTATTTATTCTATAATCAAATTCTGCTTTTATTCTGTCTCTTTGAGCTTGCCTGTTTTGGCTCATTAAAATTATTGGTGCTTGAATTGCTGCAAGGCAAGATAGAACAAGATTTAATAAAATAAAAGGATAAGGATCCCATTGATTAATCCACATAAATATATTTGCAGAAACCCAAAGTCCTAAAACAATGAAAAAACTTAGAATAAATGTCCAACTTCCTGCCCATTTTGTTACAGCATCTGCAGCTTTTTGTCCAAATGTTCGTCTGTATCTAATATAAGAACCATCTAATTTTTCAATTAATTCTTTTTTTAATTTAGCTGTTTCCTCTTTTTTGTTCATAAAAATATTTAGGTAATTGATATTATAAATTTAATGGATTATTTGACTTTTTTGAGAATTATGATTGTAACATCATCATGATGTTCTTCAGTTGGATCAAAATATTCTTTTAATTTTAAAATTTCTTCAATTATTTTTTTTGGGGATTTTTTATAGTTTTGTTTGATTGTGTTAATAAATTTATTATCAAATTCACTTCTAGTTTCTACTTCTACTCGACGTATTTCTTTGGCTATTTTGTCCTTTATATTTTTTGATTCATCCTTGAGTGTATTTTGTATTCCTTTATTTGTTGGAATAGGAACATACTTTTTTTCAACTTTTTTTTTAATAATTGTTTTTAATTCTTCAATTGACTTATTTGGATATTCTTCCACAATTTTCATTAAATCTTTTTGATAAGCTTTTTCATCTTCTTCTATATTTGGCAACTTACCTAGTTTTTGACTAAACTCTTCTTTTTTTCTATTTTCTATCTTTTCAATCTTATCTTTTGCTTTTTTGCATATCCAAGGATTTTCTATTAATCCATCTGTGTAAATAATAATACTTTCTCCAGTTTCTAAAGATATTTTTGCTAATTCTCCTTCTTTAAAATAATTGACAAAACCCAAAGGAGAGGTATTTCCTTCTTTTATTATTGTGATTTCACCTTTTTGATTAACATACATTGGTGGGCTAATTGATCTATTGTAATGTAATGAATTCTCTTTTATTTGACCATATAGAATATATGAATTATTTATATCTTGATTTGTTTTTTTTACCCTTGATTTATTTAAATCTAATTGGTTAGATAGAGTTTTTACAGATTCAAATGTATTTTCATAAGAATACCATGGGGGAGAAAATTTTTTTTCTATTTGTTGTATTCTTCGAGAAAAAATGTTTCTTAATTTTTTATTATGCCCAACTGTATCTGCCACTATAATTCCTACAAGAGAACTTTCATTTGGTTCCTCTATTATTCTTGTTAAATCTCCATAGGTCTTTGAATAAGTTGCTATTTCATAATCTCCTATTCTTCTATTTATTCTTTCTATTGGTCTATTTGGCATCGTTTTCTTAGATTTTTTCATTTTATAAACTTTTAGTATAATAGTAACTTCTTAGGGGTTACAAATAGAAAAGTTTTTAAGTGAGAGAGAAGTTTGAAGGGGATGGGAAAGAAAGCAATATTTTGTTATGGTACGCCTTTAGAAAGAGAAGATAAGAAAATGTTTGAACAAAATTGTGATAGAAATCTTTCTATTATGTCCGAAATAGCTAAAGTTAAAAATTATGAATTTAATATAATTCCTTTTTCCAAGTTGTATTTGGAAATTAAGGAAAAAGAAATTGATTTAATTTATTTTACTGGGCATGGAAATAATTTTTGTATTTCAAATCTTTCGGAAAAATTAGATTCTTTTTTCGAGATTTTAAATAAAGATGGTTCAAAGAAAATTGTTATTCTTGATGCTTGCACTAAAGATTATATTTCGAAGACTACTTTTCCGCAAAATATTAAAGTTTTAGGGGCAGAGAAAATATATGATTCAAGAAGTTTAGCCAAAATATTATATGATGCAGTATTATGCAGAAATAATGAGCTTGAAGATTTAACTAAACAAACTTTCAAAGATATGACTCCAAATTATTCTTGGGTTAATGTGAAAAATTAAAATGAGAATTAAGCATTCTGTTTTAGTAGAAAAGATTATGAAAGAATTTTATGAAAAAGGTTTCATAGTCAAAACTGAAATTAAACTTCCTAATGGTAAAGGGGCTGTTGATATAGTTGCTGAAAAAAATAATTTAAAAATTTACATTGAAGCCAAATCAAGCCCCCAATCAATTAATTCAAAAAAAGTTCAAAAACAATTAGGAAGATACAAAGAATCTTTTGGGGAAGGAGGAGTTTATTGTTTGATATCTCCAAATTCTGCAAGGCAACCTAAGATATGCTCTTTGGATAAAAAAATAAATTGTTCTTTAAAAAATTATTTAAATTAAAATGGGAAAAAAATTATCTCAAATATCTGCTTCCTTGGGAATTCCTGAGAAGAGTATTGATTGGAATTTATATATAAATAATAATAGATGTGAAGAAAAAGTTATTGACGCTATGATTGATATTGATAAACATCTTAAACATGAAGTAATTGTTATGGGGGGT
>Ga0172381_10007529_pt1 | contig 10766 bp, 7 predicted proteins | sample Leawel6488metaG_FD_119754 | JGI IMG/M metagenome (GOLD analysis project Ga0172381, IMG submission 119754) | Leachate microbial communities from a municipal landfill in Southern Ontario, Canada - Leachate well 64-88 metaG | ecosystem: Engineered > Solid waste > Landfill > Unclassified | place... | reverse complement strand
TGGCGTAGATGTAGGGTGTGTTGTTTTTTACAAATTAGCCCTTAATCTTATTAAGAAAAATAAAGCTAAATTTGTTATAATGTGTATATGGCAAAAGAAAATAAAACTAAAACCCTGGTGTTGCTTGATGTTCACGCGATTATTCATCGCGCCTATCATGCACTTCCAGAATTTGCTACTTCAAAAGGTGAGCCGACCGGTGCACTTTATGGGCTTTCAACAATGCTTTTAAAAATTATTTCTGATTTAAAACCAGATTATATTGCTGCATGTTACGATTTACCAAAACCTACTTATAGGCACGAGGCATATAAGGACTATAAAGCTGGCAGAGCAAAAGCAGATGACGAACTTATTTCTCAGTTGAAAAAATCTTATGATATATTCAAGGCGTTTAATATTCCAGTTTATTCAAAAGAGGGTTTTGAAGCCGATGACATGATAGGAACTATTGTAGAAAAAAATAGAAAAACAAAAGATTTAGATATTGTTATTGCTTCTGGAGATATGGACACACTTCAGCTTGTAGAAGGAGACAAGGTAAGAGTTTATACTTTGAAAAAAGGAATTAAAGATACAATTATTTATGATGAGAAAGCTGTAAATGCACGATATGGTTTTGGTCCAAAACTTTTACCAGACTACAAAGGGCTTCGCGGAGACCCTTCAGATAATATTATTGGTATAAAAGGTATCGGAGAAAAAACAGCAACAGATTTGATAGTAAACTTTGGTTCCATTGAAGATATTTATAAAAAACTAGCTAAAGGCAAAAAACAATTTGAAGATGCAGGAATAAAAGAAAGAATAGTTGGATTACTAGAAGAAGGTGAAGAGGAAGCAAAGTTTTCTAAAATGCTTGGAACTATTCGCCGTGATGCACCGATAGATTTTTCTATTCCAGATAAAACTTGGAAGGAAGCAGTAGATACAGAAAAAGTTATTGCAGTATGGAGTGATTTAGAGTTTAGAACCTTAGGAGCAAGACTCAAAGATGTTTTAGGACAAAAGCATAGCTTGGATTCAAGTGGAGAATTAACAAAAGAAGAAAAGACTGCAGATTTTAATGAAGGTTTGTTTGGAACAAATATTGATCAAAATAAAGTTAAAGAGCTTTCTGTAATGCTTTGGCTTATAAACTCTAATCTTACGAACCCAACTCTTGAAGATATTTTTAATTTTACAAAAGTAAAAAATATAGATGAGGCAGAAAAAATAATAATCGATGAATTAGAAAAGAGGGAACTTACAAAAGTTTGGGAGACAATAGAGAAGCCACTTATTCCAATAATAGAAAAAATGCAGAAAGTTGGTGTGAAGATTGATAAGAAAGAGCTTGCGAAACTTTCAAAGATATATCATGAAAAGCTTTCTATTTTAGAAAAGAATATTTGGGATTTGGCAGGAGGGGAATTTAATATAAATTCACCAAAACAACTTGGAGAAATAATATTTGTGAAGCTCGGTTTAAAGCCAAAAAATCAGAAAAAGACTGGCTCTGGCGCTCTTTCAACAAAAGAATCAGAGTTAGAAAAAATGCGAGATATGCACCCAATAATTCCTTTTATTTTTGAATACAGAGAGTTTCAAAAACTTCTCTCTACTTATATAGATGTGATACCAACATTGCTTGATGATAATGATAGATTGCATGCGAAGTTTTTACAGGCTGGGACTACTACAGGGCGTCTTGCTTCTTCAGATCCAAACCTGCAAAATATTCCTAACTCAAGTGATTTAGGAAGAAATATTCGCGCAGCATTTATTGCAGAGAAAAATAATATTCTTTTGTCATTGGACTATTCTCAAGTTGAACTTCGTATTGCAGCATTTCTTTCAGGTGATGAAAAACTTATAGATATTTTCAAAAATAAGGAAGATGTACACACCGCAGTGGCCTCTGAAGTTTTTGGAGTTTCAAAAAATAAAGTTGATAAAGAAATGAGAAGAAAAGCTAAGGTAATAAACTTTGGAATTATGTATGGAATGGGTGTGAACTCTTTGAAAGTTCAGCTTGGCTCTACTCGTGAAGAAGCACAAAAATATTTAGATGAGTATTTTAATAAGTTTAATGGTCTTGCCCGTTATCTTGAAAATGTAAAAGCTGAAACAGAACAAAGAGGATATACAGAAACATATTTTGGTAGAAGAAGATATTTTGAAGGTTTAAGAAGTAAGATTCCATTTATAAGAGCAATGGCAGAAAGAATGGCTATCAATGCACCAATACAAGGAACAGAAGCAGACCTTATAAAACTTGCGATGGTAAAAATAGATGAGTTTATTGTGAAAGAAAAACTTGAAGATAAAGTTAGGTTAATACTTAATGTTCATGATGAACTTGTTTATGAAGTTGCAGAAGATACTGTAGAAAAAATTGAAGATAAACTTGAAAGTATAATGGAAAATATTATTCCAAAAGAAAAAATAAAAGGAATTGTTCTTGAATCAAAATATTCTGTAGGGAAGAATTGGAAGGAAATGGAGTAAGCAAAGTAAATTGACAGGTTGTTATATTTTGTTAGCATTTAAATAAGTAGTTCTTAAATTAAAAAAGGGAGGTGTTTTATGAAAAACCTAAGACAGCATATAGATTTGGCTGTATTGGTTTTAAGCAAGGGAAATCTAAAATCAATAGTAGTTACCAATTTTCAAATGTGTCACGGGCATGGGGAGACAGTTTCTGAAATGATGAATCTGCTCAATGTTGAAGAGAAGAATATAGTGGAGGATAATTTTTTCATTAAGGTAAAAGAAAACAAGATATTGAAAAAAGAATAAAAAGGAGGTGGGCTCATGAACATCAGGCAGTATATTGGCGCTCTTGAACAAAGTGGATATGGCAGGTCAAAATCAGTCGTCTATGCCATTGAAATTTTTCGCGAAGCTCTTCAGACACCGGTCAAAAATTTGTGGAAATTTTTGACCAAGGCAAGAAAGAGGATCGTTAAGAAATATTACGTTGTGAACGTAAAAAACAACGTCCTCGAAAAGAAATAAGAGAGACAAATAAAAAAGGCGGGATAAACTCCCGCCTTTTTCTATTTTTGTGATTCCAAGAATTTAATCACAGCATCATTTATTAGAACCATTTCAACATAAGCTTTCACTCTTTCTGGATCGGCACCTTTATATTGTTCTATAAGATGTTTAATTTCTTTTTCCATCTGTTCTTTGTTTGGTTCTATTTTTTCTTCCAAAGATATTTTTTGCAAGATAAGCTGAGTTTTAGCTCTCTTTTCTGCATCAGGGTGCCACTCCTTTCTCAAGTCCTCCCAAGTCTTTTTGATATGTTTTAAATATTCTTCTGGTTGAAGTCCCATTTGTGCTATATCAGCTTTAAATTGTCCCTCCATTTTATCAAGCTCACTTTCAATGACGACTTTTGGCATTTCTATTTTTGTTTCTGTAACAAGTTTTTCTAGCATCTTGCCTCTCTTCAGATCTTTTGCGTGAATTTCTTTTTCTTTCCCAATATTTATTTTTAGTTTTGCTCTAAAATCTGCTACGTCTTTAAAATCACCAAGTTTTTTTACAAACTCATCATTAATTTCAGGAAGTTCTATTTCATCATGCTTACAGTCAGGTCCATGGGTGTGACTTGCCCCGTGAAGTTCTGAATTCTCAGAACTTTTTACGGGGTTTTGTTCCGCGTACATTTTTCTTATCTGTTCAATCGTTTCCTCAACTTGTTTTTCAGTAACTTCCTCTACTTTTTCTTCCACAGAATTTTCTTTTTTAGCAATTTTTTTATAGTCAGGAAGTTTTACTTCTGGCATTATTGTCACTTTGATTTTGAATTCAATAGGGGAGCCAAGTGCAATCTTACTTATTGCAATACCCGGTCTTCCAAGAAAATTTACTTTTGATTCTACAAGTATTTCTATAACACAATCATTGATAGCCATTTCCCCAGCATCTTCAAGGATTCCCATTTCTCCAAATTTTTCTTTTAAAGTAGCATCAGGAACATGTCCTTTTCTAAAACCAGGAAGTTCTGCGACCTCTTTTATTTTTTTGAAAGCTTTTATTTTATAATCTTCCAAAGCCTTAGTTGTTATCTCTGCTGTTATTTCCACTTCACAATCAGGAAGTTTCTTTGTGTCTTTTATTTTATATATTTTATCTTCATTTTTCATATAAATGGCAGTTTATATTAAAAGTTAGAAAAAAGCAAAAGCCAAATTTTCGCTCTGAGAAAATTTGGCTTTCTGATTTAGTCTTCTATAGATTATCTATTCCATTCCCTAGATTATCAAAATTCATAGAAGTAGCTGTATTTTCTATATCTACAATCTCATCTGAAAGCGTAGAGCTACTTTGTTCCATCGCAGCTTTAAATTCTCTGCTTTTTTCTATTCTTTGATTAATAAAATAAAAAGCTCCGACAAGAAGTACTATGACCACGAGAATGATTCCTATTATTGCTCCAAGGTCTTCTGTTTTTTTGTCTGTCATGTTTTTATTAATTATTTGTGCTTGTTGAAACTGTATCACTTGTTGAGGCTGCTTCTTTTTCTTTTAATAATCCAACTTTTAGGGATGCAACAGTTTCAATTATTGATTTATGCGCTGTTTTTATTGCAGATTTTGTTTTTTCACTTTGTGAATTTATATTTTTTAATATAATTCTTCTTTCTGTGTTTTTTATGGTGCTTGTTGAAAATGAAGGAACTTCTTGCACTAAAAGTTTTGCTAGATTTGTAAGTTCTGTTTCTGCAAGTGTAACGTTTATTTTGGCTATGTCTAGAAGATTTTTTGAAGCTGAAACATCAATATTGCTCGCCTCCATTTTTGATATTCTAGATTCTATTCTTGAAATTAAATCTTTTAAGTTTTGTATTGAATTTTCAAAAACATTGGCTATTTTTAATTTTTGCGTATCTAATTTTTTACCAATTCTTATTTCTATTGAACTTTTTAGTTCTTGTTGTGTGTTTGCAGTTCCAGATGCTATCTGTTCTTTCAATATTTCTTTTTGTTCTGTGGCTTGTTGTTTAATATTTATAATTGTCTGTTTGATTGCATCAATTGTAGTAGTTGAATAAATTTCTGCAGAGGCCACCCTAGAAAGAAGAATTGTTAGAATTATTATAGAGGATAATAGATAAGTTTTTTTCATTGATTTTTGAGAATTGGTTGATAACACTTGTATTATATAATTGATTGATATTTATGCAAACAAAAACCGCTCAAAAGCGGTTTTTGTTTTAATTATTTTGTTTCTCCGGTCTCTTCAGCTTCGACATATTCTCCCTCTACTGAAATTATATCTATTTTCCATCCTGTAAGTTTTGCTGCAAGTCTCACATTTTGACCACCTTTTCCTATAGCCAGTGATTGCTGATCTACAGCTACTTCTACTTCCGCTTTTTTCTCTGTTTCATCTACTGTAACAGAAAGTATTCTGGCAGGAGAAAGTGCTTCCTCAATAAACTTTTTAGGATCTGCTGACCATTCTATAATATCTATTTTTTCTCCACCGAGTTCAGACATTACTGTAGAGACTCTTACTCCTCTTTGTCCGACTAGTGAACCGACTGGATCTATGTGTTCATCTTTTGAAGCAACTGCGATTTTTGATCTTGAGCCAGCTTCTCTCGCGATAGATTTTATTTCTATTGTTCCTGCTCCGAGTTCAGGTGATTCTATTCTAAATAACTCTTCTAAAAATTTTGGATGAGACCTTGAAAGACTTAAAAATATTCCTTTTGGAGTTTCTTCAACTCTGTAAAGATAGCCTCTGATTCTTTCTCCTGGTTTATATTTTTCTCCTGGAATTTGTTCTTCAAATGGAAGTATGGCTGTTGCTCTTCCCATATCTACAAAAAGATTTCCTCTCTCAAGTCTTTGTACAATACCTGTGACGATAGTTCCTTCTTTTTCTCCATATTCATTGAACACAGAAACTTTTTCTGCCTCTCTGATTTTTTGAACAATGACTTGTTTTGCTGTTTGTGCAGCGATTCTTCCATAGTCTGACTTTTCCTCAAGAGGGAATACAAGTTCATCTCCAACTTTTGCATCTTTTTTAATTCTTTTTGCATCTTCAAGAAAAATATGATGTTCAGGATTGTAATAGACAATTTTTTCTCCATTCTCGTTTACTTCTACTTTTTCTTCTTCTATTCTTCTTGATCTTTTGAATCTTTCTTCAGCTTCAGTGTCTTCTTTTTCCTCACGAACAACAACGCTGTCTTTGTCCACAACAGTTTTTACTTGGATGAATTCCATTTTACCAGAAGCTAAATCTACTTTTGCTTTAATTATTTGGCCTCTTTTTCCGTATTCTTTTTTGTAGGCGGTGGCAAGAGCCATTTCAATAGCCTCAAGCATTTTGGCTTTAGGTATTCCTCTTTCTTGTTCCATTTGTTCTACCACAGAGTTTATTACTTTTAGGTCTATCATGATGATTTTCTTAGCGAACGATAGTGAGGTTAGAAAATCATCACCCCGTCAAATTGTATTTTCATTTGACTGGGGTGGCTCCATATTCTTACCACCGTTCAATTAATTAATAATGTGACCCCAGTCAAATACTTGCTACGCAAGTTTTTCGCTATACGCGAAAATTTGACGGGGTTTAGAAAAATATAGTCGCTATACTCCTTATTTTTCTAAAAAAACGAGCCCGCCTTTCGGGCGAACTTCAATAAACACATATTATCAGTATTTAGTCTTTTGTCAATTGTCTATATCTTTGGTACAATATTCGGTATAACTTGTCGTTATTTAATAACTTTATCAATTTAATTTACGTCGCGCTTAATGAACGGCTGCGCTTGACGTGATTTTGCAAAATCAATGAAAAAAATATTTATATCACTCCTTTCTATATTTGTTCTCTGTGCAGTTTTTTGTAATGTTGCATCTGCACAAACGAATACCCCAGTTTCTTCATCAGGGGGAATTCTTGTTGCGACCGTTAATATAGATAACGCAAAAATAGTTTCTCAGAACGACAGAGATTTTGTAATATCTTTTGATATTTCAAACAGAGTTGGGGCACAATCTCAGATAAAATATGCGGTTCAATTGATGAAAACTTCTTCATCAAGTCAAACCGTCATTGATGAAAAAGTGTATGGCGATATTTTTTCTCTTGGAGAAAATACCTCTATAAGTAAGACTATAAATTATAATGTTCCTACGTCTATAATAGCTGGTACATATAGTTTGTTTGTTTTGAGCAAAAATGAAAGTGGTTTGATTCTTGCAAACAGATTTCTTGGCGAAGTAAATCTCAAAGAAAGTTTATCAAGTACTGTTGAGATAATTTCTGATTCTTGCAAACTATCTATTTTGACTGGAACAACTACGTCTATACAGTCAGGACTATCAGCTTCTATTGATGACAAATCAACAATATTGGCAAAATGCTCTGTTAAGAGTAATTTTCCAAACGATGTTGTTTTGATACCGAATTTCATTACAAGAAATAACTCTGTGTTTGGAGAAATAGCTTCCACAACAGGTGGTTCAAATGAAAAAATAACAATTAAAAATGGTACAAGTAGTCTTTCTAGTATTTCTGTAGTTTTTCCAAAAGTTTCTAAACCACAATCATATTATGTATCTTTTTCTCTAGTTTCTGAAGATAAAACAATTAATTCAAATACTGTTTCATTCAATTACGTTTTGTCTGGTAAAATAGGTTCAATTCAAAATGTAGTTTTTGATAAGACATCTTATAAGGCTGGAGATACAGCAAAACTTGATATTCTATTGGATTCAAACGTCTCATCAACGCTTATAAACATATCCATATTTAATGATAAAGGAGAATTATGCAGTGATGCACTAAGTAAGGAATTAAAATCTTTTTCTACCATCCAGATTCCAATCATAAAAGATTGTACAAATCCAAAAGCAAATATAGTTCTTTCTACAAAAGGTGAGAACGGAGAAAACATAATTCTTGATACGAAAGATTATCAGATAACGGTACCTTCAAAAAGTTTATTGACTATAGATGTAAAAACTATTATCACTGTAATATTTATTATATTGTTTATTATTTTGATTTCTTTGATATATAAAAAGAATCATTCAGTAATAAAAGTATTGGTTTTTGTATTGATAGGTCTTTTCACAATGTTTGTCTTTACAGAAAAAGTTTTTGCGGATACTTATGCACTGTTTATCAATTATGATTATAAGTCAAAAGATGGTTTTTTTTGTGATGGTTGGACATACCCAGAGGTCTCAGAGAGGTTTGATATAAACATGAATAAAAATTCCCCTTATACATATAGTGAAGGCGATCAGATAGCGATAACTGCTTCAGCTAGCTCTTTTAATGGCACTTTAAATAAATGGTGTGGTGATCAAACACCAGGATTCCATATAAGCCTAGCCACAGACAATACTAATTATGTAGAAATTCCTTTATCTTATGGACTATATAATCTTCCAACTATAGGGTTACACAATCTTAATTTTAAAGCTAGTATTACTGGTAGTGTTCGTGATGCTAACCCTAGTTATTTAACATTACCTTTTGAAGTACTTTCACGATATCCAATTGGTCAACTCAATGCCGTGTCAAGCGGGCAACCAGGTAGCTGTACAGTTGGTGGTTGGGCATGTGATACAAACAAACTTTCTTCAAAATTAATCATTGATATTTCATCAAGTACTCAACGACTTGATACAACTTGGACTAAATGTGCAAATGAGGGGGGGGTTGGAGCCAATGCATGTATTTTTATCGGAATAAAAGATGTGAAGTATGGAGCTGATACAAGATGGGCATACAAATACGGAGTTGTAGTAAATGTTGATTGTAATAATGCAAATTTTACTGATCCAGCTCCTGGAACTGTTAAGGCATGTTATTATTCAAATTGGAATACATGTGCTATTGAGGGAGGAACTTGTCCTGTCAGTACAGCCAAAGATGTAAAGTACGGTGCTGGTACTGGATGGGCATACAAATATAATGTAACCGGAAGTATTATATGCAATGTTTCAACTTTTGGTGTTGATCCAGCTCCTGGTGTTGGCAAGGCATGTTATGTATCTCAAAGTAGTCCGACACAACTTGGTACGATCCAAGCAGCTTCCGCTTCTGGATATAGTTGTAACGGTGATTTTAATAATGAATATCATCTTAATATTCCAATATCAAATTGGCCTACAATCTGGGATGGTAAAACACGTATAGTTACAGCTACCGCAAGAGGGGTAGACTCTAATGGAAGTTTGGATGGTTTTAACACTTCTTGGAATGCATCTTTGACTTGTAATCCAAGTGTAACTGCGGATATAAATGCAAACCCTAACCCTATTTTAATAGGAAGTTCATCAACCATTTCTTGGAGTTCCACTTATGCTAGTTTATGTACTATAAACAAGGCTGGGTCACCCATGGCTGTGACTAGTTGGATTCCTCAAAATGCAGCTGAAGCAAATGCATGGTCTTCAGTAACTTATGGTAATGGATTATTTGTTGCAGTGGCCAATACTGGCACTCATAAAGTAATGACTTCTTCTGACGGTGTAACTTGGACAGCACGTACTGCAGTAGCAATGAGTGGAGAACAGCAATACGGATGGTCTTCAGTAACTTATGGTAATGGATTATTTGTTGCAGTTGCTGGCAATGGCACACCACAAATAATGACATCTCCCGATGGTATAAATTGGACTGGGAGAACGGCACCTGTAGCAAATGGATGGTCTTCAGTAACTTATGGTAATGGATTATTTGTTGCAGTTGCACAAAATGGGAATTTTAACAGAGTAATGACTTCTCCCGATGGCATAACTTGGACGTCACGAACAGTGGCAACAACATTGGCAGGTTATTGGAAGTCCGTAACATATGGTAATGGATTATTTGTTGCAGTAGCTTCCGATTTAGGTACGGGTTCTTATTATATAATGACATCTCCTGATGGAATAAATTGGACTGGCAGAACTACACCCGTAGCAAATTCATGGTCTTCAGTAACTTATGGTAATGGATTATTTGTTGCAGTCGCTAATAATAGTAATAGTACGCCTCAAATAATAACATCTTCTAATGGTATAACTTGGACTTTTAGAACAACACAAATAGTCACTCCTTGGTATTCAATAACTTACGGTAATGGATTATTTGTTGCTACTACTCCATATGGGGGCTCTACTATGGCTTCAGTTGATGGTATAACTTGGAAATATCAACAAACACCAGAAACAAACTATTGGATTTCGTCAGTCTTTGGTAGTGGTAAATTTGTTGCAGTTGCCAGTGGCGGTTCTCATAGAGTAATGACATCCTCATTTATTTCGGGTTCTGTTTCTTCAGGAAATCTTAATGCCTCTACAACTTTTGCTGTTCATTGTGTAAATGGTACAGGTGGAGTTGGAGATGATTCTGTGGAGGTTGCTGTTTATACGCCATCATCACCCATCATTGGTTCAGAAGGTCGCACTATTGCCACTACAACCGATGGAGTTATTTGGGAGGCTCAAACAGGTGATGCGTGTACTTTAACAAAAGATGATGGAACCCCAACAAACTTATCTGGAGTGGGCGGAGAAATAGATATATCTCCAGAAGAAATTACGGCTGGTATTAAATATGATATGGAGTGTACAAATGGTCCTGATACTTTTACAGCACAATTAATTCTTCCACCAAAATCAACATGCGTTGCTTCACAAGGAGTTGATGGGGATAATAATATATATGTAAATAGAAAGACGACATGGACTATCCAAAATAGCGCATCACTAACTAGTGTAAAATGGAATGGTACAAATATATCCGGTGCGAT
>Ga0172381_10007528_pt1 | contig 10766 bp, 10 predicted proteins | sample Leawel6488metaG_FD_119754 | JGI IMG/M metagenome (GOLD analysis project Ga0172381, IMG submission 119754) | Leachate microbial communities from a municipal landfill in Southern Ontario, Canada - Leachate well 64-88 metaG | ecosystem: Engineered > Solid waste > Landfill > Unclassified | place... | reverse complement strand
ATACCCCTAATCCCAAGTGGACCACTTCCCACAATCACATATTTCTGTTTTGGGAGTTTTAGGGTATCTAACTCTGATAACAAGGCGTGGAATTTCTTCATATTAAAATTCTAACACAAAAAGAGACCAAATCAGGTCTCTTTTCTAACATCATATCCTTGGGGTGGTTGATGGGACTCGAACCCACGACCACCTGGACCACAACCAGGAGCTCTAACCAACTGAGCTACAACCACCATGTCAACGTCATCATTTCAAAAATACTGGCGCGCCCTGAGGGACTCGAACCCCCGGCCTTGTGGGCCGAAACCACACGCTCTAATCCAACTGAGCTAAGGGCGCATATTCTTCAATCTACTATCTGGAGCGGGTAGCGGGACTCGAACCCGCATTTTCACCTTGGAAGGGTGACATAATAGCCCTTATACGATACCCGCTTATTCTATCACTTCTAACTTATAACAAGGAATTTCTGGTAATGTGTCTGTGTTTGAAATCTCACTATCGGTAAAGGTTCTTCCGTACATTGCCATCGCATAATTATTATCTAGAAGTATCATTCTAGAATCCCAACCCGGACCCTCATGGGAGTAATAGCTCCTGAGGTCATGGTTGGGTATTAGGGTCTTCTTATATTTTACCCCTCGAAACTCAACCATGTCTTCTACGACTTCAGCTTCAAATTGACCGCTGAGTTGATATTCACGACCGTCGTGTCCAATAAATTTTTCACGATTTCCAGGATCTGATGTTTCAATTCCCATAATAACTCCTACTGGTCGGGGTGAGAAGACTCGAACTTCCGACCTCCGCGTCCCAAACGCGGCGCGCTAGCCAACTGCGCCACACCCCGATACATCGAACCGTAAACTATCGTCGTTTAGTTTAAAACGACTGTCAATTTTCTAGCCCCAGCCAAAGGCTGGTCCGCCTATGGCGGAAACTGCGCCACACCCCGTAAAAAGCCATCATATTATAGCTGAATCAGGCTTTTTTTTCAATGATAACAAAAACCCCGCTTTCCGCGGGGCTTCCATAAACCTCTAATGTCTTATCGGACTTCTTCTTTGAGCGATTTACCGGCACGGAACCTTGGCATCTTCATTTCTGGGATATGAATTATTTCTCCAGTTTGGGGATTACGTCCTCGTCTGGAAGCTCGTTTGCCTAGATCAAAAGTACCAAAGCCTGTTATGGCTACTTTTTCGCCTTTTTTCACACGGTCGGTGATAATTCCCGTCATAGTATCCAAAAACTTTCGGACGTCTTTTTGTGAATATCCGGTTTCATTTGCTAGGGTTTCGATGAATTTTTGCTGTGTCATAGCAACCTCCTTCTCTATTTACCAACATATTATAGCAGATGGTGGCAACTTTTTCTACCACCTTAAAGGAAATAATTACATTTTTACTGTACGGTCAATCCTCTCGATCTTCGTTGACTTACCGTCTTCGCCAATTTCAATCACTACCGAATTAAAAACACAGTCACCATCAGCAATCTCAAAAAGCTGAGGAAGTCCAGTCAAAAACACGTTGAAAATAATATTTTCCTTCACTCCCAAAACTGACTCCATGGGTCCAACAAATCCAACGTCAGTTACTACGGCCGTGCCTCCTGCTAGTATCCTAGCGTCTGCCGTCGGCACGTGAATGTGTGTGCCAACCACTGCCGAAACGCGACCATCTAAGTATCTAGCAAAAGCCACCTTCTCACTACTCATTTCTGCATGAAAGTCCACAAAGCTATACTTGTAATCTTTTACTTCTGACAAGATTTGATCTACTTTTTCAAATGGACTTGTAAGGTTAGCATTTATCCCCTCTCTCCCGAGTAGGTTAATAATGAGTAATCTGCCTTTTGGAGTATCAATAATTCGATAGCCCTCTCCTGGCGCTCCAGTTGGATAATTTGCCGGACGCAAAACAGGAGTTTCTTTGCTGTCTAGGTGTTCAGCAAATTGTTTTTTTCGCCAAACATGATTACCGGTAGTAAAAAAATCTATTCCGGCACCCTGCATCTCGCGGACAGTCTCCATGCTTAGTCCCACCCGATCCGACAAATGCTCACCATTGGCAATAGTAAAATCGATCTGATGTTCAGATTTAATATTGGATAGAACCTTCTTAGTTGCTTCGCAACCAATTCTAGCTACAATGTCTCCGATAAAAAGAATCCTCATTTAGATATTAGCTATTAGCTGCTTGCCTCTAGCTCCCTTTCTTTTCCACTCGGCTAATGACAAAGAGCCAGAAGCCAATGACTTATATTACTTTGCGTACTCGATCGCGCGAGTCTCGCGAATAACATTAACTTTTATTTGACCGGGGTACTTTAGGTCAACTTCGATCTTATTAGCTATCTCACGTGCAAGCTTTGTCGCAGCAAGATCGTCTATATCTTCTGGCTGTACCAAGATACGAACCTCACGACCAGCAGATATGGCAAAGGCTTTATCGACACCGTTAAATGAATTTGCAATATTTTCAAGCTCGGTCAAGCGCTTAATGTAATTCTCCATACTGTCTCTGCGTGCGCCCGGTCTTGATGCTGATATGGCATCAGAAACCTGGACAACGATTGCTTCGACGGATTGGAAAGGAACATCCTCATGATGCGCTTCGACAGCATGAGTCACGTCATCACTAATACCGAACTTTTTACAGATATCTCTCGAGATGACTGCGTGCGACCCTTCGATCTCTTGGTCGACAGCTTTACCGATATCATGGAGCAGACCGGCTTTTCTCGCAATCACAACATCAGCTCCAAGTTCGGTTGCTAAAGCACCTGATAGAAGCGATGTTTCAATGGAATGCTGTAAGACATTCTGAGCATAAGAAGTGCGGAACTTCAATCGCCCGAGAAGCTTAACCATTTCTGGAGGTAATCCGGCAACCCCCGTTTCGTAGACCGCCTTTTCTCCTGCCTCCTTGATCTCTTTATCTATTTCTTGCGTTGCCTTCTCGACGGCTTCTTCGATCTTGGCAGGATGAATACGACCATCCTTTATAAGCCTGGTTAGGGCAACTTTAGCGATATAGCGTCGAACTGGATCAAACCCAGAAACTACAATTGTTTCTGGTGTGTCATCGACAATAATATCACAACCAGTTGCTCGTTCTAGAGCTTGAATATTCCTACCTTCTCGGCCAATGATACGACCCTTGATTTCATCATTTGGTAGACTTACGGCTATCACGGTGGTTTCGGCTGTGGTGTCCGTGACAACTCTCTGCATTGCCGTTGCAATTATTTCCCGGGCCTTACTGTCTGCCTCCTCCTTGGCCTCTTCTTCAACTTTTTTAATCAGAGTCAAAACATCCTTTTTGTAATCTTTTTCTACCATACCAAGAAGCTTATCTTTGGCTTCATCCCTAGTGAGTTTAGCAATTTTTTCCAAAGCCTCTTGTTGTTTTACGCGAATCTCTCGAAGATCATTTTTTGTAGATTCAATTTCACCCTTTGATTTTTCGATATCGTCTCTTTTTTTATCCAGATCGTCATTCTTCTTATCTAGAGCTTCTTCACGCTGAGCAACTCTTTTCTCGGAAGCGATTATTTGTTCACGTCTTTCTCTTTCGTCTTTCTTTGCTGCTTCTGCAACCTTCAGAGCTTCATCTTTTGCCTCAAGGACGAGTTCTTTTGCTTTTGTCTCGGCATCTGTAATTATTTTTTGTGCTTTAGCTTCGGCATTCTGAGAGTCTCTGGTCATCTGCTTCTTCCGATAGACATAACCTCCGTAACTGCCTACTCCAAGAGCCACAACAGCAAAAATAATGCTTAGTGGTTCCATCTTATTCTCCTTTCTAGTTTTCTGTTTAGGCTGACCTAGAAAATTACACTCCGGTCCAAGTACATATTTAGTTTTTTAGTGAGTTAATTTTTTCTATGTCAACAAATTAATGACTAATTAGATTACTCTTGGATTATAACGCGAAAGTCGATATCTGGCAACCCTACTTTTTCTCGGGTTTTGTAATATTTGGCTCACTCCCGTACACTGGTATCACGGCTTTTTCAAACTTGTTTGCTTTCCCCAAAGCCTTTTTTCCTGTACTCAACAAGTCTTCAATATTTTTAGCAGCAGGCACCCCTGCTATCGGTATGTCTAGACTATAAGCAAATGTATTGGCAATGCTAAGACCTATCCGCAGACCCGTGAAAGAACCTGGGCCAGAGCTTACAATTATCTCATCGGTATCCCTGAATGACTTCTCAGCTTTTTTATATACACTCTCGAGGACATTCAAAATATCGGCGGATAAATTACGACCAGATGGCCATTCTTTCTTAGATAACCACCTTTCATCAAATAAACCTACGAAGGTTTTCTCGTTATCGGCCGTATCTAAAACTAATATCATTTCAAGTCCTTTATCAATTTTTCGTAAGTTTTACCGCTTGGAGTTAGGCTGATATTTCGGCTGTCGTCTCCAGCATATTCAAAGTCAACTTGCAATAATTCATCGGGTAATGCATCAGGAATATTTTTGGCCCACTCAACGATAACTACATTATTTTTATCTTCTAAGAGGTCTTTTATATCCGCGACAACTTCTTTATCGAAATTTCCCAAACGGTAGAAATCAAAGTGGTGTAACATCAGCTTCTTTGGTGACTCATAAATTCGCTCAATAACAAAGGTCGGGCTAGTTATTTCCTCCAAGATACCCAGACCTTTGGCCACCCCTTTTGTAAAGTGAGTCTTGCCACCGCCAAGATCACCGATTAGGGTAATAAATTCGCCTCCAGATAGTCTGGTGCCTATTTTCCGACCGAGCTCAATTGTTCTTTCGACTGAATCGCTTAATAATTTCATATAATCTATCTTTTTTATCCCAGACAGTATAGCCTAGGAGCACAATAAATGCCAAGGCTATTAAAAAGATACCAACTACTTTTCGGGTGATTTTAATATTACTGCCACCCGTTGCATTTATCCCTTCACCCTTTACTTCTGGATCTCCTTCTGTGTCGCCATCGGTCGCAACGTTTTCATTGTCGCTTTCAGTCGATACTGTTTTTACGATCTTTTTCTTCGTACTGGTCTTTTTTGCTTTCTTTGTTCTTGGTTCGTTTTCTACCATATCAACAAATATATTTTGGCCGCCCCGCGTAACTGCACCGGTCCAAGTCCAAGTGGACCCAAACAGAGCATAAGTAATCCCATCCTCTGCATCGCCATAATCTTCTCCCGTAGAAGACAGGACACTGTCCTCATAATCACGTATCTCGACAACATCACCGTCGTTGTTTAGGGTTATCTTGCTAATCGCTTTGTCAACAGTCAAATACTGATGAGGGTGTATGGCCGAGCCTTCAGAAAACTTATAACAATGAACGCGTCCCAAAAGATCACAAAGCTTCAAATTATCTAACCGAATCAACTGATTCGTAGGATTAAAAACTTCAATCCACTCATCATCAGTCTCTGGATTTGGCATCAGTTCCGTAATGATAAGCTTGTCGGCGTTAACATCTAGAAATTTTGGGGGGATATCGGCCACAAAGTCCAAATAGTTGTTGTCTGTATCCTGACCTTTCAGTCTCTTGTAAGGTATGCCGGCTTCAGGGTCATTTAGGGGTTCCCCTTCTTGTTCAATAAAATTCACTTCTCCATATGTAACAGAGTCAACAATTTTACCAGAATTATTAAATAAGATAATCGAATTATTACTATCAGCCAATGACGCGGTTGTATAAACCAAATCCTTTGCCCCAGAATAATTTTTGTAGCCCAAAATCAACTTCTGTCCTGGCTGTATTGTGACATCAGGAAACTTACTTATAAGAGTATAGTTATTACCGCTCGCCGTTTTTTTTGCAAGACTATAGTTTAATAACCCAATGGGGCTCGTGCCATAATTTGCTAAAACAATATATTCATCACCAGTCGCGGCAACAGTCCTCGTTCTGAACTCATCAATAACTAGCAGCGATGGGCTGGCACAAGCGTATTTAGCATTGCCAAAAACCAGTATGATAGAAATTAATGAGAGATAATAAATAACTTTTTTCATTACTTTTGGCTTTATAGCAATATTTTATAAAGAGAGGATTAGAAAATCAATATACAAATTAGAAGAACCTGGGTTGCAATGAAAAATTAGCTCCGCCTTTCTCCCTCTCCGACGAGTCCGATACTCGTCCTGACGGAGTCATCGGACAGGATGACGAAAGGGTATATACTCAGACAATTAACATCCCGTCGCCATAAGAATAAAATTTGTACTTTTTCTCCATGGCATGATCATAGGCTTCTAGAATTTTATCTTTTCCGACAAGCGCAGCAACTAACAATAGCAATGAAGATTTTGGCAAATGAAAATTTGTGATCATTCCATCGATGTATTTAAAGTTATATCCGGGATAGATATAGATATTTGTCTCACCCGAAACTGGTCTCAGTAAACCATCTTTCGCTGCCGACTCTAAGACGCGAACACTTGTTGTTCCGACAGCAATAATTCTTCGACCCTCTTTCTTTGCTTGATTTAGTCTGTCGCAAGCTTCTTTCGATATTTCAAAATACTCACTATGGATTTCAAAATCTTCAACCTTTTCGGTTGTTACTGACTGGAATGTCCCGAGCGAGACGTGTAAAGTCACTTTTTCGGTCTGAACACCATTGTTGTTCAATCGTGCTAAGATTTCCTCGTTAAAATGCAACCCCGCCGTCGGGGCAGCAACCGAACCAGTATTTTTTGCGAAAATAGTTTGGTAATTTTTTATGTCTTCTTTTTCATACTCTGGCTGGTGATGCGCTTTTCTCGCCTTTAGTATGTAGGGCGGTATTGGCATCATTCCTACCTTTTCGATTTCACGATAAAATTCACTTTCTTCCAAATTGAATTTAAAAATAAAAATATCATCATTTCTTTCAACTAAAATACAATTCAATTTTTCACTTATCTTGAATATCTGATTTACTTTCGCCTTCTTTCCTGGTCGTACCCAGCACTCCCACCTACCATCTTGCAGTTTCTTTACTAGCAATATTTCATAGTTTCGATCCCCAGAAAGACCGTCTAACCGAGCCGGGATAACCTTAGAATCGTTGAAAACAAGAACGTCTCCTTTGTTTAAATACAGTTCGAGATTAAAAAAATGGTCGTCAATCAAGTTTCTGCTCGCCCTATCCATAACTAAAAGTCGAGCCTCTTCACGCTTTGTATTTGGCTCGGTTGCAATTAATTCATTTGCTAGCTTGTAATCAAATTCACTTAAATTCATTTTTTTGTTACAATTAAACTGTTCTAAATTATAGGACATCTTGGAGGGTAATGAAACTCAAGCCAGAAGAACTCTGCGGTTTGCTCGTCTCTCATAACGTAATTACGAAAGAAAAGTTCGACGAGGTCGCGAAGATAGCACAACAGAACAATGAGTCTGTTATCGATATTTTGTATACAAAAAAGGTTATTAACGAACGTGAGTTCACTAAACTTTATGCCGAACACATAAAAACAGAGTTTGTTGACCTCTCAAAGGAAACGTTAACCAAGGAAGTTCTAGACCAGTTACCGCAGCGCGTATCTAAAAGATACTTAGCTGTGGTTTTTGGTAGCGATAAAGACGGCAAATTCAAAGTCGCTATGGCCAACCCCGAAGATGTCGAAGCGGTCCAGTTTATCGAGAAGCAATTGGGCTACGGTATCAAGCTCTATCTTGCCACCGAAAACGACATCAATGCCGCTCTAGAATTATACAAGGAGGGTTTATCTACAGAAATCTCAAAAGCTATCAAAGAAACTGAGGAAGAGATATCGATTGACAAAGAGGAGCTCGACAAAGACACCTCCTCAGACAAAGTCGAAACCATTATTACAGAAGCGCCGGTAGCGAGGGCTGTAAATATATTGATAGAATATGCTGTAAAATCACGCGCCAGCGATATTCATATCGAACCGAGGGAAACTTTTGTCCAGGTTCGATACCGTGTTGATGGAATACTTAGAGACACCATGACCCTGCCAAAAAGTTTAAATTCCTCTATCATTTCACGCATAAAGATTCTCTCAAATCTCCGAATTGATGAGCACCGAATACCTCAAGACGGAAGAATTAAGATAAAAGTGGCTGGTCAATCAATTTCAATCCGGGTTTCGACCCTACCAATCATGGACGGAGAAAAGATCGTAATGCGTCTTTTAGATGAGTCAGCCAAAGCTTTGACGCTAGAAGACCTTGGCTTCAAAGGACAAGCCCTAATTACCATTCAGAGGGCGCTAGACAAACCCCATGGAATGCTGCTAGTCACCGGGCCAACCGGATCCGGTAAATCCACCACGCTATACAGCGTTGTATCAATGATGAACAATATCGGGGTCAATATTTCCACAATCGAAGACCCTGTTGAGTACAGAATTCCTGGGGTTAACCAGACCCAGGTTAGCTCAAAGGTGGGAATGACTTTTGCGTCAGGCTTACGCGCTCTTTTACGTCAGGACCCAAACGTTATCATGGTTGGTGAGATTCGCGATGCAGAAACAGCTGAAATAGCTGTCCACTCAGCTCTGACTGGCCACACGGTTCTTTCTACTCTTCACACGAATAATGCTGCTGGTTGCTTGCCTCGTCTTTTAGATATGGGGGTTGAGCCATTTTTAATTGCCTCAACGGTAAATGCCGTTATCGGCCAACGCTTGGTCCGTAAAATTTGTCCGTTTTGTCTTGAGGCATACACCCCAGAACCGGGCGTAATCTCAGATATTATTGACAACTTTAATCTCCGTAAGGAATTTTTGGTGAGTAACGATAATCGCAAAACGAAAATGACTGAAAAAACTGAAGCCACAGAGGGCGTAGGCGGAGAACGCAAAATACCCGTCCCTCAAGATCTAGACATAGAGAAAAAATCCATTCTTGATAAGATTGCTAAGGACCCAGACATGGTAAATCGAAGCTCTGAAGAAGCAGAAGAGATAGCTCTGCGTAATAAAATATTTATCAATGAAGGCGAAGAAGATAAGGCTAGCAAACCGTCTGGTGACCCAAAGGGATTGTCTCTCACTCTCTATCGAGGTAAGGGTTGTAATAAATGCGATAACTCTGGCTACCTTGGACGGCTCGGAATATATGAAATAATCGAAGTTGGTGATGAAATTGGAAAATTAATTATCGACCACGCTTCGACTTCTGACATACAACACTTGGCTATCAGGGACGGCATGATAACAATGCAGCAAGACGGGTTTTTAAAAGCCCTCGAGGGCTTGACTACCATTGAAGAAATCTTAAGGGTTACAAGAGAATAATATGGCAACATTTGAGTACACCGTACATGACAGTAAAGGTAAAATAACTAACGGTTCAATCGAGGGGGACACCAGAGACAATGTCGCCCAAGCTCTAATGGACCAAGGTTTGACGCCGGTTGCTATCCGAGTAACTAGTAAAATTAACTTTATCGAGAAGATAAAAGGATTTGGACTAATCCCGTCAGGCGAAAAAGTTCTTTTTGCAGAAGAACTGGCCACCCTAATCAACGCTGGCGTGCCAATCGCTCAAGCCCTGTCAATTCTAGAAAAACAAACATCAAACAAAAAGTTAAAGCACACCCTGAACGAACTCACAAAAGATGTCGAGGGAGGACTTTCTCTATCAAATGGCATGGAGAGACATCCAGAGGTTTTCAACCCCGTTTTTGTAAACATGACAAGAGCTGGAGAGGTTGGCGGAACAATGGATGAAGCCTTGAACAAACTTGCAGAACAACTCGCAAAAGATCACGCCCTCGTAGCAAAAATACGAGGAGCCATGATTTATCCAGCCGTTATCATGGTAGCAATGACTGGAGCAATGATATATATGATGTTAACAATTGTTCCTCAACTTAAAAAAATGTTTGACGATCTTGGTGGCACCCTACCATTAACAACACAATCGCTAATGTGGCTATCGGCTGCATTTAGTAAATATCTTGTTTTCACTATTATTATAATTGTGGCGGCTATTTTTGCCTTTCGTTGGTCACTGAAGCATGTGTTTAAGTTTAGGTTATTTATTCACAAATTCTTGCTTCGGGTGCCTGTTTTCGGCAAATTAATAAAAAAGGTAAATATCGCTCGCTTTGCGAGAACTCTTGGATCGCTTCTCTCTAGTGGTGTAAATGTTCAAGATGCTCTCGAGATCGTTGCAAACTCCACAAATAATTTGGTTTTTAAAGAAGCTATCGAAAAAACAATGCAAAAGGTCCAAAACGGTGCAACAATTGCCGAGAACCTCAAAAACTTCCCCGTTTTTCCGGTTCTTGTGCCTCAGATGATCGCGGTTGGTGAAGATACGGGTTCGCTAGACGAAATTCTGAAAAAGGTTGCAAACTTTTATGACCGAGAAGTAGACAATATGACAAATAACCTCACGGTGCTTTTAGAACCAATGATAATGGTATTTATCGGCATTATGGTAGGATATTTGATTATTTCCATAATTACACCCATATACTCCATGACCAATATGTTTTAACCAGTAATTTACTTGTATATTATTTACATTATTTTAAGTATAATCATTTTAGAAAACAAAAACAGAAAGGAGGTGAAAAAATGTTAAAAGGCAAAAAAGGTTTTACCTTGATCGAGCTTTTGATCGTTATTGTTATTATCGGTATTTTAGCCGGTATCGTCGTTGGGGTTGTCGGAACCAGCTCTCGTAAGAAAGCAAACGACGCCAAGAAGAAATCAACTGTTCACGAAGTACAAAATGCGTTAGAGCAATATTTCGTTGACAATAATGCTTACCCAGCTGCTCTTGCTGACCTT
>Ga0172381_10007527_pt1 | contig 10766 bp, 8 predicted proteins | sample Leawel6488metaG_FD_119754 | JGI IMG/M metagenome (GOLD analysis project Ga0172381, IMG submission 119754) | Leachate microbial communities from a municipal landfill in Southern Ontario, Canada - Leachate well 64-88 metaG | ecosystem: Engineered > Solid waste > Landfill > Unclassified | place... | reverse complement strand
CGCCTCGTTGCGCTCGTCGTAGAGGTGGCTCACGAGGCCCGAGTCGCGGTCCACGCCGAGGATGAGCTGGGTTAGGTCGTTGCTGCCGATGCTGAAGCCGTCGAAGATCTTGGCGAACTCGTCGGCGAGAATCACGTTCGACGGAATTTCGCACATGACGTAGAGCTTGAGGCCGTTCTTCCCGCGGCGGAGCCCCGCTTCGGCCATGACGGCCTGAACCTTCTTGCCCTCCTCGACGGTGCGGCAGAACGGGATCATCACCGTGAGGTTGGTGAGGCCCATCTCCTCGCGCACCTTGCGGAAGGCCGCGCACTCGAGGAGGAACGCCGCCTTGTACTTGGGGTCGTAGTAGCGCGAGGCGCCGCGCCAGCCGATCATCGGGTTGGACTCGACCGGCTCGTAGTCCTTGCCGCCGAGGAGGCTGGCGTACTCGTTGGTCTTGAAGTCCGAGGAGCGGACGATGACCTCGTTGGGCCAGAAGGCGGCGGCGATGCGGCCGATGCCCTCGGCGAGGCGGCTGACGAAATACGTCTCCTTGTCCGGGTAGGCATAGGTGAGCTCGTCGATCTGGCGCTTCACCTCGGCATCCTTGAGGCTGTCGTAATTCAGGAGGGCGAGCGGGTGCGCCTTAATGAAGTTGGTGAAGACGAACTCGATGCGCGCGAGGCCGACGCCGGAGTTCGGGATGAAGGAGTGCTCGAAGGCGAGGTCCGGCTCGCCGACGTTCATCATGATCTTGGTCCTCGTCTCCCGCCAGCCCTTGAGCTCGGTGCGCCGCACCTCGAACGGCAGGGCCCCGTCATAGACCGTGCCCTCGTCGCCCGCCGCGCAGGAGACGGTGACGACCTGGCCGTCACGGAGCTTGGCCGTGGCGTCGCGCGTGCCGACGACCGCCGGCGTGCCGAGCTCGCGCGAGACGATGGCGGCATGGCAGGTGCGGCCGCCGCTGTTGGTGACGATGGCCGCGGCGCGCTTCATGATCGGCACCCAGTCCGGGTCGGTCATCTCGGTCACGAGCACCTCGCCGTCCCGGAAGCTCGCCATGTCGCGGATGTCGCGGATGACGTGCACCTTGCCCACGGCGATCTTGGAGCCGACGGACAGGCCGGTGACGGCCGCCGCCGGGGGCTTGTTCTTGAACAGATATTCCTCCATGATGCGGCGGTCCTTGCCGGACTGTACGGTCTCGGGCCGCGCCTGGACGATGAACAGCTCACCGGTCTCGCCGTCCTTGGCCCACTCGATGTCCATCGGGCGCTTCTCCTTCGCGAGCTTGGAGTAATATTCCTCGATGAGCACGCCCCAGCGCGCGAGCGTCAGCACCTCGTCGTCGGTGAGGCAGTACTTCAGCCGGTCCTCCTTGGTGGTCTGCACGGTGCGGATGGTGTCGCCGCCCTCCATCGAATAGACGATCTTCGTCTCCTTGGAGCCGAGGTAGCGGCCGATGATGGGCCGGTGCTTCCCGTCGAGAAGCGGCTTGAAGACGTAATACTGGTCCGGCGTGACCTTGCCCTGGACGACGGACTCGCCGAGGCCGTAGGAGGCGTTCACGAGCACGACCTTGTCGAAGCCGGACTCGGTGTCGATGGTGAACATGACGCCGGCCGCGGCGAGGTCGGAGCGGACCATCTTCTGCACGGCGCAGGAGAGGGCGACCTTCAGGTGGTCGAAGCCCTTCTCGACGCGGTAGGCGATGGCGCGGTTGGTGAAGAGCGAGGCGCAACAGCGCTTCACGGCATCGACGAGCGCGTACTCGCCGCGGATGTTGAGGTAGGTCTCCTGCTGGCCGGCGAAGCTCGCACCCGGCAGGTCCTCGGCCGTGGCGGACGAACGCACGGCGACGTCCGGCTCGTGGCCGCCGTATTCCTCGGTCATCTGGCGGTAGGCGGCGGCGACGGCGTCCTTGAGATCATCGGGGACGTTCGCGCCGAGGATCAGCTGGCGGACGGCAGAGCCGCGGCGGGCGAGGTCCTCGACGTCCTTGGTGTCGAGGCCGCGGAGCGCTTCGGCGATCTTCGGGCGCAGGCCACTCGCGTCGAGGAGCCGCCAGTAGCCGTCTGCGGTCACGGCAAAGCCGCCGGGCACGCGCACCCCGTGCTTCACGAGGTTCTGGTACATCTCGCCGAGCGAGGCGTTCTTGCCGCCCACGACGGCGACGTCCTTCATGTTGACCTCGGAGAAGAACTTGATGTAAGGGCTCTGGGAGCGTGTCGGACGCGGCGCGGCGGTCGGCTTCGCTTTGACGCGGGATGGGCGAGGCATATGTTTATCAGATGGTAGTAAGCAGGGAGTAATCTTTCCGGTAATCGTCGATCGCCCACAGCCCACGGGCGAACATTCGTCATGCCGGGCCCCGACCCGGCATCCAGACCTTAGGTTTTCTGGATCCCGGGTCAAGCCCGGGATGACGTAACGTTTACGACTTTTGACTTGTGGCTCATGAGGGCACTCGCGGCTCTTGCCTAATGGTTTTTGACCCCAATTTACGCGCTGTCAGGTCCTCCCCTTCCATGAGGCGGCGGAGGGCGTGCTTGTCGCCGTAAGCCTCCCCAAGCGCACGTCCGAGGGGCAGGAGGTTGCCGGTGAAGTAGGCGCGGGCGAACATGTCGAAAGCCGCCTCGCGGTCGGGAAACTGGTCAGGACGCTCTTTCACCAAGTCGTCGAGAAGAGCATTGAGACGCCAGCGCTCTTCCCTGTACGTGAAGTAGTAGACCTTCGTATCCTTGTCGCCCAAGGCTTCGCCCGATCCGGTTATGGCCGCTACTTCATCTTGCGGCCTGTCCAATCTTGCGGACGGCATCAGGTCATCGGTCAGCTTTTGTTCGCGCTCATAGTCGGAATCGGATAAGTTGGCCAAGCGCTCATGCTGATAGCGCATGGCCAATTCCTCCGTCACGGCCTCGTCAATCGCATCCCCGACCGACCCGCGAAAACTGACGGGCGACATGCCGATTCGCCGGAGTTCGGTGTGGCCGCCAAAAAATTGCACCGATTGGAACGAGTTGAAATGCATCGCTTCGTGGGCCATGATGCCGAACAGCACTGTCTTTGGGATGTCTGCCCCCTTCTCCTCGGAATAAATCCTGACGTCCTGCATCCTGTCCTTGTACTCCCCATAAAAATCATCGACATATGACCGCATAAAATCAGGAAGGTCCTTCGTCAATATTGAATGAAAGTGCTCCTGCGTGAGCGGCAAAGGCCGACCTCCGTACCGTGAGATGAAATCAGGCAGGCCAGCAAGAACGTTCTCGATGACCTCAACTTCCTCAGCGGACTTCTCGATTTCACCGATGCGCCTGGTCTGATGGTCGAATGTCTTGTCTCGTAATTCCTGTTTAATTCGCCCCTCCACTTCCGGCGTGACACCCAAGCCGACGACGCGCTCAACCGCCTGCTCACGCGGCGGCAGGTTCTCGACCGGATTCCAAGGTTGTTCGGGGCGGGATCGTTCCATAATTGGTTAGTCACAAGTCACAAGGCAATAGTCAATAGCACGTGCGCTGAATTATAGACTGAAGTGCAACGGGAACATGCGGGACTTCTCCGCCCCCCCGCCGTCATTCCGGCCTTGAGCCGGAATCCATTCCTACGTCTTTGGACCCCGGCTCGCGGGCCGGGGTGACGGAGGTTGACGCGTGGGGGGTGTTTATGGCGTTGCCCTTCAGCATACAATTCAAGTGCTGTTCTTGAAGTTAACCTATTATTGTGCTCCGCAGAAATGGAGTTGCCTATTGCCTATTGCCTATTGCCTATTGCCTATTGCCTATTGCCGTCACGGTATATCCCGCAGCTCGATCAGGTTCACGCCGCCTGACACGCCGACTGGCTCGCCGGCGATGACGACGATCTTGTCGCCCTTCTTCACCGTCTTTTCCTCCTTGAGGTAGCCAACCGAGCGGTCAATGAGCTCCTCGACGATGCGGCAACGCGGCAGGATGAAAGGCACGACGCCCCAGGAGAGGTTGAGCTGGCGCCGGACGCGGAGGCTGTCGCTCGCGACGTACATCGGAAGAGGGGGGCGGTAGCGGCTCACGAGGCGGCCGGTGTCGCCGGACATGGAGGCGACGAGGATCAGCTTGGCCTTCACGCCGCCCGCCAGCAGGCTGCCGATCTGCGCGATGGCCTCCTCGGTCGTGCCGGTGAAGCGGGCGGCGCAGGACGGCTCCACGTCGTCGTAGGCCGAGGACTCGGTCTCGCGGATGATGGTCGCCATGGTGGCGACGGCCTCGACCGGGAATTTGCCGGAAGCGGACTCGCCCGAGAGCATGACGGCGTCGGTGTGGTCGATGACGGCATTCGCCACGTCCGAGACCTCGGCGCGGGTCGGGCGCGGGTTGCGGATCATCGAGTCGAGCATCTGCGTCGCGACGATGACCGGCTTGGCCGCGCCGCGGCAGAGGTCGATGATGCGCTTCTGGATGAGCGGCACCTCCTCAGCCGGCATCTCGATGCCGAGGTCGCCGCGCGCGACCATGATGCCATCGGCCGCCTCGATGATCTCGCCGATAGCGCGCACGGCCTCGTGCTTCTCAATCTTGGCGACGATGCGGATGGGCGCGTCATACTGCCGTTCCTCGCCGAGGCTGCTCTCATGTTCCTTGATGAGGTAGCGCAGGTCATAGATTTCCTTGGCGTTGCGAACGAAGGAGAGGGCAACCCAGTCCACGCCCTGCTCGACGCCGAAGCGTACGTCCGCGGCGTCCTTCTCGGTGATGGCCGGGATGGAGAGGGTGGCGGTCGGCAGGTTCAGCCCCTTATGACTCGTGAGCTTGCCGCCGTTCACGACGAGACAGCGGATGTCGTGGCCAGAGACGGCGACGACCTTCACGTCGAGGAGGCCATCATCGAGGAGAATGCGATCACCGGGCTTTACGTCCTCGTGGAGGCCCGCGTAAGTGGTGCCGATCTTGGGCAGGTCCGGCTTGTCCTCCGTGGAGACGACAATCTCCTGACCGTTCTCCAGCATGACGCCCTCGGGCGGGAGCTCGGCGACGCGGATTTTCGGACCCTGCAGATCCTGGAGGATGGCGACCGGCTCACGAAGCTCCTCGGCGACCTCGCGGATGAGGCGGATGAGGTTGGCGTGATCCTCATAGGTGCCGTGCGAAAAGTTCAGGCGGGCGACGTTCATGCCGGCCTTCACCATCTCGCGCAGGACCTCCTTGCTCGCGGACGCCGGACCGATGGTGCAGACGATTTTGGTGCGTTTGAATTGACGCATACGTTTAGGGAACAGGCCTCAGGTCACAGGTCACAGATAATCGGCTGTAAGACCCGTGAGCGAGAAGCCGGTGGCCTTATTCATGACTGTTATTGGCTTAATTATACCAAAAATTTGGGGCCCGAGGAAGGGGACGGCAGAACGACGGGTTTACGAAGGTGCCTGGCACCTTAGGGTCAGGTTGGAAGCCGCTCCACCGCCGCCCAAAAAAACTACAACCTTCCAACTACAAACTAAAAATGCCCGGCCGGCAGCCTCCCTAGGGGGAGATCGGCGGCGCGGGCGGGGCAGAAAGTGCTTTTGGATTCCGGGTCTCGGCCCGGAATGACGGTGGAGCGTGAGATTGCTTCGGCTACCGCCCCGCAATGACACGTAGAAGCCCCTTTTACTGTTCGTCACCCTGATGACGACCGCCCCGGACGCTTGTCTCCTGACCCCTGTTTCCTGTCCCCTGCCCCACTCCTACCCCTTCAGCTTCTTCAGCTCGTCGCGGAAGTCGCCGGCGTCGGTGAAGGCGCGATAGACGGAGGCGAAGCGGATGTAGGCCACCTCGTCGAACTCCTTGAGCCGCGGCATGACGATCTCGCCGAGCTCGCGGCTGGTGATCTCCTCGGCGCGGGAACGCTGAAGGTCGCGCTCGATGTTGGAGACGAGCGCGCGGAAATTGGCTTGGGTGTAAGGGCGCTTTTCCAGCGCCTTGCGCAGGCCGGTCTCCAGCTTGGCCCGCGAGTACGGCTGGCTCGACCCGTCGCGCTTCACCACCCGGAGGTCCAAAAGCTCCACCGCCTCAACGGTGGAGAAGCGGTACTCACACTTCTCGCACTCGCGGCGGCGGCGTATGGCGTCACCATCGGCTCCCAGGCGGGAGTCGATGACCTTGGTTTCCTCGTGATTGCAGACGGGGCAATGCATACTTCAGGCCATAGGCAAGAGGCACAAGGCCCAAGCACCCAATGACGTGCTTTTGCCTCGTGCCTTTTGCCTCTTGACTACCTTAACTTTTGTTCATCTTGCGGCGCAGGAAAGCCGGCACTTCCAGGTCCTCGTCAGGTGTTTCGACGTGGCCAGCCATGGCGGCCGCCGTAGCCGGCTGAGGCTCGCTCTCCTCCCCGCGCACGGCGGACAGAAGCGTCTTCTTGACGAACGGCGAGGCGTCGGTCGCCGTGTCCCTCGCGGACGGGCGCGCGCCGGCGACGACCTCCTTGCGCAGGAACGGGTTGGGGGTGTACGGATCGGCCTTCTCGTCCTTCTTGGCGACGTAGCGACGGTCGGAATCGAAGCCGGTCGCGATGACGCAGACCTTCACTTCGTCCTTCATCGACTCGTCGATGATGGCGCCGAAGATGACCTTGGCGTTCGGGTCGGCGGAGGCGGTGATGACCTTGGCAGCCTCGGCGACCTCGTGCATGCCGAGGCTAGCCCCGCCGGTCACGGTGAAGAGCACACCCTTCGCTCCCTCAATGGAAATGTCGAGGAGGGGGCTCGCGACCGCCTGCTTGGCGGCCTCGATGGCTCGATTGTCGCCACTCGCCTTGCCGATGCCCATGAGGGCGGAACCGGTTTCGTTCATGATGGACTTAACGTCGGCGAAGTCCACGTTGATGAGGCCGGGCGTGGTGATGATCTCGGAGATGCCCTGAACGCCCTGGCGCAGGACCTCGTCCACGGACTCGAAGGCGTCGAGCAGGGAGGCTTTCTTGTCCACGACCTGCAGGATGCGGTCGTTGGGAATGGAGATGACGGCGTCCACGTGGCCCGCCAGCTCAACGAATGCGCGCTCGGCGATGTCCGTGCGCTGGCGCCCCTCCCAGGTGAACGGCTTGGTGACGACGGCGACAGTTAGTGCGCCCAGCTCCCTGGCGATCTCGGCGATGATCGGCGCGGCGCCGCTGCCGGTGCCGCCGCCCATGCCGCAGGTGACGAAAACCATGTCCGATCCCTTCAAGGCCTCGCGGATCTCGTTCGCGTTCTCTTCGGCCGCCGCGCGGCCGCGCTCCGGATCCATGCCGGCACCGAGGCCGCGCGTCACGGTCTTGCCGATGCTGATCTTCAGCGGCGCGGCGGAACCGGCGAGCGCCTGGACGTCAGTATTCACGCTGATGAAATCAACGCCGCGGATCTTGGATCTGATCATGCGGTTCACGGCGGAACAGCCGGAACCGCCGACGCCGATGACCTTGATCTTGGCGAACGTCTCGACGGCGGGTTTCACTTCGGCCATATTTTGAGCAAGAAATTTGGCGCAGAGAGGCCAAACTGTTGTTAAATTTCTGATGCCTTAAGTTTATGGAAGGACAGGCGCTGTGTCAAGGAAAAAAGGCTAACTGAACAAAAAAAATACTCTCGAACGGTTCAAGAGGCGCGGAACCCAAGGGAGCTACTGGCGGTGGCGCATTTTGCGGCGCGATTTGAAAGAAAATTGATTTCGTCAGCAATCGTTCTTCGCCACCTGTCCGCCATCTTGTCCGCCGTAGCGTCAGCGGAGGGGGAAGCGAGATCGAGGACAACGCTCCGGCCCTCCACGCTAGTCGGGCCAGAATGCCTTTCTTCTCTGAGCGGAGCAGAGTCGAGTGGTACGCCGACCCTTCGATAAGCCGCAAGGACAGGCTGAAGCATAACATCATTCTAGCGGCCGCCCTCCCACTCGACTGCGCTCGGACCAGAACGTAACGGTTTCTGACGCGCTTCAAGATGAGAACCAGCGCTTCAAGATGCCCCGGACGTGGCCCGCGCCACTCCTGAGGCCGGCGAGCTTAAGGCCGCCCGAACGCGATGACGCTTCGCCTGGCGTCTCGTTCAGCCACCATTGGACGAGGCCGATGGCGGTGGCGAAGGCGGGATCATTCACGCGGTCGGTGATGCCAGTGACGTTCAGCGGGTAGCCGACGGCGGCGGGGAGACGCAGTTTGCGCTTGGCGAGGTCGATGAGGCCCGGAAGCTTCGCTCCCCCGCCGGTGAAGACGACGCCGGCCGGCAAAAGGCCGCTGCGGTTCAGGCGCTTGAGCTCCTTGTCCAGGCGTTCGAGCAGTTCCTCGAGGCGCGCCTCGACGATCTCGCAGACATAGCGCCGCGCCGCCTCCTCGTCGTCCTGGGCGCCGAGCTCGCGCAGGTTGAGCTTCTCGTCCTTGCCGCAGTCCTTAGGCACGGCGGAGGCGTGCTGGAGCTTCACCCGCTCGGCCACGTCGATGGAGGTGCGCAGGCCGATGGCGATGTCGGAGGTGAGATGTTCGGAGCCGATGGGCACGGTCACGAGACCGAGGATGTCGCCCTGCTCGAAGACGGCCATGGTCGTCGAGGTGGAACCGATGTCCACGACGGCGACGCCGAGCTCCTTCTGACGCGGCGTCGCCGTGATTTCGGCGGCGGCAAGGACGCCGACGGCGACACGCTCGATGTTCACGCCGGTTCGATAGACGCACTTGGTGAGGTTCTTGATGTGGGCGGCGGCGCCTTGGATTATCTGGCAGTCCACCTCGAGACGGATGCCGGTCATGCCGACCGGGTCCTTGATGCCGCCCTGGCCGTCCACCGTGAAGACGCGCGGGATGACGTGGACGGTCTCGTAATTCGCGGACACCGGTATGTTCTGGGCGGCCTCGACCGCGCGTTCGACGTCGTCCTCGCGGATCTCGCCGTCGGTCTTGGAGACGGCGACGACGCCGCGGCTCTCCTGCATGATGACGTGCTGGCCGCCGAGCGAGACCCAGGCGCGCTCGACTTGGGCACCTGTCATCTTCTCCGCGAGCTCGAGGGCGGTGGAGACGGACGAGACGGCGTCCTCGATTGACTTGATCTGGCCGCGGCTCACGCCCTCGCTCCGCACCTCGGCTGCTCCGATGACATGCAGAACGTCCCGGTCGCCCTGGGGCAGACGATGCCCGACGGCGATGCGGACGGAGGATGAGCCGATATCAATGCCGGCGAAGATTTGCTGATTAGCCATAGGAAATTATTGGACGAGTTCGGACAGGTATGGCCAGAAGATGAGCACCCCGACGACGGCCGCCCCCACGGAAGCGGTTAGCACCATGGCGGCGGTGACGTCCTTGATCTCCTCGACCTGGTTGTGGAGGCGGGGCTTCAGCATGTCCACCACCCGTTCGATGGCGCTATTGAGCAATTCTAGCACCAATACTATGGCTGCGGCAAGCGTCAAGATGGCCTTTTCCGAGGAACGGAGGCCGAAGGCGAACATGGCGAAGATGACAATGAGGGCGCCGGCGGCTTGGATGCGAAAATTCTGCTCCTCGCGCCAGACGCGAGCGACACCATGGGCGGCATAACGGAAGCTGCGGAAAAATTGGCGGGGGGACATGTGGAGGAGTAGTCAGAAGTCAAAAGGCACGAGGCAAGAGCACGTATTTTCCTAGAAATTCCGCAGGATTTGTGCTTCGGCGGAATTGATTTGCCTTTTGCCTTAAATATACTCCATTCTCGCCAAAAGTTCATGCTGGACGGCGAACATGCGGCGTTCTTGGGCAGGAGTGGCGTGGTCGTAGCCGAGGAGATGGAGGGTGCCGTGGGCGACCATGAGGGCCGTTTCGGCGCTGGCGGCCCGGCCGATGGCCTTGGCCTGACGACGGACTTGGGGGACACAGATGAAGATGTCGCCGAGTTCCTCCTCCCCCGCTCCCCTGTCCGGCTGGCGGTCGCCGTCCGCGAGGCGGAAGGAGAGGACGTCCGTGACCTTGTCCTGCCTGCGGTAGATGCGGTTGAGGCGGCGGATTTCCGCGTCCGTGACGGCGCTGATGCCGAGGCTGATCGCGTGGCGGCGACCGGCGAGGGCGGCGGCGAGACGGACGATCTCCCGCGCCTGGGCGGCGGAAACCCCGGGCAGGCGGCCGCGCAGGCTGGCCTCGACCGGCGGGGGAACGAGTCGCTTGGGTTGGGTGGACATAGGACGGCTATATTTTAGCGGAAAAATGCATATTTGGAAACGGATGCCTTTGCACACCTTGGCACATCGTTCGTGAACGACATGGCTCGCGATGAAGGAGAAGGTCGCCCTACACGCAACAGACCCCACACTTACGCGCCCGACGACCGCATAAGTGTAGGGGCGGCCGAGCGCGTGTTGTAATTTTTGGTGGCGAGTTCCCGTGTGAGGCGGCCCGCCCGTTCGCGCCGTTAGCGGTCCTGTAGGAGGTCGGCCGCTCGCAGAGGAGGCCGGGACGCCAAGCCTGTCTGGCTGGTCCGGCCACGCGAAGAGCGGAGCCGACCGACCCAAGGACCGCGTGGCGCGAACGGGCGGGTCGCCGAACCCCACGTTGTTACGGCGCCGTGGGCGTGAGATTGCTTCGGCCCCTTTCTTTGTGACGTCGGTGGGGCCTCGCAATGACGGGGGGTTCTGTCTTTGTGACGTCGGTGGGGCCTCGCAATGACGGGGGTTCTGGATTACGACTCCCCGGCTCGGGGGCCGGGGCAGGCTTGGGCCGGAATGTCGGAGGTTGTTGCCAGTCGGCTTCCCACTCCCTGTCCGTCCGGCAGGCGGGGACTTCGCTACGCTACGCTCCCGCCTACGCACGACGCTTCGGCGGGCAGG
>Ga0172381_10007526_pt1 | contig 10766 bp, 9 predicted proteins | sample Leawel6488metaG_FD_119754 | JGI IMG/M metagenome (GOLD analysis project Ga0172381, IMG submission 119754) | Leachate microbial communities from a municipal landfill in Southern Ontario, Canada - Leachate well 64-88 metaG | ecosystem: Engineered > Solid waste > Landfill > Unclassified | place... | reverse complement strand
AGGTCTAGATCTTATTTATTATTTTAGCCTCTTAACCGAGGTCCTAATTTTAACTTTATGGAATTCAACGATTTAATCAAATCGAAAAAACAAACGCTCGTTTCTTTTTTTCTGGTTTTCTTTCTGCTCGGAGCCATTTTCACGGGGCTCCAAACTTTCAAGTACACCGCCAGCTCTAAGCTCTTGGTGATTCAAGAAGGCGCCAGCGGGGTTGATCCTTTCGCCGTTTCTCGCTCGGTGGAGTATTTGAGCGGCCTTTTTTCACAAGTGGTTTCCTCCAATTCATTCTTTAATTTAGTGAAAGAATCAGGCTTCAACGTTGATCAGAGCTATTTCAAGGGAGACTCTATCAAGCAGATAAAACTGTGGCAGAAAACAGTTTCCGCCAAGAGCGTGGAAGCTTCCGGTGTGATTAACATCTCTGTCTATCATCCCAGCTCCTATCAAGCCAAGCAAATCGCTTTAGCGGTCAATCATGTTTTAATGACGCAGAATTCCAATTACCAAGGTATCGGTTCTTCGGTCAAGATTACCGTTATGGACGATCCGCTGGTTTCAAATTATCCCAACCAGCCCAATCTGTTGGTTAACTTCGGTTTGGTGGTGGCCCTCAGTTTGATTTTCGGTTTGGCCTATATCTACATTTTTCCGGAAGAGAAGTATAATATCAGATTATTCCATCGTCGTCAGAGAAAATTAAAAGCGGTCAAAGGACCGATTAAACATGACTTCTTGGCCTCGGTGGAACAGGAAGAAGAGCTCAATGATAACCTGGAAAACAGGGGAAACATCAAAAATATCATGCGTTAGAAAACCCAGTGAATTCGGGCTTTTTGGGACCAGCGCTTAGTATTGACAAAAAATATCATTTATGCTAAAATGAAGCCAGTACTTTGATATTATTTCATCTTGGGAAATACAGTTAAATTACCTTTTAAGTCTCTTGTTTTTGGCAGGAGTTTTAAAAGGTAACTTAATTTGTATAACTTCAAAAACTCTATAAGATGAAAAAAGTAGTATTGGTAATATTCGCGGGTCTGTTCGGTAGCTTTAGCTACGCTCAGACCGAGTTCAACAATTTTGAACTCACCTACAAGGGGGGCTATAGTGCCACTCCGGTAGAAATTGTAGAAATTGACGCTCCTCCCAGTTATGCTGTCTTTGACACTATCCGCTTAGGCGAAGCTAACAGTCTGGATCTTGGCGCCGGTGCCTATTTCAATTGTGGTTTTGGAGCTGAATTTAATTATTCCTCCAGCAATCGTTATTTTGACACCTTGGCCGGAAACATGAAGAATTATTCCTTTGGCCTGGCTTACAGAAAAGCCATGATGGGTCCGGGAACTTTATTCGACAATGGTTTTAATTTAGCTTTCAAGTTAGGTGCCGGATATGTTAAAAGCTCCAAAGTGGATGAAATCGAATACATAAATACCGTCAATGATGTTGAAACTTCCAGCGTTTGGAAGAGAGAAAAAGATTTTTCCGGTTTTTATGTTAATGGCAGAATGGACATTTTCAAAGACAGTCCAACCGCTATTGATTTCGGTGGTGTTTCATTATTCGGTAGCATTACTTGTCCGATGTCCAGCAGTCTATCAACTAAAATTGATGACGACATCGTCAAAGGACAATGGGACAGAGGAGACATGGTGAATATTGCCAACTTCGGTTTAGAAATTAAACCGGTAATATTACCACTGAATGAAGATTTGGGATTATCATTAATCGTTGCCAGTAATTACAGTAACTTTACTAACTACGGTTATGATCCGGGATTTTCTTTCAAAGCAGGGTTAGCACTTGATGGCTTTGGTAAATTCGGCGAATGCGCTCGAATTATTTATACCAGGGTTTCAAGACCGAGTTACGTTTCAAACGAAGTTTCGTTTGGCATAGAAGTAATTCAAACGGTCACTACCTTGTTTGTCAAGTAAACAATTCGCAAAATTTTTTATAAAAGGCTTTCTTCATGAAAGCCTTTTTGATTTTATTAAACAACAAAAAACAGCTGGAAAATTTCAGCTGTTTTTTATATTGATTTGGTTTTATTTAGTGACAGGAGCAAAAGGAGTGACGTTCACAATCTTGGTGGTCTTCAGAGTGTTGTCGAATTTACGTAATTTCTTAGTGGTAAATTTAACGACGCCTGATTTCACGGCGAAGAGGGTATCGTCATTACCGCGTTTGACGTTCAAACCGGCGCGGTATTTGGTACCGCGTTGGCGAATGATGATAGCGCCCGGTTTGGCTTTTTCACCGTCGTATAATTTAACGCCTAAACGTTTACTAATGGAATCTCGTCCCAGGGTCGTACTACCGCCCGCTTTCTTATGTGACATATTATGGTAAAAACACAGAAATTAGGCTTATTTGATAAGTCCGGAAGATGTGTTTTTGCTTAATTTATTTAATAAATATCAATGTGTCTAATATATCAAATCCGAAAAAAACTGTCAATATCAAGGTATTTTATTATTTTTTAGATAATGGTATAATAACAACATAAAATAAACTTAATAAAATTATTAATTATCCTGCCTTGACGGCATTTAATTTTTAGATTTTTTACGAAATTATGGCTATTAAAGTGGATGCCGATAAATGTATCGGTTGTGGCATGTGCGCCAGTATCTGCCCCCAAGTGTTTAAAATTAACAGTGCCGGCAAGTCGGAAGTTATTAGTTCCGACGATAAAGAATGCGCTAAATCCGCGGCTCAAGCTTGCCCGGTTATGGCTATTTCCGTTGATTAATTCTATGGCCGAAGATCAAATCACGAAAAAAATTGAAACCGGCGGTTCTTCCGAACAACCGACTATCACCCAACCCGAAGCTGAAATCAGCCCGGAGCAGTCGGCCGAACAAAAAATCGAACGGGTGGTACCTAAAATGGAAACGATTAAACCGACCGAAACTCCGGTGGCGCCCGTCGCTCGCAAGGCGGTCGTTACCAAAACGGCGCAACAACTGCGCGATGAACAAATTGATGCCATCTTGTCCGACGGTCTGACTGATATTTATTTGAGTTTGTCTCCCAAGAAGCAGGCGGAGTTTAGGGCGGGTGGGGAAGAGACCGTCAAAAAAATCAGCGGACTTTTGAGCCAGACTAAGATTAAAATCAAACAGATCGTGGATGTTATTAAACGCTGGCTCTCCATTATTCCGGGAATCAATAAATTCTTTTTAGAACAAGACGCCAAGATCAAGGCGGAGAAAATAATCAAGTTAAAAAATTAATTAATTTAAATCTATGGAACCAAATTTAGCTCTGGTCGATTCCGGTCTGGCAGTGACGGAAAGTACTAATTTCTGGCCGGTTCTATTTTTAATCTTGGGCCTAATTATTCTGGCAATAATCGTCAAAAAATTGATTAAGAAGTTTGCCGTGGAAAACAGTCATCTGGATCAGATGATTTTTTTAGTGCGGATGCCGAAAGAAAAACCGAAAGAAGAGGGGGCTAGTGGTGGCCTGACCACGCAACAACTGCGGGAGGCTATCGCTCAGGGTGAAACTATTTTTTCCGGCATCGGCGGTTTGAAGGCCGACCAGGGACTCCATTCTTGGCTCTTCGGTCGGGAAGATCATTTTTCTTTTGAAATCGTGGCCCACAACAGCAAGATTTCTTTTTATGTGGCTGCCCCTCGCGCTAAAGCTCTATATTTGGAACAACAAATCCACGCCCACTATCCCGAAGCTTCCATTGAAGCAGTGGATGACTATAATGCTTTTACCAGCCGGGGAGCAATCCTCTCGGCCTTTTTGAAGCCCAAGCGGAATTTTATCTTTCCTTTCAAGACCTATAACGACATGGAAGCTGATCCAATGAACTCCATTGTCAACGTCATGTCTAAGCTGGAACTCAATGAGAGCGTCAGTGTTCAGTATGTGGTTAGAAGCGCCAGAAAGGGCTGGCATAAGATTATGAAGGATGTGGTGTCCAAAGCTTACAAAACTCAGAGCGTCAGCGAAGTTTTCAAGATGGGCTCTCAGGCTTTATTTGGTGTTACCAATTTCATTATTCATTATATTATCTTGGGTCCTTTTAATATGTTCGAAACCAAGGCCAAGGACAATGAAGAAAAACGGAAGGAGCTGACGGAGAAAGAAAAGGAAATGCTGAAGAAAATGGAAGAAAAAAATTCCAAAGCGGGTCTGGATGTCAATCTCCGCTTAGTGGTGGCCGCGCCGGATAAATTGCGGGCGCAGATGTATCTGGATAATATGGCCAGCGCCTATAACGAATATAATTATTACGAATACGGCAATACTTTTAGTCAGGCGATAAAAAATAATCAACAAAAAATTATCAATAATTTTATCTACCGCCGTTTCATTGAGCACCAATCTTTTTTGTTGAACACTGAAGAAATTTGCAGTCTGTTTCATTTCCCGTTGCCCCATACCGAGACCCCGAATATCGATTGGCTGGTGTCCAAGACGGCTCCGGCTCCGAATAATATTCCAAACGAAGGTATCATTTTGGGCTACAACATCTTCCGCGGTATCAAGACTGATATTCGCGTCAAGCGGATTGATCGCCGTCGTCATTGTTATGCCATTGGTAAATCCGGTACCGGTAAATCCGTCTTGTTGGCTAATATGGCCATTCAAGATATTGAAAACGGCGATGGCGTTTGTATTATGGAACCAAATGGCGACTTGATTGAAGATATTTTGAATCGCATTCCGCCGGAGCGGGCCGAGGATGTCATTGTTTTTTCACCGGCTGACATGGAACGTCCGATGGGTCTCAACCTCTTGGAATTTGACGAGCGCTATCCGGAACAAAAGAGTTTTGTCATTAACGAGATGATTGGTATTTTTGATAAATTATATGACTTGAAAGCGACCGGCGGTCCGATGTTTGAACAATATATGAGAAACGCGCTCTTGCTCATCATGGATGATCCGGAGAGCGGCTCAACGTTAATGGAAATCCCTAAAGTCCTAGCCGATGAAAGCTTCCGCAAGATGAAGCTCAATAAATGCAAGAATCCGACCGTGGTTGACTTCTGGCGCAAGGAAGCGGAGAAGGCCGGCGGTGACGCGGCTTTGGCCAATATCGTGCCGTATATCACCTCCAAACTCACTCCTTTTGTGTCTAACGATATGATGCGCCCGATTATCGGTCAGCAGAAGAGTGCTTTCAATATGAGAGATATTATGGATAACAAAAAGATTCTGATGGTGGATCTCCCGAAAGGCGCCATTGGGGAAACCAACGCCTATCTCTTGGGTATGATTATGGTCGGCAAGATTTTGATGGCCGCTTTGAGTCGCACCGATATTCCGCAAGACCAACGGAAAGATTTCTATCTCTACATTGACGAGTTTCAAAACTTCACCACCAATTCCATTTGTCAGATTCTGTCTGAGGCTCGGAAATATGCTTTGTCATTAACTGTGGCCCATCAGTATATCGGACAGCTCTCCAAGAATAATGATAATCAAATCAAGGACGCCATTTTCGGTAACGTCGGCACTATGATTAGCTTCAAAGTCGGTTCGGAAGACGCTCAATTCTTGACCAAGGATTTCGGTCCGGTCTTCAACGAATATGATATGGTCAATGTCGGCCGCGGCGGTTTTATGAAACTGCTTGTAGACGGCGCCACCACCCGACCGTTTTCTTTCCAGACCACTTGGCCTCTGATGGGCACGGCCAGGGAAGAAATGGCCAAGAAGATCAGAACTCTCAGTCGTTACAAATTCGGTCAAGATAGAAGTCTGGTGGATTCAGAAATATTGCGCCGGGGTGGGATGATCCAATAATAATTTTTTGGGAAATAAAAAAGGAGGCAATATTTTTGCTTCCTTTTTGTTTTTTAAATGTTTTTACTTGGGCTGGTAGAAAATCGCCGGGCAGGGGAACCACAATAGTGGTTGGGATTCTCTGGTTAGACTGACATTATAGCCCCAGTCGTTTAAAACTTTGACCAGGACTGCCATAACTTCCGGATGAGTTGTCCGGGCCACCGAGCTAATAGTCGGAGCTTCGTGCCAGGTGTAAAGCGCGGGGTGTTTCCGGTTGGCTTGGTAATGGATAGTCGGTTTTCTCGGTTTAATTTTATTTTGCTTCAAAATTCTCTCTGCCTCTTTGAAGGTAACTTCTGCATTGTTGGCAGTGTTGATGACGGCAAAATAGCCGCCGATACATTTTTGGATATTCATGATCATTGATTTTTAATGGACTTCCGGCTACTTTACGATATTATTATTGTCTTGTCAATATCTTTTATTATTAATAAAACTAGGTTATAATATCCTAATATGGCGACATTATACCGACAATATCGGCCTCAGAATTTCACTGAAATTTTAGGGCAGAATTATATTAAAACCATTCTCCAGAATGAGATTCTGAGCCAGAAGATTGCTCAGGCTTATCTTTTTTGTGGACCGCGGGCGGTGGGTAAAACCACCATGGCTCGAGTTTTTGCGAAAGCCGTCAATTGCTCCAACCTAAAAGAAGGGGAATATGAGCCGTGCAATGAATGTTCTAATTGCATTAACATCAATACCGGCCGGAATCTGGATATTATTGAAATTGACGCCGCTTCCAATACCGGCGTGGATAATGTTCGCGAGAATATCATTTCCTCCAGCCGAGTCGGCAGTAATACCAGTCGCTTCAAAGTTTTCATCATTGATGAGGTTCACATGCTATCCATCTCCGCTTTTAATGCACTGCTTAAAGTTTTGGAAGAACCGCCGGCTCATGTTATCTTCATCCTCTGTACCACCGAGATTCACAAAGTCCCCAATACCATCATTTCTCGTTGTCAGCGTTTTGACTTCAAGCGCATCAGCGTGGTGGACATGGTCAAGAAGTTAGACTATATAGTTCGCAGTGAGAATATAAAAATTGATAAAAGTATTTTGGAATCCATTGCTCGGCACTCCGACGGTTATTTGCGCGATGCGGAAAGTCTATTGGGCCAAATAATTTCCATTGGCGGCGATGAGATTACGCAGGAAGAGGCCGATTTGGTTATTCCTAAAAATGATTTGAATGAGATTGTTAATCTCTTGGAATGTTTAAGCAAGAAGGATGTAATTTCGGCCATTCAATTGGTGAATAGCTTGGCGGACAATGGGCTTAATTTAAAAAACTTCGTGGTGGATATGGTAGAGCTCTTACGCAAGATGATGCTGGGCAAAATTAATCCGGCGCTCACTTCCAGTTTAGGTTTGGATTTCGGCGAGGCGCTGGAGATGAAACTCAGTCAAGTATCGGCGGAGTTGAGCCTGGAGCAGATGGTTCGCTTTATTGAAAAATTTAATTCCATTATCCAAGAGGTCAAGAGCAGCTTCATCGCTCAATTGCCCCTGGAGCTCGCCATTATTGAACTCAGCGGAGCGAGTGAGTCCAATATCAAGACTTTTGTTTCCAGCCCTATCGCTCCTCCAACCAGAGAGAAAATTGTGGAAAAGATGGCGGAAAAGGTTACAGAAAAAGTTGTGGAAGTCAGAGAGATTAAAACTACGACGGTTGTTTCTGAGGGATCTAATCTAAATATAACCCTCGAACAAATAGTGGCGAAGTGGTCCGATGTGGTCTCTGGGATAAAGCCGTTGAACCATTCCGTGTCCTTTGTTTTACAGGCTTGCGAGATAACTGATTTGAAGGGCTCCAAGTTATGTTTAACCTTCAAATATCGATTCCACAAGGATCGGATTAATTCCGTTCAGATTAAGCCGGTCTTGGAAAAATTACTGTCAGAAATTTATGGCGCATCTCTCAGCGTGGAAGCCTTGCTAGATGAAAATTTGGTAATTACTACTCCGGAAGAAGTTACTGATCCGGTTGTGACTACCGAGACGCCGATGGATAATATTTTAAAAACTTTTGGGGGAGAAATAATTAATTAATTTATATATATGTTAGATATAAAATACATCAGAGAAAATGAAACTAAGGTCAAAGAAGCCTTGCTCAAACGTTTGGCACCGGAGGATTTTGATTTGGGCGCCATTTTAGCTTTGGATGATGAGCGGAAAGAAGCGATAAAAAAAGTGGAGGAGTTAAAGTCGAAGCGGAATAAATTTTCCAAGACCAAACCGGACGCGGATACTATTGCCCGCATGAAGTCTTTGGGAGAGGAAATTGCCGCCTTAGATCAATCTTTGGCTAAAATTGAAATGGCCTTTTCCGAGAAGATGCTGGCCTTGCCCAATCTTCCGGCCGATGACGTCGTTGCCGGCGGGAAGGAAAATAATGAGGTTATTTATACTTTTGGGAAATTACCAAAATTTAATTTTACTCCCAAAGACCATGTGGAGCTTGCCACTTCGCTGGACATCATTGACTACGAACGAGCGGCTAAGATGTCCGGTTCCGGCTTCTGGATTTATAAAGGAGTCGGCGCCTTATTGGAATGGGCCTTACTCAATTATTTTATTGATTTCCATACTAAGAACGGTTATACCTTTATCATCCCACCATTTTTGTTGAATGAAGCTTCGGCTACCGCTTCGGGACATTTGCCGAAGTTCCGTGATGATTTATTTTGGACGGAAGATAAATTATGTTTGAACGCCACCTCGGAAATGATGCTGGGGAATTATCATCGTGATGAAATTTTGTCGGAAGAGGAATTACCCCACAAATATTTCGCTTACTCGCCTTGCTTTCGGCGCGAGGCCGGCAGCTATCGCAAAGAAGAGCGGGGCATGGTCCGAGGCCATCAATTTAACAAAGTAGAGATGTTTCAATATACCAAGCCGGAAGAATCTTGGTCGGCTTTTTCGGATATGCGCTCTCAAGCCGAGAAACTACTGGCCGGATTAGGGCTTCATTTTCAAACCAGTCAACTGGCGGCCGGTGATTGTTCGGCGGCTATGGCTAAAACTTTGGATTTGGAAGTCTGGATTCCCAGCATGGAGATTTACAAGGAAGTCAGCTCGGTCTCTAATGCGCTGGACTATCAATGTCGGCGGGGCGCGATGCGCTTCAAGAGCAAGGTGACCGGCAAGACTGAGTTTATGCACACCTTAAACGGTTCGGGACTGGCTACCAGCCGATTGCTTCCGGCTATTTTGGAACAATTTCAACAAGAGGATGGCTCGGTTATCATTCCGGAAGTTTTACGACGATTCCTGCCCGATAATTTGTCGGTTATTTCTGTAAAATAGTTTTTATGTCCGATTCTATCCTGGGGTTAATATTTTATCTTTCTTATTTGGCTTTTCCGCTTCTGGCCGGACTAATTTATCTCGCTTTAAAAAAGCGCCGTTTCACTTATTGGATTCTGGCGTTTTTTGTTTTGTTATTTATCTATGCTCGTTTCATTGAAACGAATATGATTAGAATTGATTCTGAGAAGATTGATTTGGGCGGGCAGGGAAATGATCTGAAAGTGGTTGTGGCCTCTGATTTTCATTTGGGAGTATTTTCTTCTCAGGCTAAGTTGGCTCGGATTGTCAAAAAGATAAACACTATTGACGCTGATTTGGTTCTGGTTCCGGGTGATTTTATTTTCAAGTTGCCGGTAGATAAGTTTTCCGAATTCGCGGAACTTCAAAAAATAAAATTACCGCTGGCGGTTGTTCTGGGCAATCACGATTATGGTCGGCCGAGAGGAACGGATGTTTCTCCTGAATTGATAGCGTCCTTGGAGAGCGATGACATCCGAGTAATTGACAATCGGACTTGGGATTTAGAAATTAAGGGGAAAAAAATAAAAGTGGTCGGTTTAAGTGACTATTATAACAACCAGGCTGACTTTAGATTATTAAAAAAAGATTCGGCCGATGAGTTATTGATATCGCTAACTCATAATCCCGACATCGTCTATCAATATCCTGTTGGCTCGGAAGCCGATATTACAATCTCTGGACATACTCACGGCGGTCAAGTTCGTCTGCCGTGGATTTATAAATCATTTATTCCGAGCGACTATAATTTTGTGTCCGGTCTATATCAGGTCGAACGATATCCGGTGTTTATTTCTTCCGGTTTGGGCACAGTTTTACTGCCATTGCGGTTTTTTTGTCCGCCGGAAATTAATGTTCTGGAGCTAAATTAGCTTTGACAAAATCATTTATTTGTGGTAATATAGGGGTAATATGAAAAAACTTGGAATACTCACTAATATCTTTGTAATTTTGGCCATTTTTTGGCCTATTTCTAGTTTTGCTCAAGACACCTCCACCAGAGTTTATCCCCATCTGGCCAATTACTTCTTGAAATGGACAATAGAAAGCTCTGAAGTGCCGGAACTGGCTAAATGGGATCTGTTGATTTTGGATATGGAAGTTTCCCAAAATAGCCGAGCCAATTTGGAAAAAATCAGACAACTCAATCCGGATATCAAAATTTTAGCTTACATCACTTCGCAGGAAGTGATTGGTGACATTTATCAAAATCAATATAGTCTCTACGCTCCGCTGCGAAAGAGATTAGTGGATAATATTGTTGACTCTTGGTGGTTGAGGGACAAAGCCGGGAACAAAATCTCTTTTTGGCCCGGTACCTATATGCTCAACATGACAAACGGCTCCGGTGTTTCATCCGGGGGCGACAAGTGGAACGAATACTTACCGACTTTTGTCAAAAATGAAATTTATGACTCCGGACTATGGGATGGAGTTTTTTATGATAATTTGTGGGGTGATGTCACGTGGGTCCGAAACGGCGATATGGACATTAATCGTAACGGTCAAATTAAACCGATTGCAGATATTAATCGCGAGTGGGCGAATGGTAATAAAGCGATGCTGGCTCGGAGTCGACAGCTCATGGGTAATGATTTTATTATTGT
>Ga0172381_10007525_pt1 | contig 10767 bp, 15 predicted proteins | sample Leawel6488metaG_FD_119754 | JGI IMG/M metagenome (GOLD analysis project Ga0172381, IMG submission 119754) | Leachate microbial communities from a municipal landfill in Southern Ontario, Canada - Leachate well 64-88 metaG | ecosystem: Engineered > Solid waste > Landfill > Unclassified | place... | reverse complement strand
CCGAAAATATCCAGGTTGGTGGTAGCGACGTATGCCGTGTTCTTTCAGAGAACAAAACCTACTACGTTCGCACCACTGGGAACGACACGACAGGTGACGGGACATCCGGAACCCCGTGGGCAACGGTAGGGCGTGCGCTCGACGATGTTTACAAGTGGGTCGCGGACGAAAACACCATAACAATTGACGTGGGCGAAGGCACCTTTACCGAGTCAACCCTCTCGCCAACCTACGCCTACGGATCGAATCTAGTTGTTGCCGGTGTCGCCGAAACACACACGTCAGGTTGTGCGGTGTCGAGTATCGGTAGCGTCACGGCTCTGGAAACAGGCCTTGAGTATATCGACTTCACAGTCACTCTTCCGTCGGGCTACACCTCCGCAGTCGGCCAGTACATTGCGTGCAAGACGACCAGCGGAGGCACTAATAATCATCTCGTGCTTGGCGTTCATGAGGTGGTTGGATGGAACGCTGGCACGCGAGCCGCAACGGTACGGTGTGTCCGCCGCGCCGGCGTAACTGCCGTACCGAGTGGGGCAATCTCGTTGACCGACATTCGCGTCATTAAGACAGTGCTCGCGTTCGCCACCGGACACGGTGTCAGCATGACAGGCGCGTATCACGGAGGCAACTGGGATGCCTTAGTACTTGCAGGTAACTCGTCCGGATACGCGCTTAATCTGACTAACGGGGCCTCGATCGCGGCCAGCAGTAGTTTCGCCACGAGCGATTGGAATAACACAATCTACTGCGCTGGCAATGGGAACTTCTTCGGTGATTCAACATGCCATTCATTTTGCCGTGGATCACTCATTCGCGTTCAGAATGGTGGAGTGGCGCAGATCCGATACGGAACTGTGCTCACCGGCGCGAAGACAACTGGCATATTCTGCTTTGTTGGGGCGACTGTAGCAGCGTACCAGATACAGATGGCAACGTGCGGAAACGCTGACGGCGTACTCTGCTATCAGGGAGGTTTTGTTGACGTGTGTAGTGGATACGTGCGAGACGGGAACCCGACAGGAAACGGATGTAACGCAAACAGAGGAGGCGGCATCGATGCTACTTCGGCTACGATTTCTGGATACGCAACCAGTACGGCTACTGCAACCAATGGCTATATCATAGGACCATGACAATGAGAGTTACCCAGAATTTACTCGTGTGCGTACTTGTGGCAATTCTTTTCGTGAGCATCCTCTTCTTCGCCGGATGCGAGAAGCCGGCCAAGAGACCATGCTGCCCTGGTGGATGTCCGAAGGCGTCTTCGGTGGTTGTGCTTCACTTCACGGCTTCGTGGTGTGGACCATGCCAGCGACAGAGGCCGGAGGTTGCCAGACTCCGAGAGGCCGGCGTGCGCATTGCTACAATGGATATCGACACCAGCCGTGACGCGGCGGCATCGTGCGGTGTGACGGCGGTTCCGACCTACATTGTGCGCGTCAACGGAACGGAGCGCGCAAGGACAAACGACGTCGCAGAGTTGCGACGGCTGCTTGGGAGATGAACATGAAGTTGATTGCGTTGTTCTCGATCGTGAGTTGGGGTCTGCTCGGCATGAGTGTCCCCGAGACCACCAGCGGCATCCAGTACAGCGCCCTTGCCATTCTGGCCTTCCTGGTCGTGTGGTTCTGCTTGAAGGGCTTCCCGGCCATCCTGGAGGCCCAGAAGGGGGAGGTGAAGGCCCTGAAGGCGTCGATCGACGCCCTGGCAACCGAGATCCGGGTCATAAAGGAGCGGATCAGCAAAAACTAGCTCGTCACGCAAGCGAGGCGCAACAGAAAGGGCTCACCGCGAATGGTGAGCCCTTTTTCGTAGGCGTGCGTTCTGGGGCCTCTCAGGGGCCTTGCGAGCCGGATTCTTCGATCCCCCCATTTGTGTGGTTTTAGCACGCCTCGATCGCCCGGCGGAGCGGTTGCCCGCAAAGGTCGACGTGCTGTCCCCGCCGGCCTGGTCGCTCTACAACGACCACGCGAACCCCAAGGGATCTCGCGGTGCGCTGTAGCCGATCGGCGTTCATGTCGATCAGGTGAGCGAATGTTCCGGCCCGGCGGAAGCACGCGGGGGCTCCGGGATAGCCGGCAGCACTGCCGCCCATGTGAAGCGCCTGCCCGCCGTTCGCGGCATGCGCGTAAGCCTCTTCGATCTCGCGGAGCTGAAAGAGTCTCATCGCTTCACCTCGGTTGCTCGAAAGAAGACCAGTCGACGATGCTGACTTTCTGCATGTGAACTTCGACCGGCTTTACTACTTCGGTATCGAGCGCGAGTGGAAGGAGCCATCGCACATGCTTGACGGTGTTGCTTGGGAGGTATTTTGAATCGTACCAGTTCACGATTTCGTCAGTTCGTGTTTCGTACTGCCAGCTACATGTCCGCGCGTAGTAGCAGTGGACCGTGCCTCCACCGGAAAGTCTCATAACGACGAAGCGTTCCCAGTCGGCTACCACAGCCGCCTCTTCAACCGCTTCGCGGTACATAGCTTCGGCTGGTGACTCTCCGGGTTCAATCTTACCCCCGACTCCGTTTAACAATCCCTTGCACCAGGCGGGGCGTTGCTTCTCGATCAGCAGAACGTGCTGTCCTTTGAACAGGAAACCAAGTACGTAATGTCGGCTTTGATCTCTCATCGCTTTACCCTCCGGTCCTGCGGACCACCAAGCAAAGGAAACTCTTCGAGCCCTCCGGTCATAGCGCGAGTCCAAGTTAGAGGGATGGTCCTCTGTTGATTGAGACCATTCTCGGCGGCTATTTCGGCGCAATATCCACCGCTAATTTCTATCGTGTCACAATTGAAGCCCTCAGCAATTGCGACTCGGAGAGTCGTTCCGGTTCCGCCGAATGGGTCGAGAACATTTCCGCCGGGTGGCGTGGACATGCGAAGACACTGACGCACAAAGCCTTCATGGAGTTGGGTTCGGTGCCACTTACGACGTTGCTTAGAGTTGCCGACAACCCGGGGCCAGTCGAATACGCAATCTTGGCCGGCATCGGCCAAAGCCGCAAGCCCATCGCTTGAGTCGACCTCCAGCCTACTAACGTCGCCCGGCACACGTCCACGAGGGTCAGCCCGCTTATCACCCAATCGCTGACGCTTGCTCTCAACGCGGATAGAATCCGGGAAGATCGGGGCGTGAGACCATCGCAGTCGATAACAAGGCCGCATGTTGTTTCCGAAATCCGAATGTTGGTGCTGCCCGAAAGTGAAATATTGAACATAGAACCTATCCTTGATTAGGCGCTTTTTAGGGTCTGTGATTGGCGCACTTGCGAAGTATGCGTTGTGCTCCACAATCTCCGCCACGATTCCGGCTACTTCCTTTAGCCACTTGACGTTAAAGGAGAACCATACCGTCTTCGCGGTGTTGATAAACGTGTAGAGGCAGCGACGGAGCCAAGCACAATATTCGTCTTCGGGGAGATCGTCGCTGTACTCGTCATAGCCTAACTTGATATTGTCGGGTGGATCTGCGAAGATTGTGTCCCACGCTTCGCCGCCCTGATATGTTGTAGGGCATCGTTCCAGCCATTCAAGACAGTCGGCGTTTATCAACCTGTACTGTTTCGGTGTCATCATTCATTTGCTCCGGCGAAAGTAGCCTGAGACGTTTCATTTCGTCCCAGCACTCTTCGGTAAGGTGGCTATAAATTTTGGCGTACCAAACGCCCCAAATCTCGCCGTGCTCCTTCTTCGGTGAGTCATTAGTCCAATGCGCGGACCATTCCATTGCATGCGCCCATTCGTGCAGAAGGGTATCGCGTCGACACGACCAGCATCGTACATCACTGATGCGTATTAGGATTCCCACCATACGCCCTTGCCGCATGAGACCCATAGAGTCTCCGCTATCCTTCATGCGGCAAGTGCGCACAGTGACGGGCACGCCCGGGTTGAAGTTCTTCTTTAGCCGGCGGATCATATACCGCCAGAGCCTATTCCGTCGCCTCGACAACATGTTCGACTTCCGGTTCGTAGTTGGGTATTGGATCTGCGAAGTAGTGCGCCCACTTGTGACGAATGTACTCAACAGGATCTTCACCATCCAGCGCATTCCATGGACGCGGGCACATAATCGTCTTGCCGCCGGCTGCCAGGAATTCGTCGATGTTAGATGGGCGATCGTCGATTAGCAGCCTGTCGCTTCTGGCTAACTTGGCCTTGTGCTTCGTAAGCATAAGTTGCTCAACGTGCGGCTCTCCAAGCTGCTCGATAATCCAGTCAGCCTTGCCGCCGTAGCAATCGCCGTATCGCGTTGGTCGCGTCAGGAAGAAGACATTCTCGATACCGACGGCGCGACAAGCTGCGTCAATCAACCAATCACAGAAGGGTGTCTTGGGTATCGACGCCCAAACGTCTCGGGATACGTGCGACCAGAAGTCGCCTTCGAGTTGGTGTTTTCCGAGAAGTTGACGCACTTCCGCGACGCCTTGCTGTATCGAATACAACCATCGGCGCTGCCACCAATCATACGACATTTCGTTGTCCGTGCCGGCCAACTCGTTGAAAACGTGGGGGACGCACATACAGAGTACGTCGTCAAGGTCTAGGTAGATTTCCTGTATCACGACGCTTCTCCGGCTGCTCTGGTAATGTGTGGCGAGCAATCTCCATGCTCGGAAGGGGCGAGTTGGCGAGTCCGGCAGCGCTTGCAGAGGCGATGCCGGTCTTCGCTGCGGTTCTCCTGGTTGAGGGGAACCCTGCACCCGTCACAGCGATCGCCCCAAAACGCCATATCGCCGTTCGCTACCACGAATGCGGCGGCATTCGGACTTGGGTTCGGCATCTTCGACTTCTCTTCGAGTTCCTTCTTTTCCATCTCGTGCAGATAGCAGAAGGCATTGAAGATCACGCCACACACGGCATCCTTGACCCCTACGGGCGCGCCCGAGCGTAAGTCGAATACCCGATAGCCCCGGTGAAGTCTCCACCAGTCGTACAGGTGACGCCAAGCTGACTTCAGAACGACCGACAGCCCAAAGCCGGATTGCCAGTTGTCACTGTCGCGCATCTTGCCATCCGATTGCTTGCGATGCTTGTGCATGTACTTCGCGTACACCTCAAGCGCGAGCGGGCTTAGGAAGCCCTCGAAGTCCAGCTTATCACTGGCTGCGTCGCGAGTTGCTCCGCCCTCGAAGGTGCGGATCTTGTCTTCCGAGATGAGTTCAGGGTCGCTCAATGATTCAAACCTTTCATACTGGCTACAATGAGTCCCACGAGCGCAAGTGCGTAGCCAAAGTACACGAGCGCCCACCACCAATCGCGCTTGAGCGCGAAGCACACACACGTGAGTGTGTAGAGCACAAGCACGATTGACGACATGATTACGAGGAAACGGTCGATCAACACTTCGTCCTCCTGGCTAGATATTCAGCCGCTTCATGCAGCATTGCCGGTGAATCGCCAAACATGCCGAGTCCGAGATTGCACTGGCAGCAAAGCCAGCCGCGAAACTTTCCAGTTTCGTGGTCGTGATCCAAGTGCAGTAGCGTTGAGCACTCAGATTCTGGCTTGAGACAGATACTGCACGATCCAGTAAACGCCTCGGTTATCTCGTCAAGCGAGCATTTAGCTCCATTACGCAGCGCCACGGAAAGCGCAGCCTTGAAGCGATTCTTAATCCTCCAAGCTCTACTTGCACCAGCCCTTGCGCCTGGGTTTCTTTTCGCCCATTCGCGCGTCTTCTGCGCAGCGCACTTTTTACATACGCGTCTGCGCGTTCGCTCTCCATCGCTCTTGCGAACATATCCGGTCAACTGGAACATTCCGCGTGGCCTAACTTTGCCGCATATCCTGCATTTCATTGCGTCACCTAGCCCTCGATACGAAAATTGGCTTCACGTCAGTTAGGCCATATCTCGTATCAATAATAGCAAACGCTTGCGTCGGGTGCTGAAAATCGGCCTTAACTTCGACCGCGAATGGTGAATATCCTATGAGTGATCCATTCGACACCCACAACGGATAATTAAAAAGGAACGTGTGCCAGTGACCGAAGAAGTCGAAGTCAACGGTTCTAACTTTGTTCCATTGGGCAATCGACTTATTGACCGGAATCGTGATTCCGCCGACTCCGCCTTGATAACGGAGCCCGTCGCCATGATGGAATCGGCAAGGTCGACCCATGATGGCTTGCGTGTTATGGTAGCCGTTTCCGACCATCCAATGAACACGCGGGTTTTCCTCGTACTGGGCAGCGAGAAAGTTGTACATGAGCCACTCGTACGAGTTTTTGTAGCTCGTCTTGATCCGCTTCCGATCCGTCGTGCGGCCGTGGTTTCCGTGGCACGTGGGAACGTAAATCGGCAACTTTGTCTCCTTCAGGAGGAAGTCGATGCCGGCTGTGATTGCTTCCCGAAGCCAGAGGATTGTCTCAACTGGTGACATTTCGTTCGATTCCATGAGTTCGTCATGGATGTAGCCCGAAAGCATATCACCAAGGATCGCCAGCCAGAGTTCGGATACTGGAGCTATCGAGCCCTGCACGTCGATCAGGAGGACAATCTTCTGAAACAGCCGCTCGATTCGCTGCCATGCGATTTCGAGATTGAACTCGTTTTTGTACGAGACGAGTTCAGGAAGCACAGTCTCTTCAACGTGCCAATCGGAGCACACTGCCACAGCGGCAACGCCTTTTTTTGCCCTCTTGGCCGGCTTGCGATAGCGACGCTTCCGCCCATTCTCTCCGGCAATCTCAAGCAAGACGTCGTTTTGTTTTTGGAGATCACGCGCTTCCGCAAGGGCGTTGCGATACTTCGCCTTGAAAGTGCGAAGCTGATCTTCCAGGGCCGCAACCTTGGCTTCCTTGATAGCTTCCCGCGTGTCGGCAACGAGATCCTTAGCGTTTCGTCTGGGCATTGCGAAGTTCCTGAAGTTTGACGTGGACATTCTTACGACTGGATGTGATGCCTAGTTCCTCTATAAGAGCAACTGCAATGCTGTTTGTGCTAAGGTCTGGATGGTGCGTCGATTCTTTCACGACGTCAAGCACGAATTGCCTATCCTTGACTGAAAGTTTGTCGTACCAGCTTAGCACCGACTTCTTTTTCTGCGAGGCCCTTGCAAACAGGGCATCAGTAGTGCGTTTCCTCTTCGGCATAATCTTCTCTCCTGATAGTGATTAGCAACGCCTCCATTCTATCGGCGATATCGTAGAACAGTATGTTGCGTACAGTGAACGCCTTGGAAAGTCCAACTACTTCATCGGCCAAGGCGTATAGGGCTTGCGCGTGTTCGCGCTTCACGAACGACGGCGGAGTGGTCAAGTAGTGTTCGGTTTCCGTATCCGATGGCAGCATGACGGAGCCGCATGTTGGACACGGATACGGGCGCTCAACCACGGAGGCCAATAAGAACTCGGAACGCTGAATTGCCCACACGGCCTCAATTGATATCTCTAAGCGCGAAGCAACGGCTTCGGGCGTGAGCCCCTCGGTCAAGAAAACGCGGGCTCGTCTTCGGTCGCGTTCACTGATCCCATCGGCGAGCCGATTAGCCCGCGCTATGCGGGCAACGGTGCTTGCGCTGACCTCTGTTCTGGTCGCGACTTCCTTCTGTGGGGAGCCGGCCAAGAGCATTTTATGAATCTGGATTTCCTTTTCGAGGGGTATCATGCCAACCTCTTGATTGTCAGCTCAACTCGGGGATACTTTTTGTCGTATTCGATCTCGGGCATGGTTCGCACCATGTACCCAGGTGTGTCGTCCGGAACTACGCCCGCGTCGACTAGTCCGTCATAGGTCGACTTCAGCGATGCAATCAGGTTATCGATATCGCGTCCGCGCTTCGTTGCGAAGAAGAATTTCGCGTGCACTGAACACTTCAACCACGGTAGCGATTCACACTCTTCATTTGCGATTGCTTTTGCCGTTCGCTTGCGTTGGGCCGATACGATGCGACCTTTCGCCATTTGCATTCCCATTGTGGCGACCGTGCAATTTGGTTGCAGAGCTTTCGCAAGGGGCGGCAGGATGATTAGGAGTTCTTCGGCGTGCATTTAGCCATTGCCTCTTCGTATAATGCCCGATGCTCCTGGTGCCAGTAGTAAGTAGCCTTGCCCTTTTTGAGTGCAAATATCTCTTCGGTTTCAAGTAGGTGCTTCACGATGCCCGGGAACTCGCGTCGCCAGCGAGCACAGCGATTTGCCAGCCTCGAATGCTGAATGCCTTCAACTCCTGCCTTCTTCACGACTTCAACGGTATGCTGAAGATACTTGAATGATAAATCACCACCGACTCCACTAGCGACGTTGACGACGAAATCGTTTACGCAATGTTTCACGAGTCGCACCGCGTAATGGGCGTCGATCCACTCGATTGTCCGGCCTTCCCATGTACGTCCGGCTGCCATGATAAGGGCTACGCGGCGAGCTATCTCTTCTGCCTTCAACCAAAGGGTTTTGAATTGTCCGTTGTAACCGCGCGCCCATTGACGCAGCGCCGCGAATTCAGCCTCAGCCTTGGGGTTCGTTACGAAGGTGAAGGGTTGCGGAATCGGCTCGCCCTTCGATCCGGCAGGGGCCCCAGCGTAAGCGATGAAGCCTTCTTCGTCGCTCATCTCGGGAACGGCTAGTTTCCGCCACGCACGCAATGTATTGACTAACTGTTCGGGAGCCGGCAGAATCATCGCCTCTCGATACGATGGGTCAATGTCGGCACGAAACATAAGCACGCGGGCGATCCACCCATCGTCGAGTTCTTCGTAGCTGACGCCCTCTCTGAACCGCTCGATAGTTGAGGTGCCATAGAAGCTGACGCACGGCTGCACAATGATCTTCTGTTTCTCTGCGTCCGCGTAGCTCTTGCCTTTGTACATGACAGAGGCGAGCGAATACAGCTTCATCAGGAGCGGGATCACAGTAGCCTTATGCTCGTCCCGCCCCTTGGTACTCTTGAACATGTGCCCGATCTCATCCCAAAGGAAGATCGTAGACGGATTGGCATGCACGTGTGTTTCGATCGCCGCGGCGCTGGTCACCTCGTCTCCGCCGATATTCTCGAAGTGCCCGGTTTCCATTGCTAATCGGCGGATTGCAACCAACGCATTATTCTTCCCCGATGACGAGGGACCGATACCAAGGGTATAGAGGTTTGTACGAAGATCACCCTCGTCACGGATTTTTCGCCCGAAGACAGATCCAAGGAAAGTAAGCGCTGCCGCGACAGACAGGAAAGGTTGTGGATACTTAGCGCTTTGGTTGATGTACGCAGCCACGTCTCCAACAATTCCGTGGGGTTGGCAGAGGAATTCAAGTTCTTCATCTTTCTCTTTCACCCTTAGCCAAAACTGGATGCCGTAAATCTCGTTGTCAACCTTGTTGAGCCACGCGTAAACTGCCTCTTCCTTGGCCGGCTCCACTTGAGCCTTTTGGGATTCGATGAACGCCCGCAGGTCAAAGTCGCACGGAACCGTCGGAATATTGAACTCGGGATCATCGCGTATCCAGCCGCGGGGGAATTTGTCCGTGGGATGCGACTCAGCTTCATCTGCCTTACGATTGAACTCGCGATACTGCGCCGGGACACCAGCATCCCACGGCGGAACGCATCGCGGATTGAAGTATTCCCATCCAAGATGGATGGCTTCAGACTTCGGAAGGCACATGCCATTGATCGTGCACTGAAAGAACCACAGGAGGCAATCGTGGCCGCGCTGCCCCTCGATTGCCGGATCTATTCTGTCAATGTAAGCCAAGACACGTCTTCGGAAGTCTTCATCCAGCAATGAAACATTGCCATTGCTTCGTTGTGGAATTGGCGGCGCGACCTCAGCTTGTGGCTTAGGCCGGACGCGTGGCACGTTATCTGGCCAAGGAATGGGGCGTGAGTTCCAAGGGTGCAACACGTCGTCCCACTTCCAATAAGTGCCGTTTGACTTGGAGGAAGGGGCGAGTACCACGTATCCACCGTCTCCCCGAATGTCAACACCGGGGAGAACGTCTTGCTGATTGCGGAGTTCACACTCTGACGTAAAGAACAAATGTCGACCGCCGCGAGGCGTAGATTGGAATACTGTAGCGGGCAATGCAATGCCGCTATTCGCGAGAGTGTTGAAACCATTCTTTCCTTTCTCTTCGTCTACGTCAATGTCGAGAACCCATACGCCGCTCACCGCGCCGCACGCTAGGCCGATATTAGCGTCGGGATACTTACGCCAGATAGCCGCGACCGCTTCCGGGTCGTTCGTGGCATCCTTGAAGCCCGACGATCCGGGGTACGGTCGTTTGTCGCCCGGCAAGAGCGGGAAGACTGCCCACCCTAGCCGTGCGTACTCGTAAGCCGCTTGCTGAAGCACGTTCATTCATTCACCGGTTGGTTATAGCCGACAACCCGCATGTGTCGACCTTCACGCTTGACCGTGATAGTGCGGGTCCACTCCGCCAATCGTTGGGCAAGGAACATGTCGTTAAGCGCTTGGGCGACGGTCGGTATCTCACCGTTGCCGAAGCGGGCCCGCCACCACTCGCAAGCAATGTGTCGGGAGTAGCTGTCATGGTCAAGACAGATCCATTCGTTGTACCAATTGAGCCCGCACCTGTATCGCACTTTAAGAGAAACGGGTGTGCCTGGTTTTTCGTGCGGACAGATCGAGACTGAGTGAACGGCGTACGTCTGGGGTTCGCCTGATAGAATCGCCTTGCGGCTCGCCTCCGCTTCGTGCATACGGCGCTCGGCTTCGTCTTGCTGTTCAAGTCGCTCGATCTCACGCGGCGGAATCTCCCAACCACAAGCCGGGCACTTCTTCAGGGGACGCGGGAAAGACTCGTCACACTT